>Ga0008651_10002423_pt1 | contig 10319 bp, 7 predicted proteins | sample SaaInlV_200m_DNA_6_FD_59173 | JGI IMG/M metagenome (GOLD analysis project Ga0008651, IMG submission 59173) | Marine microbial communities from expanding oxygen minimum zones in the Saanich Inlet - SI037_S2LV_200m_DNA | ecosystem: Environmental > Aquatic > Marine > Intertidal zone ...
TGTCGGATTAAGTGACAGCCCCTGATTCTTTGCCATGCGTATTGAAACAGGTTCAAATTTTCCCATAAAAGCCGAACAGCAGATTTCACGTCCACACCGTCCCATACCGCCGCACATTTTTGCCTGATTGCGAATCCCAACCTGACGCATCTCAATCTTGACCCGGTATTTATTGACAAGCATTTTCACAAGCTGTCGAAAATCAACACGGCCTTCAGCGGTAAAGAAAAAAGTCAACTTGCTGGCATCAAAGATACTTTCAACAAAAAAAAGATTCATTTCAAGTTTAAGCTCTTTTATACATTCAAGACAATAATCATGTGCTTTCTTCTCAAGTTCAGTATTTTTTTCCCTCTGCAGAAGATCGTCCTGATTTGCAAGTCTGTATACCTTTTTCAGCGCTTTTTTTAAATTAACTTTCTCCACAGGTACCTGTGGAGTTACCACAAACCCGAAGCTGAGTCCCTGATCTGTTTCAACGATCACATCATCCCCGAGTTCAAGTACAAAAGCGCCACAGTCAAAATCATAAATCTTTCCGGCGGGTTTAAATCTAATTCCTACTACTTTTACCATAAACTTTCTTATCCGATAGGATTTGCGAGTCTCATTACCATTAGTTCCAGGGTCAGCTTCAAATTTGCATTAGCAGTAATACTTCGCTGAGCTACCTGAACTGCTTCAATCTTTGAAACAATCGACTCAACAGTTGTTTTTTGTGAAAATGACTTTATTCTGGATGCAAGGTCAATGTTTATAATTATCTCAGGAGAATATCGATAGATTAATATATCCCGCAAATAGGTTTTCAATATTTCAAGAGTATCCGAAATATATGCTTTTTTTTCAGCCAGTTTTTCTGCAAAAGCCAATACTGAACTCATTGAACGTGACGGCAGTATTTCAACTTCATTTACCAGCCATTTTCTCCAATTGTTTAAACTTACCCTGCCTACTTTACCAGGTGCTATTGACAAAGCTCTTGCCAAACTTCCATTAGCCATAGAAGCTGCAGCAAATGCTTCATCTTCAGATATCCCGTGGTTGTCAATAAGAATTTTCTCAATGTTTTTTCTTGAGACAGGATTAAACCTGATCTGTTGACAACGGGAAACAATAGTTGGGAGGAGATCTGATGTATGCGTTGCCGTTAGAACAAATAAAGTTCTTTCAGGCGGTTCTTCCAGTATTTTCAGAAGCGCATTCCCTGCCTCTTTATTCATTTTATGAGCATCGGATATCAAAATGACACGAACCTTTGCTTCATAAGGTTTCAAAATAAGAGAATTGCATAGTTCACGGATCTGTATGATTTTGATAATTAAACCTGAAGGTTCAATATTAATAATATCCGGGTGGTTTCCTGAAAGGATTTTACGACAGGATCGGCATTTACCGCATGGGTTTGAAACTTTCCGTTCCCTATGGGTGTTATGTGGTTCATCTATATTTCCAGAGTAAACCCGAGCAACCTCTGAACAATTGCAGGCCATCGCAAAGATATTTGCAATTGTAAGCTTACCGATACCGTCTACCCCTGTGAAAAGCATGGCATGGGGGATGCTCCCTTTTGCCAGGATAGCGGACAATGTTCTTATTGGCTGTCTCTGGTTTAATAAACCATCAAATCCGGAAAAAGCCTCGTTCCCAGGCACAGATCTAATAATCCACTCTTTCTTTTAATTCTTTGCCGCATTTAAAGAAAGGAAGCTTTTTAGGTTTAATAACAACCTTTTCTCCAGTCTTGGGATTTCTACCTGTATAGCTTTTATAGTCCTTTACATAAAAACTGCAAAGTCCACGGATTTCAACCCTCTCACCCTTTGCCATGGCATCAGCCATTGAATCAAAAAAGATCTGTATAACCTTTGCAGCATCAGATTTGGATATATTCGCTTCGGTTTTCAAAGCGGAGATGAACTCCAACTTGTTCATACGGCCTCCCTGTATATAAAAATATTAAAAATAACTAACATCAAAGTCTTTTTAATAAACAAAACTTGATAAGAAGTCAAGCAGTTATGTCAAAATTTTAGGTAATAATTCCACATCATCTTTATCAACAACAACCGAAGCAAACTGACCAAGGGCTTCAATATTTACAACAACACAATCCTTCCCTTTGTATCTGACAAAATTCCCTGCAACACCTGTAAGCGGCCCATTTACAACGATAACCTTATCACCTGCCTCAAAAATGTTTCCGGTTAAAATGTCATCCTCTGACCCAACCATTATCTTCAATGATTCCAGCACATCACTAACAACAGGAACCGGACCGTCATTAAAACCGATAAATCTAACAACACCAACCGTTTTTACGATTTCAAGACGCTCATTAGGACTCAAACCGGACTTCACGAAAATGTAACCCGGAAAAAGCGGCAAATTAATCATTATTTTTCTGTCACGCCGTTTGCTTCGAACCTTTATCTTTGGAAGAAAAGACTCTATGGATTTCTTCGTAAGTGCTTCATTTACAACATTTTCAAACCGGCTTTTAGTATGCAGAACATACCATGATCTTTCATTTTTATTTTCAGATATCATTTTTTCCAACTATAAACTCATATAAAATATTATTTCAGGATCATAAAGTCGGATCTTCAAAAACTTTTCCCTTTATACTTTTCTGGAACTTTCCCAACCCGTAAAGACTGATCACAAAACCATATTTGCGATCATTTTCTTCATCAACAAAATTTAAATCAATCGACCAGCACTGGGATTTATATATAACACCAGCGCTGGTTATAATATTTTTTTTTGCGTAAAGATTCCGTTCATGATCGGCATATACAGTTACCCTGTCATTTACAACAAAGCTAAGATCAGTATATATAGATTCACTACTATTATGTTTGTATCTGTGCTCCACGAAAAGTCTGTCCCTTCTTTTATCGGAGATTCTCATGGAAATATTATGTGACTGATAAAAGCTCTCATAAGGTGACCTTTGGGCTGTAGCTTTTATATTACAATATTTGCCAAAATCAAGTTCAAGCTCACCTTTTAAAGGTGTAACAGGACGTTTGTTTGCACCACCTATTCTTTTGGAAACAATTTCTTCCTTTGCTTCATTAATATCATAACTCTGCTCCAGCTTGAAACGACAAAATTGGTGATAGGCATAAGTGACCGGTGGTTTTTCGATACTTTCCAAAGATTCTTCCTGACCGGGTTTCAATTCTGACTCATCCTGGGCATCAGTATCTTTCACCGATTTTGGCGTTCGATAAGTGAATGTGTTTATCAGCGAATAGGTGATAAGACTTTTTCGATTTATATTATCAAGGGAATCAAATTGAGGATATTTCACCCCCTGATTATCATTGTAAGGTATATATTCATATGCAACTCTGGGAGTAATGCTATGTTTTATACTATTGTCATTTTCTCCTATACCGTTGTATATCCTGTACACTTGAGAAGAAACACCAACTTTAAAATCATAAAGCTCTCTGGACATTGTATCTTCATAGCGCTTGGTGTCGGATGTATCCATATTAGAAAAGAGGTATTTATCCCTGTCAAAGTGCCATATGGTTTCCTGAAAACCGACTGAAGGCTCAATAGTTGCGTAATTCCCTATATTAAAAGGCAGATACATCCTCGGATAAGCATCTACTCTGTGCCCTCTTATCCCATCCTCCCTATAAAAATAGGTATACTCAGAATCAAGGTCAAAATAGAAAGGAGTTTGAAAAACCTGTTGTTTTGCCCCGACAAACTCCACATAGGGCATCTTTTGAAGGGTTGTATCAGTATCATTCCAGCGTCTTGCAACAACATTATCATACCATAGAAAATCCGCATTCAGGCTGTATCCTGACCAGCTTTTGTTTATATTCAGCTTATTGGTTCGGGTTTGATCATCAAAATCATCAAGATCCCTGCCAAAAGCCTGATTAAAATAATCATCAGTAAAATAAAATCCGGTAAGGCCGTCTTTGAATTCACGAAGGTAATCCTGGTCACTTACAATATCAAGATCAATTTTTGCATTAAATCCGAAGGGTACCCCCTGATTATGCTTCATTCTAAACCAGTATCTGTCTTTATTAGGCCTGAGTATTTCATTTTCTTCATGGTACCCCCAATCACGATTTGATATAATGGCACCATCATCAACTTTACTGTCATGTAGAACATCAAGCATGAAAGTTCCCTTTGATTTTTCACTCAATGCATACCGGTATTCAAATCCGATCTTTTCCCCACGGCGTTCCATGTGGTGTAAATAAAAAGTAGCATCAGAACTGTCATTTATGGCCCAGTAAAAAGGCTGAATATATTCCTCCCAGGTTCTATCAGAAAACCCAAACTCCGGCGGGAGCATACCTGTCTGGCGTTTTAATTTCACAGGGAAAATAAAATAAGGCGAATAAATTACAGGTACCTTCTTTGCCCATAATGCCGCGTGGCTGAGAAATGCATAACCTTCAATTGTAACCTTTAAATTCCTTCCGGTGATTTTCCATGCCGGATTATCTCCGTCACAGGTTGATATGCTTGCTTTATGCACCTCATATGAGTCTTTTCCTACCTTTTGAATCTCATCGCCCCTGATATAAAAATGATTTGCCTTTATGAACACAGTTCCATCAAAGATGGTCCCTGTTTCCGAATCAAGATTTATCTCCATTCGACTTCCGGCAATATAGTCTTCACCAACCGTCATGATAACATTACCTTTTGCGAATGCATCCATGGTCTTTTGATAAAAACGCACATAATCTGCTGAAAGTGTTTTAATTCCTTTTTTTACATGCACATTACCTTTCACGACATACTGTTGATTTCTATCATCAAAACTGATGCTGTCACCAATTATATGCCATGCATCCTCGGGTTTATCTTCAAGAAAAGAGTTCTGTATTCCGGCCTCTATCCCGCCAACCTGGAAAAAAACAGTTACAAGAAAAAGGAACACGGGGGTGAACACTTTAATATATATACTTAAATTTTTTAAATAAGAGATATGAATATTATTCTCACTTAAAAAATCAACACTCCTATAGTTTTGTTTTGTATTATGATCCATTATCACCGATTCTAAAAGAGCCCTTTGTATAACGTCCCTTTTTGTCCGATTTCTATGTCAGGCTCAATTTTTTAACCCTCGAAATACTATGTGTATTAATGTCGTTAAAATTTTCACCTTCCTTGAACTTAAACAAAAATGAACGCTCTTCAAAGATCTCTTGAATAAATGTGGAAAAATTCAATTTCCGAGTTGAAAGATAACATCTTGTATACTTATAAAAAATTAAGTATAAATCTAATCGAGTGAAAAAAGTCAAGATGTAGTTTATTTAAAAAAATCATAACAGATAGCTGAATATAAATCTTTATCTGCAATTCGTAGCGGTTGATCAGGAGTCATGGCACTCATATAATGCATCAAACTTCTGGCCATCACTATAAAGCATTAGTCTCGAAAAAGCTTGATATATAAGACAGTAAAATTTCTAATATTATGAAAATTCTTCTAACTAACGACGACGGCATTTATGCAAAAGGTCTTTGGGCTTTATATGACAGGCTTTCAATGAAGCACAGCCTTACTATAGTCGCGCCGGCAAGTGAAAAAAGTGCTGTTGGGCATGGATTAACCCTTCATCGCCCTCTTCGTGTAAAAAACACTGAAATCTTTAAAAACAAATGGGGATATTCTGTAAACGGCACACCTGTAGACTGCATTAAACTGAGTATACTTGAGATCCTCAATGAAAAACCGGACATGGTAATCTCCGGGATCAATCCGGGTGCAAACACAGGAGTTAACATCAATTATTCAGGTACTGTGGCCGCAGCAAGAGAGGCCGCCCTATACGGTATAACTTCAATAGCGGTTTCCATGCAGGGGAAAAAGCCTGAGCATTATGATGATGCCGCGGCTTTTATTGAGAAACTTGCAGAAAATATTTATAAAAAACCGCCCCTCTTGGGTACTGTTATAAACGTAAACATTCCTGATCTGCCTAAACATATGATAGCAGGTACAAAGATTATCCGGCAAAGTATGAAACACCCCGAAGAATATGTAAAAAAAAATGTCGATCCCAGGGGAAGTTCATATTTCTGGCATGGAATCAATTCAAAATTAAACGGAAGTGATCCTGATTCTGATGAAGATGTTTTGTTAAGAAATTATATCGCAATAACACCTGTAAAATGCGACACAACTGATTATAGCATAATTGATGAAATGAACAATTGGGAAATTGACAAGTGCCTTGGAACTGCCAGGTAGTGGAAGCTATCTAAAAAACGGACTTTACAACTCAATGTCCGAAGGAGTATAAAACCTGAGGCTGGTTCTATTGGTTCCATTAGTTTGATTAGTTCGATTAGTTAACCAATAAAACTAATTAAACCAATTCAATAGGTTATTATTTATAGAGGTTAGGCTGATATCATGTTCATTACACTTGAAGGTATAGAAGGCTCCGGTAAAACAACGCAGCTGGAAAATATAGTAGAATTTATGAATGACAGGCATTATGAATATGTTGTTACAAGAGAACCGGGTGGCACTGCGATTGGGAAAGAAATCAGGGCCATACTTTTAAGCCCCGACACAAAAAACCTGAACAGTCTTACTGAACTTCTTTTATATGCTGCTGATAGGGCGCAGCATGTTAAAGAGGTTATTATTCCTACACTTGATTCCGGTAAAACCGTTATATGTGACCGTTTTTTTGATGCAACAACAGCATATCAGGGCTTTGCAAGGGGTCTTGATATGAAACAGATAAAAATACTACATGAAATCATATTAGGTAGTTTGAAACCCGACATTACACTCCTGTTTGACCTTCCACCTGAAACAGGTCTTAAACGAGCATGGACACAGATTAATAATGGTGGGCGGTCTGAGAACGAAACCCGTTTTGAAAAGGAAATGATTTCTTTTCATGAAAAAGTCAGAAAAGGTTATCTTAAAATAGCAGATACTGAACATGAGCGGTTTCATGTCATTGATGCATCAAAAAATGTAGACCAGGTAAAAAAAGCAATAATAGATATCCTGTCAGATAAAATGCCTTAAAGGTATTAATAATAATGAACTCGTAAAAAGTATAACCGATGGCTCCAACATATTATTATATAAAATCCGTATGAGGTCAGGAATAAATTAAATGAATCGTACAATTTTAGATTCCATAGGAAACACACCACTTGTTGAAATCAGAAACCTGAATCCGAACCCGGACGTAAAAATCCTTGCGAAGCTGGAGTATTTTAATCCCGGTGGCTCCATTAAAGATAGACCGGCCCTATATATGATTAATGCTGCTGAACAATCAGGTGAACTGACAAAAGACAGGACAGTTATTGAGGCAACCAGTGGCAATACAGGTATTGGGCTCGCTCTTGTTTGTTCGGTTAAAGGGTACAAACTTTTACTGACAATGTCTGAAGCGGTCAGTCAGGAAAGACAGAAAATCCTGAAAGCAAGGGGGGCAGATATTCTGCTGACTCCCGGACACCTGGGAACTGATGGTGCAATAGAGGAAGCCTACAGATTAACACGCGAAAATCCCGAAAAATATTTCATAACTGACCAGTTCAACAATGAATATAACTGGCGCTCTCACTATTATGGAACAGCTGAAGAAATCTGGGAACAGACAAAAGGTCAGGTATCGACTGTTGTAGCGACTCTTGGAACAACCGGCACTGTAATGGGTATATCAAGAAAACTAAAAGAATATAAACCGGATATCCGGATAGTCGGTGTTGAACCATATTTGGGGCACAAAATTCAAGGTCTCAAAAATATGAAAGAGGCATATCAGCCTGAGATTTTTGAAAAAAAACGGCTTGATAAAAAAATCAACATTGATGATGAAGAAGCCTATGAGATGGCAAGAAATCTGGCAAGAGAAGAGGGCTTGTTTGTAGGTATGAGCAGTGGAGCAGCTATGGTTGTTGCCTGTGAGGAAGCCAGAAAAATGGATAAGGGTACAATTGTTGTAATACTGCCGGATAACGGGGAACGGTATCTAAGCACTTCTCTTTTTGCAGTACAGGAAAAAATTGGCCTGATGTTAACAAATACAATGAGCCGAAACAAAGAACCGTTTGAACCGGTCGTACCCGGTAAGGTTTCAATGTATTCATGCGGACCTACCGCACATGCCCGACTGCATATTGGTGAATGCAGGCGTTTTGTATTTGCCGATCTTCTTAGTAGATATCTTGAATACAGGGGATATGATGTCACTCATATAATAAACATAACAGATCTTGACGATAAAACCATAATAGGTTCTGAAAAAGCCGGTATGGAATTGTCAGATTTTACAGAAAAGCATATTAAATCATTTAAAGAAGACCTTGAAGCACTTTATATAAAACCTGCAACAAGGTATCCGCGTACAAGTGAACATGTCGAAGATATGGTGGATCTTGCCGGGAAACTAGTAAATAAAGGAGCTGCATATGAAAAGCTTCGTTCTCTTTATTTTAACATTTCCCGTTTTCCCGAATACGGAAAACTCTCAGGCATAGATATTAACAAGATAAGACTGGGTGCAACCGTTGACCTGGACGAATATGAAAAGGATAATCCAAGGGATTTCACCCTCCTGAAAAGAACCCGGCTCTCGGAACTGAAAAGGGGAATTTACGTTAAAACAAAATGGGGAAATGTTCGGCCTTCCTGGCATATACAATGTGCTGCAATGTCTATGAAATATCTTGGGGAAAAATTTGACATTCATACAAGCTCTCGCGAACTGGTTTTCCCGCATCATGAAAATGAACTTGCTATTTCAAAAACTGTAACAGGAAAATCTCTTGCCAAATATTGGGTTCACTGTGACAGGGTTCTTGTAGACGGGAAAAAGGTTGATGAAAAAGGTGCCGGCCTGACACTTGAAGATTTAACTGGCATGGGTTACTCACCAAGAAAAATAAGATATTGGCTTCTTTCAACTCATTACAGAAAGTCTCTTACTTTCTCAAAAGGAAGAATTGAAAATACGAGCCTGTCTTTAAAAAGGCTGAATACTTTCATAAAAAACATGAAGAGTATAACTGAAGGAGAAGCCTATCCGGAGCTTGATCAATTAATTTATGATATAAAACAGGGTTTCACAAACGCCATGGATGATGACCTTAATATTTCAGCAGCCATGGCCTCAATATTTAAGACAATAAAAAAAGTAAATACCCTTAAAATCAAAAAAGAAATTGATCCTGAAGGAGCACATAGAGTTGTTGAGGCCATGAAAGATATTAATAAGGTTCTGAATTTTATAAATTTTGATGATAATAAATCCGATCCTGAGATACAAAGACTAATTTCTGAAAGAGAAAATGCAAGAAAAAATAAAAACTGGGAGCTTTCTGATCTGATCAGGGATCAGCTGCTGGCAAAAGGTGTTAATATCAGTGATAATAAATATTGATGGCGTCGTATATGAAGATTTCTACTTAGCCATCGGTTATACTTTTTACGAGTTCATCAATAATAGGAAGTTTTATAAATGAAACCTGTTTATTTCCCTCATACATTTATTTCAGAGCAGATGGTTTCTACCGTTTGTAATTTTTTCCAACAGATAGTCGTTTACCAGCCTTCAGAGATTAATATACCTGAAAACATTCAAAAAATGGCTGACAACGGCATACTTGAAATAAAAATTCCGATTGATAAAGACGGAGAAAAACTTGATAGTATCAGCAGAGATTTCAGAGACTGGAGAAGTCTTGTTACAGGAGTTGAATCATCATATTTAAAAACCCAAAAAGGCCGGGTCCCTTTTTTTGAAGATTCTGCAATATCCCGTATAAGATCAAATATTAAGGACAAATCGGAGAATACTACGAAAGAAAATCCGGACACAGATCTTAATGCCAGATTATTTCTTTTGCTTTCACAGCAATATGACATGCAGAAACATGAAATAGATCAAAACCTTCTACTCACCCAGAACATGGAACAGGAAATTTTCAACAAACTCATTGACGACAGGGCTGATTTGACGGGAAGCGGCCTTGAAGATCCTGCAATAGACTTAAAACCCAAAGTAAGCCCTGATGATAATATGATTAGTGAACGAATCTCTTCATGGACTCGCTTGTTTATGCATGATCGTGACATTTCCGGCCTTTACATAACACACAGTAAGGCAATATTTGAATATTTAATTGAAAAAACAAACGACTCAGAAATCTTATCAGGTTCTGATTCAATACATTTGCCGATTTTACAACCTCATGAAATGAAAAAATGGCAGGAAACTCTTATAAATAAAATCACAGCTTTGGCAGACGGCAGCCTGACAGGTATTAAGGATAACATT
>Ga0008651_10002426_pt1 | contig 10316 bp, 7 predicted proteins | sample SaaInlV_200m_DNA_6_FD_59173 | JGI IMG/M metagenome (GOLD analysis project Ga0008651, IMG submission 59173) | Marine microbial communities from expanding oxygen minimum zones in the Saanich Inlet - SI037_S2LV_200m_DNA | ecosystem: Environmental > Aquatic > Marine > Intertidal zone ...
ATGTGTATCGGTAGATGACGCGGTCCTCATCCGTCACGGGGTTTGCCCAAACTGAGCCAAGATCGTGCAGCTTGCGAACACAGTACGAAGGGTGATTGAGGCGCTCACCGAGCAGCAGTTCACAGGTTTCTGAGTCAAACTTGACCGGGAGCCCGCAGGCTGGTTCCAAATCCTTCAGAGACATTCTCTTCTCATTCATGGCCGAATCATAGGGCACTTAATGCCGTATGGCAATACCATTTGTTACATCTTGTCTCATGACGCCTCCCGGCGCACCGCATCCAGACTGCAGTTGGCCGACGGTCCGCGGCGCCACCATCCCAGGCCCCACGACCTGGACGGAGCAATCACGTCAGTGGGGCGCGCTGCTTTTCTTTTCGGACAGCGATCTCGTGCCCATTTGACAGATCTTTCTGGGGTGAGTCATCCTCGGAATTTGAGTTACCGGCAGCCCAACCAAGAATCGGGGCTACGAAACGGCCGGTTTTTGTGGGCGCCTCGCAGGTGCGCTGAGCGGCCGACGGAACGCCCTACAGGTTATTCGGAGGAAAGAATCCTCTGGTACCCGATGTCCTGTGGATATTGAGGCCCGCCGAGATCAGATGCGCCTGATGTCACCCCTGCTACTCGGAGCATCCAGAGAAATTACTCCGTCAATGTATGTGAATACTGTTCGTTGCGTCGGGAAATGGATTGATTACCGTCAGCCTACAGCTTGGAATCCCTACGGGATGCCACTGATTTTGCAACCCGCAGGCGAAGCAGGAAACAAGTGACTCAGTCTCTGAGCTCTTTGCGATCTTTCGCGGTTAAGCATGCTGGCAAAGCAGGTTCATATTGACTCTGCCGCCCGATTAACTATCCTGTTGCGCCATGAAGATTCTCGTTATTGGCGGTGGAGGCCGGGAGCATACCCTAGCCTGGAAGATTGCTCACGACAGCACGCAGCCCGAGGTGTTTTGCGCGCCCGGAAATGCCGGGACGGCTGCTGTGGCGACGAATGTCCCGATCGGGGCGGAAGATGTTGACGGCCTGACGGCCTGGGCGGTCGAAAACCGGCCTGACCTGGTTGTGGTAGGGCCCGAAGTTCCTCTATGCGACGGCATAACGGATCGCCTTGAGGCCGAAGGCCTACGTGTGTTTGGCCCTTCAGCGTCCGCCGCCCGTATGGAGGGTAGCAAAGAATTTTGTAAGGATGTCATGCTCGCCGCCGGCGTGCCTACGGCCGCCAGCGAGACCTTCAGCGGTAAAGAGGGCGCCTTGGCGTATGTGCGTGAACAGGGCGCGCCGATCGTGATCAAGGCCGATGGCCTGGCGGCCGGCAAGGGCGTTTACGTCTGCATGAGCGAAGCCGAGGCCGAGGCCGCGCTCGAAGAGATCTGCATGGAGCGCCGTTATGGCGATGCAGGCAATCGCATTGTGGTCGAGGAGTTCCTTGAGGGCGAGGAGGCCTCGATTCTCGCCCTCGTGGACGGTGAGAATATCCTGATGCTCTCCTCCTCACAGGACCACAAGCGTGTGTTCAATGGCGATCAAGGGCCCAATACCGGCGGCATGGGGGCCTACTCGCCGGCACCGGTCGTGACCGATGCTCTCTGGCCGGTTATCCATGACTACGTCTTGCGGCCGACCGTCGACGAACTCAAGCGGCGCGGCATTGTCTACAAGGGCGTGCTCTACGCCGGACTGATGATGACCGCCGATGGACCCAAGGTATTGGAATACAATTGCCGCTTTGGTGACCCCGAGACCCAGGTGGTGTTGCCGCGCATCGATGGCGATCTGCTACCCCTCTTTCAGGCGTGCGTGGACGGAACACTTTCCGACGATTTGCTCCAGTGGAAAAATGAAGCCTGCGTCTGTGTGGTGATGGCATCCGGAGGATATCCCGGGTCCTACGAAAAGGGAAAGGCCATCACGGGGCTGGCCGATGCCTCCGCCCTACCGGGGGTTGTTGTCTTCCACGCCGGAACGACCGAACAGGAGGGGCAAACCGTCACCTCCGGCGGCCGTGTCCTGGGAGTGACGGCGCTTGGCACGACGCTGCCGGATGCTGTTCGGCAGGCCTATATTGCCATTTCAAAGATCACATTCGACCAAGCCCAATACCGTACAGACATTGCTGCCCGCGCGTTGAACCGGGACAGCTAGAAAAAGGAAACACCGATGCCAACTAAACCTGAAGTAGCCATTGTGATGGGGAGCGATTCTGACTGGCCGCTCGTTAAAAAAGCCGTTGAAACCCTGGCAGAGTTCGAGATTCCGTGTGAAGCACGTGTCATCTCGGCCCACCGCACTCCTGAAGAGGCGTGCCAGTATGCTCGCGATGCCTCCAAGCGTGGCATCAAAGTGATTATTGCCGCCGCCGGTGGCGCGGCGCACCTTGGCGGTGTGCTGGCCGCCCATACCATCCTGCCGGTGATCGGCATTCCTGTCAAAGGCGGCGCTCTTAACGGGATGGATGCGCTTCTGGCGACGCTGCAGATGCCCTCCGGCATTCCGGTGGCAACCGTAACGCTGGGCAGTGCCGGACCGATCAACGCGGCCGTGTTGGCCGCCCAGATAATCGCCCTGGCCCGTCCCGCCCTGCGGCGCAAGCTGGTGGCCTACAAGCGTGGACTGAAGCGCAAGGTGGCCAAAGGCAACCAGAATGTGCAGTCCGACCTGCCGGCGTGATCACGCCAGCCATGATTGAGGAGGCGGCCGCCGCTCTGCTGGCCGGCCGTCTCGTTGTGGCGCCGACCGACACGGTGTATGGGGTCTGCGCGCATCCCGACAACGTGGACGCGGTCGAACAGCTCTACGTGGTCAAGGGGCGTCCCGAGACCAAGCCGATCCCGTTGCTGGTTGCCGACTGCGCCGCCCTTTCCACGATCGGGGTGGTCCTCTCTCCGTTTGAGCAGCGTCTGGCTGAGGCCTTCTGGCCCGGCCCCCTGACGCTTATTGTACAGACGTTGACCGGAAGCGAGGGCGTGCGCGTGCCCGACCACGACGGTATGCGCGATCTGTTGCGGGCAGCGGGCGGTGTGTTGCGCGTCACGAGTGCCAATCTCAGTGGTGAGTCCCCGGCCCTGACGGCCGATGAGGCGCGCCCGACTCTGGGGGATCGTGTTGCTATTATCCTGGATGGAGGCCCCGTGAGTGGAGGCGTCCCCAGCAGCGTCGTCCGGATCACGGGTCAGACCCTTGAAGTCCTTCGTGAAGGCGCACTCGACGCCGATACGCTCCATCAGATCTCCGGCCTCTGCTTGCCCTCCGTAGCCTGAAAGGCGAAGGAGGGACTTCCGACCTCCGACCTCCGACCTCCGACTTCTCAGACTTCCGCCTTTCTTCGCTCTCTCCTTGAGTCCGTCCGCCATTCCATGTAGGGTCTCCAAACATGCGTCATAGAGGAGAAAAGATGTCGGGTGGATTGGTTGTTTTTGTCTGTACTGGGAATATCTGTCGTAGTCCGATGGCGGAATACCTGCTGCGTGCCACCCCCGGACTGGGACATGGCTGGGACGTCTGTTCCGCCGGGCTGGCGGCCGTTTTCGGTATCCCCGCCAGCCACGAAGCGGTCGATGTGATGCGCGAGAAAGGGATTGATATCTCGTTCCACATGAGTCGTCCCTTGAGCGGCGAACTGGTAGATGCCGCCGCCTTGGTGGTGGTGATGACGCGCGATCACCAGCGGATGATGGAGATGCTTTATCCGGAAGCCATGCACAAGGTCCGGATGCTGAAATCTTTTGAGCGACATGGACGGGACGACGATCTGCGCGACCCGATCGGTATGTCGCATGATGTGTATCGGGGTATACGAAATGAAATCGAAACGGCGCTGACCGGCGTGGTGGCGCACCTGGTAGATGGAAAAGAAATAGAATGAAGATTGTTATCGGAGCCGATCACGGCGGACTGGAAATCAAGCAGGTGGTGCGTGACGCACTCATGGCGCGCGGCATTGAAGTGGAGGACCTGGGGTGCCACGACACCACCTCAGTGGACTACTCCGACTACGCCGCCGGCGTTGCGTCTCGTATTGCCAACGACGAGGTCGAGCGCGGGATTCTCGTATGCACGACGGGTCTGGGCATGACCATGGCCGCCAACAAGTATCCGCGCGTGCGCGCGGCGCTCTGTATGACGGCCAGCATGGCCGAAAAATCGCGTTCGCATAACGACGCCAATGTGTTGGTTCTGGGCGGCAGCCTGATTTCCGCGGAAGAGGCCACCGCTATTCTGGATGCCTGGTTGACCACCGAGTTCTCCGAAGGTGAACGGCACGCCCGCCGCATCGCGAAATTTGCATCGAGTCATGTGATCGAAACCGAGACGGCCGGGCTCTACGATGCCGATCCGGAATCCTGGTCGATCATGCAGGCCGAGACGCTGCGCCAGCAGCAGACCCTCGACCTGATTGCCTCCGAAAATCATGTCAGCCGCGCCGTGCGCGAAGCACAGGGCTCGGTCATGACCAACAAGTATGCCGAGGGCTATCCCAGCAAGCGCTGGTACAACGGCTGTCGTCATGTCGACGAGATCGAGTCATTGGCTATTGAGCGTGCCAAGGAGCTGTTCGGGGCTGATCACGTTAACGTGCAGCCGCACTGCGGCAGCGCCGCCAACATGGCCGTCTACTTTTCCGCACTCGATCCGGGCGACACGATTCTGTCCATGAGCCTGGCCCACGGTGGCCACCTGACCCACGGTAGCCCGGTCAATTTCTCGGGGCGCCTCTTCAACATGGTGCATTACGGTGTGTCGCAGGAGAGCGAAACGATTGACTATGACGAGGTCGCGCGTCTCGCGCGGGAGCATAAGCCCAAGATGATCGTGGCCGGGGCGAGCGCCTATCCACGCACACTGGATTTCCCCCGCTTTCGCGACATTGCCGACTCCGTAGGGGCGCTCTTGCTGGTCGATATGGCACATATCGCAGGTCTCGTGGCCGCGGGCGTGCATCCCAGTCCAGTGCCCTACAGTGATTTTGTAACCACTACGACGCACAAGACCCTGCGTGGACCGCGCAGCGGCATGGTTCTTTGCCGCGCGGCCTATGCGGCCGCGATCGACAAACAGGTATTTCCCGGCCTGCAGGGCGGCCCCCAGATGCACTCTGTGGCCGCCAAGGCTGTTTGCTTTCTGGAGGCACTCGACCCGGCCTACAAGGACTATGCCCAGCGGGTTGTCACGAACGCCCGCGTCCTGGCCGACGGCCTGCAGGCGGATGGCTTCCATCTCGTATCGGGTGGGACCGACAACCATCTCATGCTGGTCAACCTGGCCCCGGCCGGCCTGACCGGCAGGGACGCCGCCAACGCACTCGAGGAGGCCGGTATGGTTCTGAATAAGAACTCGATCCCCTTCGACACGAAGAGTCCGTTTGTCACCTCCGGAATTCGCATCGGAACGCCCGCCGTGACGACGCGCGGCATGGGAACAGCCGAGATGAAGATCGTGGCCGGCCTAATCGGACGTGTCCTCAAGGCGCATGAAGACCAGGACGTTCTCACACGTGTACGCGGTGAGGTCGAATCCCTGGCCGCCGCCTTCCCTGCACCGTGAGCACATCCCCTCAGGAAGAACCCCGACCGCTGCGTATGCTCGCCTTGGAGGCGTATTACGGGGGCAGTCACAAAGCGTTCTTGGATGGATGGATTGCACGTAGCCGGCATGACTGGACCGTGCTGAGTCTGCCTGATTCAAAATGGAAATGGCGTATGCGCCATGGCTCCGTTACGTTCGCCGAGCAGGTGAGTGCGGCCGTGGCCAGAGGCGAGCAATGGGACGCCATTTTCACCTCCGACATGCTGTCGCTGGCTGATTTCCGTGGCTTGGCTCCCCCGGCTGTGCGCAACCTGCCGGCGGTCGCTTATTTTCATGAGAACCAGCTGACTTATCCCGTGCGCGAGGCGAATGAGCGCGATTTTCATTTTGTTTTCTCCAACCTCACCACGGCCCTCTCCGCTGAGGCGGTCTGGTTTAACTCCGCGTTTCACCGCGACGAGTTTCTGACTGCCGCCACGGAGTTCGTCCGGCGCATGCCGGATTTCAAGATTCTGACGGCCATAGACACCATTCGTGCCAAGTCGGTCGTCTACCCGCCCTCCATCGAGATGCCCGATGCGCCGCCGGAACGGTCCGCCGGCCCCCTGCATATTCTGTGGGCGGCACGCTGGGAGCGTGACAAATGTCCCGAACGGTTTTTCAAGGCCTTGGATCTTCTGGCAGAAGAGGGCCTTGATTTTCATCTGAGTGTTGTCGGGGGTGAAGCTGGCCGTCAGCCCCTGCCCATCTTTGAATGGGCCCGTCAGCACTTCGCCGACCACATCCGGCAGTGGGGCTTTCTCGAATCGCGTGCCGCCTACGCGCAACTGCTCACCCAGGCCGATGTGGTGGTCTCCACCGCCGACCACGAGTTCTTCGGGATCAGCATCCTCGAAGCCGCTGCCCATGGCGCGTTTCCACTGCTGCCCCGCCGCCTGGCCTATCCCGAGGTGTTTTCCGGCGGCGATGAAGCCGGCTACGACTCGTTCTTCTACGACGGTAGTGAAGCATCGCTGGCGCAACGTCTGGCTGCGTTGGCCCGCCGCAAACAGAAGGGCGGTCTCTGGCAGGGCCGCCCCCACCGCGCGTATGACACCGCCCGCCGCTTCGCCTCCGCCACACAGGTCCCGCTTCGTGATGCCGCCCTCTCCGACCTGCTTTGAAGCGCTCCCCACGTTTTTGTTCTGCCAAAAACGTCAGCTTAACACCGCCTCACCTTACGCCATAGTGATACATATTTGTAGTGGACAGATTAGGTTGTAATACATTATTGTCGTCATTGTCGATTGATCTTCAATATCCGTAAATCCATAACACTTTGTGGGTAAGTTTGTTACGTGTATTCTGTTGTTCTTGGCATGCCGATTGCGTTAGGTAATCGTCAAGTCGAAGTGTCTGTGGTTGCCCAGAGGGGCAGGCAGAGGGGCGGCGAGGGGACGATCTTAGCGACAAGGAGATGAGTAAGATGAGTGTATTAGACTTCTATGGTGAGAATGTTTTCAGCATCAAGACGATGCGCAGCTACCTGTCGGAGACCGCTTACGCGTCGCTGACGAAGACGATTACTGAAGGCGCCACGCTGGATCCCTCGATCGCGGACGAGGTGGCTGATGCGATGAAGACCTGGGCCTTGGAGAAGGGTGCCACGCACTACACGCATTGGTTCCAGCCGTTAACGGGTGCCACGGCCGAGAAGCACGACTCGTTTGTGATGCCTGACCATGAGGGCGGCGCGATGTGTCAGTTCTCGGGCAAGGAGCTTACCCAGGGCGAGCCGGATGCCTCGAGCTTCCCCTCGGGCGGTTTGCGCGCCACGTTTGAAGCGCGCGGTTACACGGGGTGGGATCCGAGCAGCCCGGCCTTCTTGAAGGAGGGCGATAACGGCTCAACCCTCTGTATTCCGACCATCTTCTGTGGGTATCACGGTGAGGCGCTGGACAAGAAGACGCCGCTGCTGCGCTCGAAGGCTGCCCTTTCGAAGCAGATCTGCCGTCTGGGTAAGCTCTTCGGTATCGAGGAGAATGGTCGCGCTTACGCCACGCTCGGCTCGGAGCAGGAGTATTTCCTGATCGACAAGGACTTCTATCTCGATCGCCTCGATCTGATTCAGACCGGGCGCACGCTCTTCGGTCGTGAGCCGGCCAAACATCAGCAGATGGACGACCACTACTTCGGCGCGATCAAGCGTCGCGTCATGGAGTTTATGTGTGACCTGGATGCCGAGCTGTGGCGCCTGGGCGTACCGGCGCGCACGCGTCATAACGAGGTCTCCCCGGCCCAGTTCGAGTTGGCTCCGATGTTTGAGGAGCTCAACCTGGCGGTCGACCACAACATGATCACGATGGAAGTCATGCGCGATGTGGCCGACAAGCACGGGTTTGCCTGCCTCTTGCATGAGAAGCCTTTCGCCGGCGTCAACGGATCCGGCAAGCACAACAACTGGGCCGTGGCGGGCCCGGACGGCAAGAACTGGCTGACTCCGGGTGATAACCCGCATGAGAATGCCAAGTTCATGACGATGATCTGTGCCTTGATCAAGGCCGTGGATGAGCATGCCGATCTGCTCCGCTCGTCTGTACAGGGCGCGGGCAACGATCACCGCCTGGGCGCCAACGAGGCCCCCCCGGCGATCATCTCGATCTTCCTCGGCGAACAGCTCGCCGACGTCATCGAACAGATCGAAGCGGGCGGCGCGAGCAGTTCGAAGAATGGTGGCACGATTGAGATCGGGGTCAGCACGCTGCCGGATCTTCCGCGGGATGCCACCGACCGTAACCGCACCTCGCCGTTCGCTTTTACGGGCAACAAGTTCGAGTTCCGCGCGGTGGGGTCAAGTCAGAGCTGTGCCGGCGCCAACATCGTGCTGAATACGATCGTGGCCGACGCGCTCGACTTCATCTGCACCCAGCTCGAGGCGGCGGCTGACAGGGACTTCAACGAGTCGCTGCAGGAGGTCCTGGCCGACCTCATCACGACGCACAAGCGCGTCCTGTTCAACGGCGACAACTATACGGCAGAGTGGCATGCCGAGGCCGAAAAGCGCGGCTTGCCGAACCTGCGTACGACGCCGGATGCCCTCAAGGCCATGCAGACGGAGAAGGCCGTGGCCCTCTTCGAGAAGCACGGCGTGCTGAGTGCGCGTGAGCTTAAGTCGCGCTACGAGGTCTACCAGGAAACCTACGAGACGATGATCGGGATCGAGGCCCACTGTGCGCTGACGATGGCCAAGACGATGATTGCCCCGGTGGCCCTGGAGTACCAGTCTGAGTTGGCCGAGACAGCACAGAAGGTGGCCGCGGTCGGCATATCGAGCGATGCCGCCACGGGGCTGCTGGCGTCGGTCTGTGCCGAGACCGATAAGCTCTGCAAGAGCATCGCCGATCTGGAGACCGTTGAGGAGTCCGACACGGTGAAGACGATTGAGATCATGGGCGAGCTGCGCACGGCCGCCGATGAGCTGGAAGGTCTGCTGCCGTACGACGCATGGCCGCTGCCTTCCTACGCGGAGATGCTGTTTATTCTTTAATAGAATCACGACAACTCGGTTATGAATCACGCACGACCCGCCGCCCGAAAAAGGGCTGGCGGGTTCTGCTGTCAAAATGGGGCGGGGGTAAGAGATGGACGAGGACAGCGGCCAGGTACACCAACGGTGGGGCCAGTTCGCAGCACCGCAGGGGTTGTATTCCCCGCAGTATGAACATGACGCCTGTGGGGTTGGCTTCCTGGCCAACGTTGACGGCACCCCCACGCATTCCATCATCGAGCGCGGCATTGAGGTGCTTAAGAATCTGTTGCATCGCGGCGCGACGGGGGCCGACACAAACACGGGTGACGGGGCCGGACTCCTTTTCCAGCTCCCCGATAAGTTTTTTCGCCGTGTCGCTCCGGCGTTGATGTTTGAGCTTCCCCCGGCCGGCCAATACGGGGTTGGGATGTTCTTCCTCCCCCGCGACGAGCAGGTGCGCGTGGCCTGTTGTCGCATCATCGAGGCGGTCAGCGAAGCAGAGGGATTGACGTTCCTGGCCTGGCGTGACGTGCCGATCGACAGTTCGGTGTTGGGTGAGCAGGCCCGCCAGACAGAGCCGTCGGTCATGCAGTGCTTTGTCGGTGGTGCGGGACTGGAAGGCGACGCGTTGGAGCGCAAACTCTACGTGGTGCGCCGCCAGATCGAGACGCGCGTTGTCAAAGAGCATCCGGCTGACCAGATGTTCTATGTGCCCAGTTTCTCGTGTCGCACGATCGTCTATAAGGGTCTCATGATGGCCACGCAGGTGCCCGGTTATTTTGCCGATCTGGGTGACAAAGATCTTGAGTCGGCCGTCGCGGTGGTACACCAGCGCTACAGCACCAATACCTTTCCCTCCTGGCCGCTGGCCCAGCCGTTCCGGGCCCTGGCTCACAACGGTGAGATCAATACGCTGCGCGGCAACCTCAATGGGATGCGTTCGCGCGAGCGCAACATGAGGTCCGAGCTGTTCGGCGACGATATGTCCAAGGTGCTGCCCGTGATTCAACCGGGCGGCAGCGACTCCGCAGCACTCGACAACGCGCTTGAGCTCTTGACCCGCGGCGGCCGTACGATCGATCACTCGATGCTGATGCTGGTGCCACAGGCCTGGGGCGCGAAGTACCCGATGGGTCCCAACCTGCGCGGATTCTTCGAGTATCACGCCGGTATCATGGAGCCGTGGGACGGTCCCGCGGCATTGGCCTTCACCGATGGCCGCTGCGTCGGCGCCCTGCTCGATCGCAACGGCTTGCGTCCGGCGCGCTACACGCTG
>Ga0008651_10002428_pt1 | contig 10310 bp, 7 predicted proteins | sample SaaInlV_200m_DNA_6_FD_59173 | JGI IMG/M metagenome (GOLD analysis project Ga0008651, IMG submission 59173) | Marine microbial communities from expanding oxygen minimum zones in the Saanich Inlet - SI037_S2LV_200m_DNA | ecosystem: Environmental > Aquatic > Marine > Intertidal zone ...
ATGTGGTCCGCCCACGGCCTGGTAAACGTCAACCCGATCTCCCCTCATCCCCAGGAGATTCTCGAAGAGACCGACGACTACCGCGTCGTCCGCACCCCCCTCGGAGCCGTGCTCAGAGGCAGCAAGCGCGGCTCCTCCATCGAGCACCACATCGAAGAAGCTCTGCAGCCGACGCGCGCCTCCTGGGAGCGCTTCAAAACCTTTATCAACCCCGACACTCCAGAACGCCATCCCTCCGCCTGGGAGTCAAAAGCCGACGCCCTCAACCAGCGCGAAACTCTCACCCCCTTCTGCGTCGGCAGCCTCTTCGGCTGGCCCCGCAATTGGATGGGCGTCGAGCAGCTCACCTACCTGAGCTACGACGACCCCCTCCTCTTCGAGGAGATCATCGACTACCTGACCGAATACTACATCACCCTGTTCCGCCCGGTCCTGGAAAAAGCCCACTTCGACTTCGCCTACATCTTCGAGGACTGCTGCTGTAAGTCCGGCCCGCTCCTCTCCCCCGCCACCTACGAAAAACACTACGCCAAATACTACCGCCGCCTCATCGACTTCTGCCACGACATGGGCGTCGAATTCATATTGCTCGACAGCGACGGCAAGGTCGATGCCCTGCTCCCCCACTGGCTCGCCTCCAGTGTCGACATCGTCTTCCCCATCGAAGTCGGCACCTGGCAGTCCGATCCCACTGTCATGCGCCGACAGTACGGCAAAGACCTGCGCATGGTCGGCGGCATCGACAAACACGTCATCCCACAGGGAGAAGCGGCGATTCGCCAGCACCTCGAACATCTCAAACCGCTGGCCGCGGAGGGCGGCTTCCTCCCCATGCCCGATCACCGTATCCCCCCCAGCTGCTCACTGGAGGAGTTCCGCACCTATCTCCGCGTCTTCCAGGAGGTTTTTTAGCGAACTCTCGGGAGTTTCGTCGAACCCCGAAATCGAAAAGCCGCTCATTTCGGAACGTCCCAATATCGGCAGGACAGTTGAATTCCCAGCTCCCGAGCATCATCCACACAACGACACAGGAAACCGACCCCATGTCCGACCGCCCCGGCAGCATCGAGCTCGCCATCCAGGAACCCCTCGGCATCGACCGCCCCAACCATCCCGTCACCATGGGCGTCCCCTTTCCCCAGGGTGCCCTCGCGAGTCCTGAAAATCTGCGCATCGAAGCCAGCGACCAGCAGATCCCGCTCCAGACCCGCACCATGCTCACCTGGCCCGACGGCTCGGTAAAATGGGTCCTCCTCGACTTCCAGACCGATCTGAAGTCCGGCGAGAAAAACAGCTGCCACCTCTTCTACGGCGACGGCGTCGAGTCCGCTCCTCCAGAAAAAATGATCACCGTAGATCGGAACGCCGACAATCTGCAAGTTTCAACCGGCCCCCTCTCCTTCACCGTCTCCTCCAGCGGTCCCTTCCCCCTCCACTCTGCCACCCTCGAAGGCCGCAGCGCTCTCCCCGAGGGCGCCCTCCTCTCGGACCTCCGCGTCGACGGCGAGACCTATGAACTCCGCGTCACCCAACCCCCACAGCTCGAAGAATCCGGCCCCTTGCGCGCCGTCATCAAAGTCGAAGGCAAAGCCGTCTCTCAAAATGGCACCACCGCCTTCGATGCCACCGCCCGTCTCTACGCCTGGGCCGGCCACCCCACCCTGAAGATCTACCTCACCCTGACCAACCGCATCCCCCAGCGGCTGGTCCACCTGGAATCGTGGCAGCTGCGCCTGCGTCCCCAACTCGGCGACCAGCGCGACGCCTTCCTCGTCTCCTCCGCCGCCACCGGCCATCGCAAGGCCTTCGTCGATGACCTGATCGACGGCAGCCGCACCCTGCGCGTCGGCCTGGTGGACATGCCCTTCCCCCCGTGGGAACCCACCACCCGCGACATGGACGACGAAACTCCGGAGCAGCCCCGCCGCGCCGATCCCCAGTACGACCTCCTTCCCGGAGAAGATGGCGAAGAAATCACCCGCCGTCCCGCCGCCGACTGGCACACTCTAATGCCGGCCGCCGGCGTCCTCGGCGACGCGGAGACCACCGTCAGCTTCTGGTGCCGCCGTTTCTGGCACAACGCCCCCAAGGAGATCACCATCACTCCCGATGGCATCGACCTCCACCTCTACCCCCAATGGGCCGATCCACTCGAATGGCACCGCGGCGTCGCCAAGACCCACGAGCTTCTCCTCGACTTCCGCTCCGGTCCCGCCGACCGCGACGAACGGCTGGCCTTCACCTGTGCCTTTGAAAAAGAGCCCGCTCCCCAGGTCGCCACCCGCAATTGGATGGTCGACTCCGGCGTCTTCGGCCCCCTCTTTCGCTACCAGCCCGAAAAATACCGCTGGTGGGAGTACATCCTGCGCGCCGGCCTCCAGAAACACACCTTCAACGTGCAGTCCGACGTCCTCATGGGCTTCAGTTTTCTCGACTACGGGGATTTCTGGCGCACCGGACGCGGCGGCCAGTGGTACAACAACGAGATGGACAAGGGGTACGCGCTCATCCTGCAGATGGTGCGCACCGGCTACGGCGTCGTCATGGAGCACATCGAGCCGATCATCCATCACCAGATCGACATCGACACCATCCACGATGCCGAAGAGGAGTGGCAGATCGGCGCACAGCGTTACCACTTTGCCAAACACGGGGCCATGCTCCACCCCTCCCTCTGCCACGAGTGGATCGAAGGGCCGCTCTTCTACTACCTGCTCACCGGCTACCGTCGCGCCGAGGAAGTCGCCCTCGCCCGAGCTGAGCACTTCCGCAAGGCCATCGCGCAGGGAAAGCACCGCGCCAAAACCCTCACCCGCGTGGCCGGATACCCACTCATGGCCCTGGCCCGCATCTACGACAACTACCGCGACGAGAACGACCTGGAAATCTGTGAACAGATCCTCGACTGGCTCGAAGAATGGCGCGCTGAAGACGGCGGCTTCTTCTACATCGCCTACACCCCGCCGGGCAACGCCAAAGTCGGCACCGCCCTGAGCGACGGCATCCTCTCCTGCGCCCTCATGCGCCACCACGACATCACCGGCAGCGAGCGCTCCTGGAAAATCCTCAAACAGCTGCTCGACGACGACATCCAGTCGACCGGCGTCTTCAACGAGGACGGCTTCACCCTCAAGAGCAGCAGCCCGTTCCGCGACTATTACGAACCGGAACCCGACTTCTTCTTCGAGCCCCTCATCTACGCCAGCCAGCAGACCGGCGACCCGCAATACGCCGAACTCGGCTACGCCGACATGCAGCGCATCTTCGTGCAGCGCAACATGCTGGTCAGCGCCGGCAACGAAGCGCCCCCCCACTTCTACCGCTACTGGCTGCCCTTCCTGGCCCGGGCAGACGAACTGGGCATCCTCGCTGACCCGAAGCCGTTTTGAGAGAATCCCATGGAGAATGAAAAACAGCCCCCCCTTCGCCAGGCATTTTTCGCTTTCCTGGCAGCAGGAGGAAGCCTTGTCGGAGCGGCTTTGCTCTTCGCCGGCGTAGTCCCCCAACGAGTTTGGTGGATTGCCTTGATCGGTTCAGTCTGGGGTATCGCAATCCTTACGGCGTGCCGGTTCTGGCAACTTTTTCGACAAACGCGAACACCAAACCCTCTCCCGTTAGAACAGCACCAGGAAGAATTCATGCGCACGGTTTCTCTAATCGTGGGCTTCGAGGAACTGTTGAATAATGTGGTCGATCGGATCAGTACCTGGGTGGGCGCCGAGCGCATTGCCATTCTCATAGCAAACACGCGGGTCGAAGCGTACACGGTTCGGGGCAGCCTTGGATTTTCCAGGGAAGAGTTGGCCAATGTGACCCTGCGGGACGATGCCAGACTCGTCAAGTGGCTGAACACCAACGAAACCTACCTGATCCCCACAGAGCATCCGGAAGTGCTGGACTATCTAAAACCGGAAGAGAGGGAATTGTTGGAAAAGTTCGGCATGGAAGTGGTGTTCCCCCTGGTGGCCGCCAATCGCCTGGTCGGCATTATCTTCGTTGCTGCGTGCAAAGACTTCAGCCGGGAGCGCATCGAGGCGATCTGGTGGTCGATGCCGCAAATTGCCCTTGCCGTTGAAAACGCGGTGCTGTACGCCCAGCAGGGACTGCGCATGCGTCGACTTTATCGGGCCGAACGCTTAGCCACCACCGGACAGCTCGCCGCCGGAGCGGCCCATGAGATCCGCAATCCGCTGGCCTCGATCCGCAGCACCATTCAGTTTTTTAAAGGACGCCTGGCGCAGGAACCGGAAGGGGCGGAGATGGTGGCGGATCTACTCGAAGAGACCGATCGAATCAACGCCATTGTCGAGGGGATGCTGTCGTTTTCCCGCCCCACCGAACCCCATCTGGCCAATACCGATCTGGCCGAGGTGATATCCCAGGCTATGCGTTTGCTGGAACCCACCGCCAGAAAAAGCCACGTCGAGATCCACACCTGCTTCCCCACTGAACCAGCTCTGGTGCGCGCCGATGCGGACCAGCTCAAGCAGCTCCTTCTCAACGTTGCCATGAATGCCTTACAGGCCATGTCTGGAGGGGGGGAACTGACAGTCCTGGTGTCTAGATGGAGCACGGCAGTGGACCGGCCCGAATGGAAGGTCGAATTCGCCGACACCGGAGCGGGCATTGCGCCCGAAGATCTGGAAAAAGTTTTTGATCCATTCTTCACGACCAAGCGGGACGGCACCGGTTTGGGGCTTTCTATTTGCCACTCGATTGTCCAGGCTCATGGCGGGGAGATCGAGGTAGAAAGCACGCTGGGGCAGGGCACGCGCGTGGGAATCCACCTGTAGCCAAAAAGCGGACATCTTATGCAACACCCCAATCGCATCCTCGTAGTCGATGACGAAGCCAAGCTGCGTCGCATCCTGGTCCACATGCTGGCCGCTGAAGGGTACGAAGTGGAAGGCGTCGAAACGGGTGAAAAAGCTGTAGAGCTGACCAGCACCTTCCTCCCCGATGTGGTCCTGATGGACCAGAACCTCCCGGGCATATCGGGCCAGGAGGCCACGACCCGACTGGTGGAACAGGTGCCGGGCATCAAGGTCATAATGATCACGGCGTTCGCAACAGTCGACCGGGCGGTGGATGCCATGCGCTGCGGTGCCTATGACTATCTCACCAAACCTTTTGACAACGACGAACTGCTCCTGCGCGTGCAGCGGGCCATGGAGATCCAACAGCTTTCCCGACAGGTGGAAAGCCTGCAGAAAGCGCTCGATGAACGCTATACCTTCGCACAGATCATAGGAGAAAGCCGACTGCTGCGGGCAGCCCTCGACGTTGGCCGACGCGCCGCTCAAACCGAGGTGGCAGTATTGATCGAAGGCGCAAGTGGCACGGGCAAGGAGCTGCTGGTGCGCGCCATCCACCACGCCAGCTCCCGCGGCAACGGCCCATTCGTGGCGGTCAACTGCGCCGCAGTGCCGGCCGATCTGGTCGAAAGCGAGTTCTTCGGACACGAGAAGGGAGCTTTTACCGGTGCCGGCGCCTCCCACACCGGACGGTTCGAGCAGGCCAGCGGCGGCACTCTATTCCTGGACGAAATCAGCGAGATGCCGATCCACCTCCAGGCCAAACTGCTGCGTGCCCTCGAAGAAGGAGAGATCTCCCGCGTCGGCGGCAACGAGTCCATTCCGGTCGACGTGCGCGTGATAGCGGCGACCAATCGGGACGCCAGAGAGGCGGTGAACGCAGGCGAGCTGCGCGAAGATCTATATCACCGGCTGGCCGTAGTCGGCATCCGCATCCCGCCCCTGCGCGAGCGTCGCGAGGATATCCCGCTGCTGGCGCGGCATTTCCTCGCCCAGACCCGCCAGGAGGGCAGCACCCGGGGACGGGATTTTTCCGCCGAGTCCTGGGCAAGCCTGGAGGCATATACCTGGCCAGGGAATGTGCGCGAATTGCGCAACGCCGTGCAGCGGGCCGGCATCATGGCGGAGGGGGAGATCATAAGGGTTTGCGACCTCCCCCCGGTCGTGCAGAAGGCCGAACCGGTTGCACCCGTTCCCTCATTGGAGAACCAGACCCTGGAACAGGCCATAAACGACCTCGAACGCCAGATGATTGCCGCAGCCCTGGATGTTGAGGGAGGAAACAAAACCCGTGCGGCCGAACGCCTCGGAATCACGCGCAAAACCCTGGCGGCCAAGATCGTCCACTACGGACTGTAGTAGACTGTCAGGCTAATTTGGGGGATCGGGATTCGCATAAATATCTGAACTTCCGATAAGATCCTGATCGCCATTCCGTCAAAATGTGATTTTCACAGGCCCGGAGACCTTCCCTTCCATTTCCCCCCTGTCCCGCACCTGCCGGCCGGGTAACAACTACCCGAACCGCATACTGATTACCCGTTTTCAGCACCATCCTTCTTCCTCTTCGCATTTCCTCCAATTACCATAACCTTTCTTAAATCAAAGTCTTATCCGTCATTCACAAACGCCGACCGCCCCTGGCACAGCGTTTGCCTCTGCATCGGGAGAACTCGCGATTTAGGCTAAATCCAAGAACAGGTCGACAATATCAGTAGATCGGTCGGCGCGGGGGTATTCTGAAAAATGATCGAGTTATTTCCAGACGCTCCCTCAGTGGCCCAACCCACTCCATTCCAGGAGGATTTTCCATGCTCTCTATTGCTGGTTTGAGCAAGCGCTACGAAGACGGCATCCTGGCCCTCGACAACCTCAACCTGACCGTCGAACCGGGTGAGATTTTTTGCATGCTGGGGGCCAATGGTGCCGGCAAAACCACCACCATCAACATCATGCTCGATTTCATCCCCCCGACCGAAGGCCGAGTCACGGTCAATGGGGTGGATGCCAACGAGAAACCCATAGAAGTGAAACAGTATCTGTCCTACCTGTCGGAGAACGTCATGCTCTACGGCAACTTCACCGCCCGGCAGAACCTCGAATTCTTCACCAGCCTGGCCGGCAAGGATGACGTTTCTCGGGAAGAGTACTACGCCTGCCTGCGACGGGTGGCCCTGCCCGAAAAGGCATTCGAGCAGCGGGTCAAGAAATTCTCCAAGGGGATGCGTCAGCGGGTGGGCATCGCCATTGTAATTATGAAGAACGCGCCCGTGGTGCTGATGGACGAACCCACTTCGGGACTGGATCCGCGCGGGGCGACCGACCTGGTCGAACTCCTGAAGGAACTGCGCGATGCAGATAAGGCCATCTTCACTTCCACGCACGACATCTTCCGCGCCAAGGACTTTGCCGACCGCGTGGGCATCATGAAGGAGGGCCGGCTGGTGATGGTCAAGACCCGAGAGGAACTGGAGCAGGAAAATCTGGAGGCGATCTACCTGGATTACATGAGGGCCGCCTAAAGGGGAGATGATGCCATGATCTGGAAAATTGCCCGCAAAGAAATTGCCGAGCACCTGCTGAGCTTCCGCTTCAGCCTGGCGGCGATGCTCTGCGCTGGGGTGCTGCTGCTAAGTTGCCTGGGAATGTACCGCCAGTACGAGCAGCGAAACCGGGACTACACCCTGTGCCAGGCCCGCCAGGGAGAAGCCCTGGCCAACATCCCCCCCACTTTGCTGAGTCTGTTCGCCTGGGGGTTGGAGGATGTCACCGGCAGGACCGTGGATCTGCGCTACGCCCCTCACGTGATGGTCCTGGGAGTGCGTCCTCCCCTCAACCCGTTCGACACTTTTTTCCCCACCTTTGATCTCTCCTACGTAGTGCGCATAATCGGCGCGCTGGTGGCCCTCTCTTTTGCTTTTGATGCCATCTGCCGGGAGGGCAGCAACGGCACCCTCGCCCTCATGCTTGCGGCCGGGGCTTCCCGCGGCGGCATCCTCCTGGGCAAACTGGCCGGAGGATTCTCAGTGGTTGCGTTGTTGTTCCTCTTTCCGGTCTTCCTGGGACTGGCACTCCTGGGAATCCTTTTTTCCATCCCGCTGACCATGGAGGTGCTGGCGAGGATTCTGCTGTGGAGTGGGGCCTCCCTGCTCTACCTTTTCTGCTTCTTCTGCCTGGGATTGCTGATCTCGGCCTTCTTCACCACCCCCAGACTGTCTCTCCTGGTCTGCCTGATGTTCTGGACGATGCTGATCTTCATCGCACCCAGCGCAGTGACCTCGGTGGCGCACGTCGAGACCCGGCTGCAGTCACCGGTCCGTTTCGCTCAGGAAAATCTCTTCTCCAGCAAACTGGCGGCTAGCCAGGGACGCAGCAACCAGGAAGAGGGAGACAGGCAACTTCAAAAACGCGAAGCCCGGAGTCACGAGATGCTTCGCTTTACCGACCTGACACTGAAGGTGCTGCGCCTCTTACCCGGAGCGGCATACGTGGATTTGAGCACCAATTTGGCCGGCACGGGAGTAGCTGAAATGGCCAGCTACTACAGCGCCATGCAGCGGTACATAGGAGCGGTGATAGCGGCCCGAGAGCAGAAAGAAGAAGCACCCTCCTTCAGCTTCACGCGATCACCTTTGGGGGACTGCTTGCACAGCTCCATCGTCGCTATCGTCAGCCTGATGGCATGGGCTGTGGCCGCATTATGGTCGGCAGGAGTGGCCCTTTTCCATTACGATGTGAGAACAAAGGAAGTGGGGCAATTATGATACGCAAGATCTTCAAGAGAGAACTCAAGGATATGCTCCTGGACTGGCGTTTCGCCGTCTTTGCCGCCATGCTGGTGCTGCTCGGATCCGTGGTCACCGTGGCGCGTTCGGCCGACCACAAACAGGCCCTCCGCGACTATGGCACGATTGAGATCATGAACTCCAGGATGCTGGATGGCGGATTGTCGGTTAATGAGGGAAGCTTTTTTCTGCAACCGCCGCGACGGCCGGCGCGCATGTCGCTCATCGCTCAGGGCATGCAAGAAAGCCTGATGGAACGGTTTTTCCTATCCGTGTACGAAAATCCGCTATCAGTGCTCTATCCATCGGCTGATCTTTTAATGGTCATGGGCATCGTCATCAGCCTGGGGGCTCTGCTACTATCCAGTGACCTGATCTGCGGGGAGCGCGAGACCGGTACCATCCGCTTGCTAGCGGCCAATGCGGTGAAGCGCTCCTCCATCCTCCTGGGAAAATGGCTGGCCTGCCTGGTGACCCTGAGCACCGGCATCCTTCTGCTCTTTGTCGTCGTCGCCGTGATCCTGGGATTGGCGCAGCCGGACACATGGACGCAGACCGACTGGGGATCATTCGCTGCGCTCTTTCTTTTTTCCCTGATCTACGCTTCGACCTTTCTGATGATGGGCTTATTCCTATCCGCCTCCACGCGCCACAGCGGCACGGCGGTGGTGATGGCGCTGATGGTGTGGACCGTCGTGGTCTTTGTCATGCCGGCCCTGCCGGTTTACCTGGCTCGCGAACTGCAACCGGCCAAGTCGCCGACCTATGTGATGATCTCGACTCTAAGACTTGAAAAGGAACGGAATGAGGCCCTCGAAAAGCTGCGCGCTCCGCTCCGTGCTCAGAAGCTTTCAGACGCTGAGATGGATGCCAGAATAGACACGAATGCCGTTCGCAGGATCTGGGATGAGTTCAGCCAAAAGAAACGGAAGGTGGAGAATCCTGCTTTTGAGAAGTCCATGGTCCAGGGGGGGATCAACCTCATCATGCAGCAGGCCTCTCCTTTTGCCGCCTACCTGATTGGAGGGACCGAGATTACCGGAGTTGGAGTAGTTTCAGCAATGAATTTCACTAAATTCGCCCAGAAGCAGGAACGCTTCCTGACGGAATATATACAAGAAAAATGGCGGGAAACCTTAAAGAAAAATCCCGACGCATCCAAATCGACGCCCCTCGATCTGAGCGGCCGTCCCCGCAGTGCATTCAAAGGTGACCCACTGCTGTTCAGAATGGCCGGAATGGCGCTGCCGCTGCTCTTTTTGCTAATTTTCAATGTGCTGTTCTTCATGCTGGCCTGGCGCAAGTTCCTGCGCTACGACGTGCGCTAGAGAGAAGAAAAACGGGGACAGGGGAGTTTCCGCTATGCCGATTCTGATTCTAATCTCTATCGTCCTGACCCTCGGACTCGGATTCGCCCCCGCCGGCGCCCACATCGGCGATATGGTCTGGCCCACCTTTGAAATCACCGACGCAGACCTTGCGCGCATCGACCTGCACGACGGCCGGGTTGCCGAATGGAAGGATGTAATCGGCGCTCCCTCTCTGGTCGGCAGCGACTTCTTCGCCGACCCGACTGTGGGCGATGGCGCCCCCTTCGACCCGGACGACATGGACTACCGCATCTGGCTGGCCTGGCACCGGCGGACGAGCCGCCTGTACCTGGCCATCGAACGGACCGATGACGTGTACATCAACGAATACGAAGGTGGCG
>Ga0008651_10002431_pt1 | contig 10308 bp, 7 predicted proteins | sample SaaInlV_200m_DNA_6_FD_59173 | JGI IMG/M metagenome (GOLD analysis project Ga0008651, IMG submission 59173) | Marine microbial communities from expanding oxygen minimum zones in the Saanich Inlet - SI037_S2LV_200m_DNA | ecosystem: Environmental > Aquatic > Marine > Intertidal zone ...
AAAAACTTATCCGGGCGACTATTCTGCTTGAATTTAGGGGCGAGCTATGAAGTATATCCGAACGGCGGGGTAAAATATATTTTCCCTTAACCTGACATTGACATTAATCAATATATTTTTTGTGAAATTAATGTCTCTGTTACTGTAATATCATGATATTTCTTCATTATTTAACCGAGCCAAAATTATCCCCTGAAAACATAATCGATGTCTATGATAGCCCCCAGGAAAAGTGTCATCAATCTTAACATCACCCGTTGCCCCTTCAAAGGGCGAATAGGCTGGAAAAACGTTAAAGGGGGACTATCATGTTTCCTGATCCAACTGCTTTTTATAAAAATTGATATTCTGCATGCTTTATCGGATCATGGTTAAAAAAGGGTGTTGACTCTTCTGACAGCAGTCTATCGCAGTTCAAAAAAAAATGAACGCAGAATTATGATCTCCCTGAACACTTCTGAACGAACACAAGATTGTGCAGCACATTTCCAGATTACACCACCCCTGAACCGACTGCAGATTCCCATTTCTTGTCCCCATTAAACAGCATCAATACCGCAATCGGAAAAACCATTGATCAAGAAAAAACCAGATTTTCCTCAAACCCTTACAGGAATGAAGGTTGATTATTCGCAAATTCTTTGATTTAGTGGTTAAAAGATTGAAAAAACCGATTCCGACCAACAGCTTTCAACTTGGAGAAGAGAATGATTCGCGATTGCGAAAAATTGGTGCAAGCCATCACAACTGAAATTAAACATCTGACAGACATTGCCGTTGTCGGTTTAAGCGGAGGCGCCGATTCATCTCTAACGGCTACTTTATGTTCCAGGGCACTGGGCAGGGAAGCTGTATACGGGATCAGCATGCCCTTTAACGATGTCGACGTCCAAACATTCAACGCCCGCTCCGCCAACCTGGCAGAAAGACTCGCCATTCAGCATCTGGTCAGACCGGTGCAGGCCATCGCCGACGCCATCAATCAACAAGTACATGTCACAGACCCATCCGAACTGACTGAGACCAACAAAGGGAACGCCCGCAGTCGTGCCAGAATGTGTATTCTGTATGGCGTCGCCCATAATCTTTCCAGTCTATTTCCGGGAAAACGGGTTCGTGTTATTGGAACAGGAAACCTGTCCGAAGATTTTATCGGATATGACACTAAGGGTGGAGATGCACTGGCCGATTTTTTCCCCATAGGGGAGCTGTTCAAATCAGAGGTCTATCAACTGTTGGATCATTTCAAAAAGCAGGGTGTGATTGAAGAATCTCATATCGACCGCACACCCTCGGCCGGACTCGAAAACAACCAGACAGACGAAGCGGATCTGGGCCATACTTACAACGAAATGGAAAAAGGCATTCGGTTTTGCCTGAAACACGCCGAGACCATGCATGAACAAACCCTGGACCCGATCACTTCCTTCGTCTGGCAGCGGCATCTGGCACAAAAGCATAAACATGAAGCGCCTCCGGCTCTAGAACTCAGAGCACTGTGCGATTGAAAAAGGCAGTTAACATCAAGGTCAGTCTCCGACCTGCGAATCCGGCAATTCAAATATGACTGCCCATATCTGACGCCTTTATCACACCATTTAGCTTCCCTGAATGAATCAAACCGCTTCCACAAAAACCCCTCTGTTTTTTTATGGTTGGGTTATCATTGGCATTGGCTTTATAAACCTGGCCATTGCCTTTGGTATCTGGTACTCCTTTTCAGTTTTTTTTCTGGCTATCATCAAAGATTTTGGCTGGAGCCGGGCAGTCACATCCAGTATCTTTTCCATTTTTATTATCTGTCATGCAACCATGGGCGTTCTGACAGGACATCTACAGGACCGGTTCGGCCCCCGCTGGGTGATCCCATTTGGTTCCGTGTTGCTGGCTGCAGCCCTGATTTTGACCAGCAGAGCACAGGAACTCTGGCATTTCTATCTGGCCTACAGTTTTTTTGCCAGCATAGGCGTCAGTTTGATCGGATTTACTTCCCATTCGGCATTCCTTCCAAATTGGTTTGAGCGGAAAAGAGGATTGGCAGTAGGGATCGCCATGTCCGGCATCGGTTTCGGCATGCTGGTGCTGGTACCGATTCTTGAGAAAATTATCACGTTTTATAGCTGGCGAACTGCTTATCTTTGTGCCGCTGCAGCGGTACTGTTCCTGGTCGCCCCGTTGAACCTTCTTTTCGCAAGGAAAAGTCCCGCCGAGATGAATTTATCTCCTGATGGAGACTCGTCCCACAAGAAATCGGAAGGTGTCACGCCAAAGAGAGCAATTGAGATTCTGGATAGAGATTGGGCAGGGCGGGACTGGACCCTTTTCAAGGCCATGGGGAAAAAACAGTTCTGGTTTCTGACCAGTGCCTTTTTCTGCATCTCCTTTGCATATCAAAGCACGCTAATGCATTCGGTTTCCGCCATGGTGGACGGTGGGTTGACCCAACAAACAGCGACCCTGTTTTTTGGCATCCTGGGAATTGCCGGGTCTGGTGGAAAAATCCTCTTCGGGTTTCTATCGGACATCTACGGTCGCGAACAAATCAGCACCGCCGGCGGAGCCATTGCAGCTCTGGGAATTGCCTGCCTGATTACTGCCGGATCCGGAAATATTGTTCTGCCCCTGCTTTTCGCCCTGCTTTTTGGGATCGGCTACGGTTCTGCAGCCCCCTTACTACCCTCGGTCAGCGCTGACATTTTTTCCGGACGGGCTTTCGGCGTCATTTTCGCCATGATCGGCATCGGCGGAGGTCTGGGCGGATCCTGTGGGGCCTTTGTCTCCGGTTTAATTCGCGACATGTCAGACGACTACTCGATTTCACTGAGCATGTCCATTGTCAGCCTGGCCATTTCATGTACGTTGATCTGGTTAGCAGGTCCTGGAAAAATCAGGAAAACAGTCAGAATCAAGCGGCCGCAGCAGACCGGATCCGTGGTGTCGACAGACAGCAAACGATAAGGTCCCCCCAAGCTCTTATAACACCTTTTTTAAATAGGCCCCGGTATAGCTGTTAGCGGCGGCCGCGACTTTTTCCGGCGGCCCCTGGGCCAAAATTCGTCCGCCGTTTTTACCCCCTTCGGGTCCCAGATCGATAATCCAATCCGCGCTTTTGATCACATCCAGATTATGTTCGATCACGATGACGGTGTTTCCGGCAGATACCAGTTGCTGCAACACTTTCAGCAGCATTTTAATGTCATTGAAGTGCAGACCGGTAGTGGGTTCATCCAGAATATAAAGTGTTCTCCCGGTATTGTTTTTTGCCAACTCCCGTGCCAGTTTGATCCGTTGCGCTTCGCCACCAGAGAGTGTCGTCGCAGGCTGTCCCAGCTTGATATAGGCAAGTCCAACCTGGTTCAGGGTCTCCAGAATGGTTAAGATTCTGGGCTGGTTCGCAAACATTTCACAGGCCTCTCGCACCGACAGATTAAGCACATTATCAATGGATAAACCTTTGAATCGAACCTCCAGGGTCGATGAATTAAAACGCTTACCTTCACAGACTTCACAGGGAACAAACACATCCGCCAGAAAATGCATCTCCACCTTGATGTATCCATCCCCTTTACAATGCTCACAGCGTCCCCCTTTGACATTGAAAGAAAACCGGCCTTTTTTATAGCCTCGGGCTTTGGATTCGGGAAGTTCAGAAAACAGATCCCGGATCAAATCGAAAACCTTGGTATAGGTGGCCGTATTACTGCGTGGTGTCCGCCCTATCGCTCTTTGATCGATATTGATTATTTTGTCCAGATTTTCCAACCCCAGAATTTTCTGGTGTTTGCCGACCGTTAACATGGCGTTGTGTAGTTTACGCGCCAGAGCCGGATAGAGGATCTGGTTCAAAAGGGAAGATTTTCCCGCACCTGAGACACCGGTTAAAACGGTAAACAGACCCAATGGAAGCCTGACATTGATATTGTTCAGGTTATTTTCAGCCGCTTTCTGAATGGCAATCCAGGCAGCACTTTTTTTGCCGGGTTTCCGTCTTTTCCCGGGAACCGAAATCTTCTCCTTGCCAGACAGATAGAGGCCCGTCAGGGATAAGGGATTTTCCCGGATATCAGCCGGGGTGCCACTTGCCACGATTTCCCCTCCCAGTTTTCCAGCACCCGGTCCGATATCCAACACCCAATCTGCAGATTCAATGGTTTCCTGGTCATGCTCCACTACAATCAGGGTATTCCCGATATCCCGCAAATGACAAAGACTTCCCAGCAGTTTGATGTTATCCCGCTGATGTAACCCGATGGAGGGCTCATCCAGGACATACAAAACCCCAGTCAGCTCCGATCCGATCTGTGAGGCCAAACGAATACGCTGGGACTCGCCGCCAGATAGCGTCGGACCTTTACGGTCCAGAGACAGATAATCCAAGCCCACGTTCAACAAAAAATGCAAGCGGGCGAGGATCTCCTTCAACAGTTCCTCTGCCACCAATTTCTGATTTCCCGATAGTGAGAGCTGGTTGAAAAACTGAAAAACCTCACTGATCGTCATCTTTGTCAAATCCACAATAGACCGGTCTGTGATTCTGACATGCAGCACTTCCGATTTCAGCCTGAGCCCGTTGCAGGTTGAACAGGTTTTTGTCGACATGAACTTCCCATACCATGTCTTCTGCGATTCCGATTGCGTCTTCAGATAACGACGCATCAAGGTGTTCATCACACCCTCGAAAGGCATCGTGACCGCTCCTTTAATTCTGGCCGAACTGAAATTGACGACCAGTTCCTCCCCTTCCGCACCATACAAAATAAGCTGTCGATGAGATTCAGGCAATGAATCCCACGCCAGGTCAAAATCGACACCCCAGTGTTTCTGGACAGCTTTGATGTGTTCCATCCCCCAGGATCCGTCTCTCTTGCCGGGTTTTCCATTAAAATAGTTTTTCCAGGGCACAACGGCACCTTCATTGATTGAGAGTGACCTGTCTGGTACAATTTTATGCTCATCCATGGATAAAACCGATCCCAAACCGTTACATTCCAGGCACATGCCTTTGGGAGAGTTGAAGGAAAAAAGGGTTGGATCGAGCTCCGGGTAAGCGATACCGCAACAAGTACTGTATTCACTCATCGGGATTTCCCTGCCCTCAGGGAGATGAACAATAATTTTTCCCCTGCCTAATTTCAGGGCAGTCTCTACCGAATCGGTCAACCGATGCCGGAAGGCAGCATCGTCTTTGATGGTCAGACGATCCACCACCACTTCAATAGCGTGTTTTTTATTTTTAGATAGGGTCTGCACATCTGTCAGATTTTGGATCACGCCATCGATGCGGAGTCTTGTATATCCATCTCCCTTCAGATTTTCAAGTAGATCCCGAAATTCACCTTTGCGATTCTCAACCACAGGTGCCAGAATAATCAACCGGGTCGCCTCAGGCATCTCGAATATCTGTTCCACCATGCTGGAGGCATCCCCACGACCGACCTTTTCCCCACAACGGTGACAGTACTGAACGCCGATCCGGGCAAAGAGAACCCTGAGGTAATCATAAATTTCAGTGATGGTGCCTACTGTCGAACGCGGATTTTTAGATGCCGATTTCTGCTCGATGGAGATGGTTGGAGAAAGTCCTTTGATAGTCTCATACTTGGGCTTCTCCAACTGCCCGATAAACTGCCTGGCATAGGAAGAGAGCGACTCAATATAACGTCTTTGCCCCTCAGCGAAGATAGTATCAAATGCTAGACTGGATTTTCCGGAGCCAGAAACCCCAGTGAAAACAATCAACTTTTTTTTTGGAAATGTCACATCAATATTCTTGAGATTATGTTCCTTTGCCCCTTTGACAATGATATTATCCATCTCATTAATTGTTGATCCGTTTCTCTCCGAATCGTTACTGTTTTCCGGTTGCAACTCCCGGGCATTTTTTTTTATCACTAACAATCTCTTTGAATATTTATCTTATTTCGTCTTTTTTCAGCAATGTCCGGTTAGGTTTTTGCAGAAAGCTGAATGATGAAGCCTGGATCGAGCTTAGAAGGATTTATTCGATTTTCTCAAGCTTCTGTAGCGAATCAGCCTTGTTTGAGAGAGGCACGAGCGAGCCGGACATTGCTGGTCTTTTTCCGATGAAGTGGCCTTTTAACTCATATTTTCAAGCCGATTTACTATTATAGCAGGTATCATCATAATAAAAGTAGACTGGTTAGGCAAGAACAAATGTTCACTTTATTGTTGTTTTACAATCCCTCATTGATAATTTCAACCAGTCAGCTAGAATAAGGGTGGATAACATCTCCCACTGCTCTTATCAAACAGAGGATAAGCAGTCTAAGATTTTTTGGTGACCAAAGAGACGGTTACTTCGTCGAATCATTATCAAGCAAATCAACATTTGGAAAGCAATGAATTCAATATTTTCTGCACATAAAAAATACCTGCTCACTATTCTCCTATGCGCCGCTTTTATTCTCGGCAATCCCTTTTTGTCATTCGGCATTGAAAAAGTGTCCGCAACTCTGAAAATTGCCATGCTGCCCATCATCGATTCATTTCCCTATTATATCGCAGAGGCCGATGGTGACTTTGAAAAGGCCGGCGTAAAAATTAAGTTGATACCGGTGATGAGCGGACTGAACAGGGATCAGCTGATGCAGGCGGGTGAAGTGGACGGCATGCTGAATGAAATGACCACTGTGGCCAACTTTAATCGGAAAACGCCCCAGGTGAACGTTGTCTACACCATCCGTACAGCTCACGCTAAATATCCCATGTTCCGTTTGGTTGCAGGACCCAAAAGCGGATTGAAAAGTGTGGCCGACCTGTCGGGAGCGTCCATTGGCATCTCACGAAACACCATCATCGAGTATGTAACGGATCGCCTTTTGGACACCAGGGGGCTCGGTTCCGAACTGACAAATAAGAAATCAATCCCTGCCATACCGGAGCGATTTCAATTGCTGATGCAGGGGCAAATTGACACAGCAGTACTGCCAGATCCGCTTGCTTCAGCTGCTTTGGCAGCCGGGGCCAATCTGATTATTGACGACTCCGCCCATCCGCAATACAGTGCCAGCCTATTCACATTCAGCCTCAAAACCATTAAGCAGAATCCTGAAGCGCTGAAGCGCTTTCTCTATGCATGGGATCGTGCGGTCGCACGTTTGAACGCATCTCCGGAATCCTATCGGGAATTAATGCTAAAAAAAATCCGCGTCCCGCGAAATGTTCAAAAAAGCTACCCGATTCCCAGATTCTCCAGAAATTCAGTCCCAGACAAACGACAGTGGAGCGATGTCATGCAATGGATGGTCAAGAGGGGATTGCTGAAAAAACCACTGTCATATGACATGTCAGTGACATCGTCTTTTCTACCTGGTTTATAATGGCAATTATCCAGGCCGAATCCGACACTTCTTCTGCCCATGATTGAAATCAGCAACCTGACATTCTCCTATCCGAATCAATCCCGCCTGTTTGAAGGGTTTTCGCTCTCTATCAAAAAGGGCGAACTCTGGTCAATTATCGGTCCATCCGGCTGTGGTAAGTCCACCTTTCTCTATTTTATCACCCGGCTGATCAAATCGGATTCTGGCACCATCTCCATTGACAGTGAAATATCCAACCGCCCCAGACCACAAACGGGCCTGGTTCTACAGGATCATGGTCTCTTGCCCTGGTCAACCGTGCAAAAAAACGTGGATCTGGGATTAACCATTCGCAAATTTTATGGTCCCGATGGCCTGCATGCACCTTCAGGTTCAAAACTGGACAAGAACGCAGAAAAGCGAATTGTCGATTACTGGCTGCAACGGCTGGGAATTGCGGAACTAAAGGACAAATATCCATCTCAAATGTCGCGAGGCCAAAGACAGAGAACAGCCCTGGCCCGAACACTGGCACTGTCACCCGATCTACTGTTAATGGATGAACCCTTTTCAGCTTTAGACGCACCCACCAGCAAAGACCTGCAGGACCTGATTGTCGAGCTGAATCGTGAACGCGACCTGACCTGTATCACTGTGACTCACAATATCGAAGAAGCGGTGTTCATGGGCCGGAAAATTCTTATTCTGGGAAAAACGACCAACCGCAAGCCTGAGATCATCAGTAATCTATCGGCAACCGATTTTAGACATAAATCGTTTCAAGTCATGTGTGCAAAAATCCGCACGAAGTTGGAGAAATCCACATGAAGAAATCCTTGAGCCTGGCCACTATTTTTTCAGGCGTACTAATGATCCTGGTCTTCTGGCAGGTACTATCCTGGTTGCTAAACAGTCCGATTATGCCGTCACCGATTGAAGTGATTCCTATATTCCTGACATCTATGACCGGAGATCTGGGACTCCATTTCCTGGCCAGCACCGGCCGTGTGCTGGCATCAATTACTCTGGCCGTGATCACTGCCGTACCGGCCGGCCTGGCTCTGGGTCAGATGCCGAAACTGAACCGGATTTTCGACCCCCTGATCGCCATCATTTATCCGATTCCAAAAATTGTCTTTCTCCCAGTTATTTATATTCTAATGGGCATTACCGACATCTCAAAGATTTTCCTGATTGCCGTGATCGTTTTTTTTCAGATTCTGGTTGTCGTCCGCGACGAGGCGGCAAACCTGCTTCCGGAACTCATCTTGTCGGTTCGTTCTATCGGAGCCGGCAGGCGCGCGCTGTTTCGCTATGTATATATCCCGGCTTCGCTTCCAGCCGTTCTCACCGCTTTACGCATCTCGATCGGAACCGCAGTCGCAGTTTTGTTTATAGCTGAACAGTCCCTGACAACCTATGGTCTGGGATACTACATTATTGTTGAAACATACCAGGTACTTCTTTATGCCGAAATGTATGCGGGTATATTGGGCATGAGTTTGTTGGGGCTGACTCTTTACTTTCTGATCGATTATCTGGAGCGAACATTCAACAAGCACTTGTATCTGGAAAAATAATTAAACACCTGTTCGACCATTGCAAATGAACACAACCAAACAACTCCGGATTTCGCCACTGCAAGCCTGGATTCTTGCCATCCGACCCAAAACACTCCCGGCAGCTGTGTCTCCTGTACTCATTGGCTCTGCGCTGGCTCTAAAAAGCGGTCACTTCAATCCGCTGCCTGCTGCTGCTGCTCTGGTTGTTTCACTGTTGCTGCAGATAGGGGTCAACCTGGCCAACGACTATTTTGACTTCAAAAAGGGAGTGGATACCGAAGAGCGGTTAGGCCCTGTGCGAGTGACACAAAGCGGTTTGATCCCAGCTCAAACCGTGAAACGCGTTATGCTGGGAACATTGATAGCAGCCGGATTGTCCGGGTTTTACCTGGTGCTGATTGGTGGCTGGCCTATTCTGTTACTTGGTCTTGCCGCCATCTTGTCAGCCCTGGCCTACAGTGGGGGCCCATTTCCGCTGGCATCAAACGGTCTGGGGGACCTTTTTGTATTTATTTTTTTTGGTCCGGTGGCTGTTTGTGGAACCTATTTTGTCCAGGCTCTGCAGTTGTCAAATCTGGCAATTATTATGTCCCTGCCGGTAGGGTTGCTGATCACAGCAATCCTTGTGGTCAATAATCTCAGGGATATTGTAACCGATCGGCAAACGGGTAAACGGACCATGGCGGTTATGCTGGGGGACAAAGGCAGCCGGGTAGAGTATGTCTTTTTACTCAGTTTTGCGTACCTAACCCCCATTATTTCAGTCTACACACAAATGATTCCAATTTATGCATTGTTGATCCTCATTTCACTTCCCGTCGCACTCTTTCCGTTGCGACTGGTCCTGTACGAAAACGGGAAAATTCTGAACAAAGCGCTAGCCGGAACCGCACGCCTGACCTTTCTGTTCAGTCTTCTACTTTCCATCGGTTTATTGATCAATGGTCAATGAACCAATCTGTCTCAGCAATGTCCGGTTAGGTTTTTGCAAAACAGAAGCTGAATGATAAACCCGTCTCTGTGCATAAAGATTTAGAGATTTTCTAAGTTTGCTTCACGAAAAACCGCCAAACTTGCCTGCCTCACTCAAACAAGGTTTATTTTCGCTATGCTAAACTAAGAAAATCTAATAAATCCTTATAAACCCGATCCAGGTTTCATCATTCAGCTTTCTGCAAAAACCTAACCGGACTGCTGAATTTGTCTGCATGAACAATGAGGAAGAATTATTTAATCCAATACCGATCCCCATCCGATTCGACAACTTCTTTTTTTAGCAGCCTGTCCAGGTGCTTGGACATGCTGATCGTCTCGAGAAGGGCAAACATTTCGACGGGCTTTTTGGGCTTCCCATAGATGATCCATTGATCGGCTATCTCTTTCATGTTTCGTGGTTCAGTGAGAAAATCCAGAAGCTTGTCTTC
>Ga0008651_10002438_pt1 | contig 10286 bp, 12 predicted proteins | sample SaaInlV_200m_DNA_6_FD_59173 | JGI IMG/M metagenome (GOLD analysis project Ga0008651, IMG submission 59173) | Marine microbial communities from expanding oxygen minimum zones in the Saanich Inlet - SI037_S2LV_200m_DNA | ecosystem: Environmental > Aquatic > Marine > Intertidal zone ...
GTTATAGCGGTTGGCCAGACGTTCGACATACTACATGTATGCCTTCACGCCTGGCCAACCGCTATGCCTTGTATATGAAGATTTTTACTTAGCCATCGGTTATACTTTTTACGAGTTCAGCACTTTTATTTACCCTGAAAAAATACAAAAGAATTGACTTTTCGGCATCTTATATGTATCTTCCTTAGCTTATATTGACGGACATTTAAAATGCTTAAGAGATATGTCCACTATAATTGGAATTTAACAAGAGGGTTTTTGATAGCAGGGTAATTTAATACCAGGGTAATATTATAATGATTAAACTCGATTTTGAGAAAACCGGTGGCCTGATTCCGGCTATTGCGCAGGACCACATAACAGGTGAGGTTTTAATGCTTGCCTATATTAATGAAGAAGCATGGGAACATACACTTTCGACCGGAAAAGCGACATATTTCAGCCGCTCAAGACAGAAGCTATGGATCAAGGGCGAGAGTTCGGGAAATGTTCAGCACATAAAAGAAATTCTAATTGACTGTGATGATGATACTGTTATTTACAAGGTTGAACAGGTCGGCGGGGCAGCCTGTCATACAGGTCATAAAAGCTGCTTTTACAGGAAAATTGAAAACGGGTCGATAAATGTTATCGGAGAACCTTTATTTGATCCTGAGGAGGTATATAAAAAATGAGTAAGATTTTGAAACTTGGCATTCCCAAGGGTAGCCTTCAGAATGCGACTATTGCCCTTTTCAAACGTTCAGGGTGGAAAATTAATGTAAATGGAAGAAGTTATTTTCCTGAAATTAATGATGATACGATTGATTGTGCATTATGCAGAGCCCAGGAAATGTCTGTTAATGTGGAAAACGGGACTCTCGATGCCGGCTTGACAGGAAAAGACTGGATTGCAGAAAATAGTTCTGATGTTCATGTGGTAACCGACCTTGTTTATTCAAAGGTTAGTGCAAGGCCTGCTAGATGGGTTATTGCCGTTGCATATGATTCGCCGGTGAAAAAACTTGAGGATCTTCAGGGAAAGAAAATTTCAACCGAGCTGGTTGAATATACTAAGCAGTTTTTTAAAGGGAAAAATATTGATGTAAATGTTGAATTTTCATGGGGTGCTACTGAGGCAAAGGTTGTTTCAGGGCTTGCGGATGCTATTGTTGAAATCACTGAAACAGAAAGCACAATAAAGGCCCATGGTCTTAGAATTATTCATGAAATGATGCAGACGAATACACAGCTAATTGCAAATCATAAAGCATGGGAAGATCCCGCTAAAAGAGAAAAAATTGAACAGATATCAATGCTTCTCAAAGCTGCGCTTATTGGTGAAAAGCTGGTAGGGCTGAAAATGAATGTTCCGGAATCGAAAATTGAGCAGATTGTTTCACTACTTCCAAGTCTTAATGCCCCGACAATTGCCAATCTTTATAAATCAACATGGTTTTCTGTGGAAACAGTCGTAGACTCGGGTATAGTAAGAGAGCTTATACCGGAACTTCTCAAAAGCGGAGCCGAGGGTATTATTGAATATCCGCTGAATAAGGTGTTGTAGTTTCAAAATATCTGTTATTATTTTTTTAAAGGGTTCACTTAAGGCTGCGGATAAATTCTAAAGGTTTTATTTGAACCCTTTGTGATTTAAAAAGGTTTTTGTAAAAATCTGAATTAAGATGATATCAAAGCGTACAGAGGAAATATCACCTTTCATTGTTATGGAAGTGCTTGAAAAAGCTCATTCAATGGAGCGTGAAGGTATTGATATTGTTCATCTTGAAGTCGGGGAGCCTGATTTCGATGCTCCAGAATGTGTCAAGACTGCAGCTATCCATGCTCTTGAAGAAGGGCATACAAACTACACGCACAGTCTTGGAGATTTGGATTTAAGACAGGCTGTTTCCGGGCATTATAAGCGAGTCTACAATGTTTCTGTTGATCCTGAAAGAATAATTATAACTTCCGGTACATCGCCTGCAATTTTTCTTGCACTGTCAGTTTTTATTGAAAAGGGTGACCATGTAATTATTTCAGATCCTCATTATGCATGTTACCCGAATTTCATACGATTCCTTGATGGAAAACCGGTAACTATTCCTGTTTATGAAGAGGACGGTTTTCAGTACAGGCCGGAGGAAATACAGAAAAGAATTACTAAAGAAACTAAAGCTGTTTTTATAAATTCACCTTCAAATCCTACAGGCAATCTTCTTTCAAAAGACCGTATGAAGGAGATTGCCGCCCTTGCAGAAGCTGAGTCAATTAATATTATTTCAGATGAAATTTATCATGGTCTTGTTTATGAAGGAAAAGAACACTCTATTCTTGAGTTTAATGATAATTCATTTGTTGTAAACGGGTTTTCAAAACTGTATGCCATGACCGGCTTAAGACTTGGATATCTGATAGCCCCTGAAAAATATATTCGTCCTATTCAAAAAATTCAGCAGAATTTTTTTATTTCAGCCAACTCCATTATGCAGATTGCAGGGATTGCAGCCCTTGAAAAAGCCGATGAAGATATTTTACGGATGAAAAAGATATATAACGAAAGAAGGAAATATATGATAAAACGCCTTAAAGATCTTGGTTTCGGCATTAAAGTTGAACCTACGGGTGCTTTTTATGTATTTGCCAATGCGAAGCATCTTTCAGGCGATTCCTACAAACTTGCTTTTGATATCCTTAAAAAGGCTCATGTGGGTGTTACCCCAGGGATAGATTTTGGTGAAAATGGTGAAGGGTATTTAAGATTTTCATATGCCAATTCCATTGAAAATATAACAGAAGGGATGAAAAGACTGGAGAATTATTTAAATAAAAGATAAATTGAGATTAATATATTATGATAATAAAATCAGCTGAATTTGTAAAAAGTTGTGTTAATTCGTCCCATTACCCTTCGTCCGATCTGCCTGAAATAGCCTTTATCGGGCGTTCAAATGTTGGTAAATCATCTCTTATAAATACTCTGGTAAACCGTAAGCGTTTAGTGAAAACAAGTTCTACTCCGGGCCGTACGCAGCTTATTAATTTTTTTGACATTAACAACGCCTTTTCTTTTGTTGATCTTCCGGGATTTGGTTATGCAAAGGTTCCTGCTAAAATAAAAAAGACATGGGAACCAATGATCAAGGAATATCTTTCCGAAAGAGAAAATCTAAAAGGGCTTGTTTTTATTATGGATCTCAGGCGAATTCCCGGTCAGGAGGAAATTGATCTTATAGACTGGTTTCATCAGATAGCAACTCCTGTTATTCTGGTTCTGACCAAGGCGGACAAACTTAAAAAAAGTAAGGTTAAGGCACAGTTGGAACTTATTTCAAAAGCTCTTTTTATTGGTAATGATGAATTTATAATTTTTTCAGCCAAAACGCGCCAGGGTAAAGAAAAGGTATGGGTTGCTGTTGAAGAGCTGATAAATCAGGATTGATGGCATCGTAAAAAACAATAGTTACGCTTCTTTTTAGTAAAGCAATCTACTGAATAAACACAAACGAAAGCATCAGGTTTAAAAATGGGAAAGAAAACAGATAAATTCAAATCAGGTTTTGTAGCAATAACCGGCGCACCGAATGCAGGAAAGTCTACTCTTTTAAACAGGGTTCTCGGGGAAAAAATATCAATTACTTCGAAAAAACCCCAGACTACTAGAAACCGAATCCTTGGAATAACTCACCGTGAAAAGTCCCAGATTATGTTTATAGATACTCCTGGTGTTCACATGGCAAAAGCTCAATTTAACATAAAAATGGTTGAAGAGGCCCTTACCGCTATTGGTGATGTTGATGCTATTCTTATCCTTGTAGATGTATCAAAATCAGATCCTGTTTCCGAAAAATTCATGGTAAGTAAAATCATAGATCAGAAAAAGCCTGTTTTGCTTGGGCTAAACAAGATTGACATTATCAGGAAAAATGAAATTTTAGAATTAATAGACAAATGGTCAAAGGTCTATCCTTTTGAGGCTATTATTCCTATTTCGGCAAAACATGGAACCCAGGTAGATGATCTTCTCACGGCAATGGAAAATCTCTTGCCGGAAGGGCCGCCATTATTTCCTGAAGAGATGCTAACAGATATGCCGATGCGATTTATTGTGGCTGAAATGATTCGTGAAAAGGTTTTCAGGTTGACCGGGCAGGAGGTTCCTTATTCCACAGCTGTTATAGTTGATGACTATAAAGAGAAAAAAAAAGGTTCTCTTGTCAGTATAAATGCAACAATACATGTGGAACGAGATTCCCAGAAGGGCATCATAATCGGTAAGGGCGGCAGCAAGCTGAAAAAGATCGGTGAAGATGCAAGAATGGATATTGAACGAATGATAGGAGCAAAGGTTTTTCTAAAACTTTTTGTTCGTGTTCAGAAAAACTGGAGCAGTGATACAAAAGCTTTAAGAAATCTGGGTTACTGATGATACTGTCTTTTCATCCCTGTTTTCAAGCAGATAAAAATATCACATGCGCCGGAAGATCTCCCGATAAAGAAGATCTTGCTGCTATAAAAAATGCTGAAGCTGTTATTCTTCCTCAGGGCTGCTATGAATCCCTTTATATAATGGCTCGTGAAAACTGCTCAAACGTTTTCCCCGATTATGATATGCGCTTTAAATATAAGGGGAAAACCGGACAGGCGGAACTGTTTAAAGAACTTGGTGTTATTCATCCGAACACTCTGACTTTTAAAAACATTGAAACTTATTATAATCATTTAAACAAAAAACATGATTCTTCAGTTATAGAATTCCCTTTTGTGTTCAAATTTGACTGGGGTGATGAGGGCACCAACGTTTTTCTTATAAAAACTATCGAGGCTTTTGATGAGATATTAAATAAAGCTTCCCGTTATGAAAAAACAGGCCAGAAAGGTTTTTTAATACAGGAATATATTCCAGGCCCCAACAGGACATTAAGAGTTGTTGTCATAAATAAAAGATTCATTTCTTATTGGCGTGTTCAGGATGAATCAAAACCTTTTGGCGCGAACATTTCGACCGGGGCCTATATTGACAGGGAGTCTGATCTGGATCTGCAGGAACAGGCCGTATTATCAGCAGAAAATTTTAGTAAAAAAACCGGTATTAATCTAGCAGGCTTTGACTTTATTTTTTCATCTGAAGATGGAAAAAATGACCCCCTGTTTCTTGAAATAAATTATTTTTTCGGAAGGCTCGGCCTTGGAGGATCGGAAGAATATTATGATATGCTTACAGGTGAAATTAAAAATTGGATAAACAATTTGTAATTTAGAGTTTAAGAGCTTAGAGGTGGTGTTAAGGTCTCGTGTCATATGCTTTGGATGTAACTATATTATAAAAAAGGTACTTACGAATGATTGACCCGTTTGAAATTCACCTGGAAGAAGAGGATATAAAAAGAGCAAAAAGAATAGCTCGTGAGTTAAGGAACTCCCAATGGTGGAAAAGGCGTTGTTCTAAAGGTAAATGTTTCTATTGCGGGCATGCGGTTCCACCAAAAGAGCTTACAATGGATCATGTTGTACCAATATCACGAGGCGGTAAATCAGTTAAGGGTAATGTTGTTCCTGCATGTAAGGAGTGCAATAACAAAAAGAAGCAATTGTTACCAATGGAATGGAAAAAATATCTTGAAAATTTTGAAGAATAATTGGAAAAAACAGTGAAAAAAACATAAATCTTTCCACACAAGGAATAGTGGCTGATCAGTAGTCAAAACATACAAACCTGTACGTCAAACTTTCTGATCAACCTCTATAACGGATTAAATAGAGATCATTTACCCCGATATTAAACGTTTTCCTTGCATATTCTATGTACAGTCTGTGCATGCCATTCTCCTCTGCCGGAGAAAGTAGGCAATTTCTGGTCTTCCAGATGTTGTGCAATCTGGCCGTAAGTATCGCCTTTTTCACGCATCTCATGTATAACAGTTAAAACCTTTTCGCGATCTACATCTGATGGTTTTTCTATTATTTCGTCGTTCTGTGAAGTGTTATTTTTGCTCACGGTAGAACTGAAATTATCAATGCTGGTTTGAACCCCCATGGAATTTAGAGCCTGAAATATTCCTTCCGCAATAACGGCAAATATTTCCGCCTTGCGTTCTTCGGCTGCTGCTCTTCGTTCTTCAGCTATTGCAAGCTTTTTCTGGGTTTCATTGATACCGTCCAGAACATTCTTTATTCCTTCAACGGTATTGTCCAGTTTCTCAGAACTGGCATCATGTTGTTGTTGATGATAGTTCTTGTTACCGTTGTGTTTTGATTTATCGCGGTTGTTTTTCCAGTCAGAATTGTTGGAAGAGTTATATCTGTTGGAATGGTTTCTGTTACTATAATTACGGTTATATTCACTGTTACTTCTTAGCTGGTGAAGGAAATCACTCATTACTGCCTCCTAAAATGTTAGAGCAAATCTCAATGATACATCATTTGTCCCATGGCTGTGCTGTCTGTACTAAATATTCGCATACTATTTATATGCCGAGTATTCTCATTGGCAGACGCGTTGCACTTGAACCAAATCCGCATTTTTGAGATGGTTTCGAATTAATTATTAAATAATGATGCCGGGTCAGAATAATATATAACAAACATCTCCAAAAAGTATTTATGTTAATGTTATAATATCAAATTTTAGAGAAGACAGAAAAAAGATGTTAGCACTTGAATTCTTTTTGTCTTTTGGTGATAGGAAATGCAGTATGGTTGAAAATTACAAGAACAATGAGCACAAACCAAACTTGACAATGAATCTCAAAACATCGATCGGGAAATATCTTATCCTAACTTTTCGCTTGTATCTCAATAGTCTAAATGTATACAAATGTCAAATATATTTTTATTTTTTATTTAAATATTGTGCTTTAAAATTGAGCCTGTTCTTTAAAATCAATATATTAAGTGGTGCTATTAAACTTAATAACTATTATCTTTTAAATCAAGAAGCTCCATAGTATACCGGCGCAGATCGCTGAACCAATAACACCCGATGAGTTACATGCCATGGCATGCATAAGCAAAAAGTTCGTCGGGTCCTCTTTAAGACCCATTACATGGACTTCACGTGCAGATCCCGGAACTGCTGAGACCCCTGATGCCCCGAGCAGAGGATTGATTTTTTCTTTCATGAAAAGATTCATAAACTTGGCAAAAATAACACCTGATGCGGTTGCAATGCTGAATGCTACGGCGCCGAGGAAAAATATACCAACAGATTTTGGATTTACAAACACATCCGCCTGGGTACTTGCCCCTACGGTAAATCCGAGTAGAATAGTGGCTGTGTCAATGATAGCTGTTCGAGCAGAATCGGCGAGGCGATCCGTAACACCGCATACTTTAAAAAGGTTTCCAAGGAACAACATGCCTAAAAGGGGCAATGCCGTTGGTGCAAGAAGGCAGCAGAGTAAAACTGCTATTACCGGGAAAAGCAGAAGTTCTTTTTGAGAAACCTCACGCGGTTCCGTCATACGTATAAGCCTTTCCTTTCTGGTTGTAAGAAGTCTCATGATTGGAGGCTGAATAACCGGTATTAAAGCCATATAAGAGTATGCGGCTATTGCAATAGGTCCTATGAGATGCGGTGCAAGCTTTGCAGTAAGAAATATTGATGTCGGTCCGTCCGCCCCACCTATAATCGCTATTGATGCTGCTTCTTTAGGAAGGAAGCCGATTGCCAGCGCGCTTAACAGAGTAAAAAATATACCCATCTGTGCCGCAGCGCCAAGAAGCATTAGTTTTGGGCGCGCAAGCAACGAAGAAAAGTCGGTCATTGCACCAAGCCCGAGAAAAACAATTGACGGGTAAATACCGGTTGTTACACCGAAATACAGATAATGAAATACCGAATTGTCTTCATATATACCTATTCCGAATCCTTTAAAAAAAGGAATATTTCCAACAATTATGCCAAAGCCAATAGGTACAAGCAGAAGCGGCTCATATTCTTTTGCAATTCCAAGATATACAAATGTGCATCCTATGGTTATCATCAGGATGTAGCGAGGGTCCTGATAAAGAAAATAATACCCTGTGTTTGATAAAAATTGAAGTAACAGATCTACCATTTAAATACCTTTTAACCTAATTATAATTAAACTAGTTCCTTGTTCCAGGTAAATATACCGTCGCCTTTGGAAATTAGAATATCGGCTTCCCTGAAGGAGGTTATTGTTATATGCGGATGGGGTAATTTTTCTTTCTGCGACAGATCGTAAAGAGCAGAAAGTGGAAAAGAATCCCCAAGTTTTTCAAATAAAGGCCTGTATAGATTTGCAACCTTATTAATATCTGTAGATAAATATTCCTGTACATCCGGTTTCAAAGAAGTCGGTGTTTCCGAGATCTCATCAACCTTATTAGTCTTTTTAAATTTTTCCAATAATAGTATTAAATTTGGAAGCTGGGAAATTGTAAGAGCAAGAATAACAAGGCCTGAAAAGACGGTTATGGCACCAACTATAGCCATTGCCCAGCCGTTATTATCAGAAATATTCTGAAGGCCCTTCTGTGTAATTAAAGGGAGATTTATAATAAACTGCAAAACAATATCAAAGGCTCTATCCATAATTTTACTGCCTCCAGGAATAAATTGGCTCTTTAAAATTTCGGAGTTTTTGTTGCTTTAAATTATCAGCATTCTCAAAGTTAATTAAAAAAACAATTATCCGGATAATTTATGATTAAATCAAACGAATTTCTTATCCGTAAATACCCTTTCATGTCAATAAAAAAAGGCAAATATGTTTTACCTTACAATGACAACATATATCTTTTATATGTGTTATTATTAGGGAATTTTAATTTTCCATTCCTTGAACTTGAATAAAAAATAACGTTTTCAAAGGTCTCTTTGTGGAATAGAGGGGTAACGATTCCGAAAAAGTTTGTCATATAAATGAAAAAAAAGCCCTATCCGTTTCAGGAAGGGCTTTTTTGTTCAATATACTTTAATTATTATACTTCAAGCCATGAGTCGGAGTACAGACTTTCGCCAAGGATAACCTTAACGGTTTTTACATAGTCCTGCATTTCCTCGGAGATGCTGCCTAAGTCAGGAGCATTGCCGTCCATGGTTGCATGGATAACGTCTACGATATCCTGACGATTACCTTTTGCAATGTCTGTCAGTTTTTCATCAAGAGGATCGGATATAACTGAATACATACCATTTCTATCAAGCATGACCATGTAGGTCTGGTTAAGAATAGGGCGCAGGTGGTCAGGTGGTCCGTTTGAAATATTGGACAGGCCGCAAGTGCTTTTACATCCGGGGAACATATCCTGGAGGATTGACTGGAACTCCATCAGGCTTAAAAGCTGAGGCTGCTGGATATTTACAGGTGTCACAATACCGTCTACCCAGATTCTTTCATTTTCTATACCCGCTTCATTGGCAAAATAGAGAAGCTCGGCTGCAAGAGCGCCGCGTTCGTCAGCATCACGGGGAAGTCCGTCAGGACCCCACATAAGTGCTATAAAATCTGCATTGTATTCAACTGCAAGCGGTATCATCTTCTCAAAGCGTTCAGGGCGTGCCATGATTGAATTAATAAGAACCGGCTTTTCCGTTGGTTTGTAAACCTTTAATGCGGCTTCAATTGCGCCGATATTTGATGTGTCAAGCACAAGTGGAATATCAGGAACAACATCCTGAACTACCTCAACGATCCAGGGCATTAATTCATGCCCGTCCTTTTTGGCCGGTCCAAGGTTTATGTCGATATAATCCATACCCTTTTCTTTTTGGTCAAGGGCTTCTTCCTGAAGCGGTTTGGGGTCACGTTCTTTGAACGCACGGCCAATTTTTGTTGATATTACGTTTAAGCTTTCACCAAGAAGTATCATACATCCTCCAATGTTAATTTACGAATGGGTAATTTTACACCCATTCGTAAATTATATGAATTTATTTTGATTTAAGAAATCCCGGAAGATGAGCTGCTTCTCTGGGACCGATTGTGATGGTCCAGCCGGGAAGCTCTTCTTCGATATCTCCGGCTATTGCGGCTGCATAACCTGGAATAATAAGTTCCGTATGTTTTACCTTATCCATAATTCCGCATTTTTTTACGAAAGTACCGACATCATCGCCGGCGAATTTGCCCGCCGCCCAGGCTGTCATAACTGACAGGCCTTCGGAGTCTTTGATAAGCAACCATGCAGGAACTTTGCTCCCCTCAATTTCGCCGGATACTATAAAGTAAGTCAGGGCAAAGTTGGTGGTAACAAGTACAGGTGAATTTTCATCAGGATTGCCTATTTCATAGATTCCTTCAGTTACTGTCATCGGTCTCTGAGGATCAGTGTATATG
>Ga0008651_10002440_pt1 | contig 10282 bp, 16 predicted proteins | sample SaaInlV_200m_DNA_6_FD_59173 | JGI IMG/M metagenome (GOLD analysis project Ga0008651, IMG submission 59173) | Marine microbial communities from expanding oxygen minimum zones in the Saanich Inlet - SI037_S2LV_200m_DNA | ecosystem: Environmental > Aquatic > Marine > Intertidal zone ...
AAAAAGGTTCGGTTCAAAAAGCAGTTATCGTGCGCACAAGCAAAGAAGTGGCACGAGTAGATGGTTCTTACATAAAATTTCAAGATAACGCCGCGGTGATTATCGATGAAAGAGGTGAACCACTCGCAACGCGTATTTTCGGACCAGTAGCGCGCGAATTGAGAGATAAGCATTATATGAAAATCGTTTCGTTGGCGCCAGAAGTTATTTAGGAGAAATGATGGCTGATAAAAAAATGAGAATCAAAAAAGGTGATAATGTTGTCGTCATTACGGGCAAATATAAAGGTGTGAAAGGACAAGTTTTGCAAGCTATTCCAAAAACAGGAAAAGTAATTGTGGAAAAAGTTAATTTCATCAAAAAACACACCAAACCGACACAACAAAATCAGCAAGGTGGAATAGTGGAAAGAGAAGCACCAATAAATGTTTCTAATGTAAAGCTATTCAATGAAAAAATTAACGATGTAACACGCGCGGTATTCAAAAAAGTGAAAGACTCTCGTGTACGCGTTTGCCAGAAAACTGGTGATGAAATTTAAGGAGCGGGATAATGAATAGAATGTTAGAAAAATACAGAAAAGAAGTAATCCCCGCTTTGATGAAACATTTTGATTATAAAAATGTTAATCAGGTTCCAAAAATCGAGAAGATTTCTGTGAATATGGGTGTGGGAGCTGCTACTGAAAACAAAGCAATTTTGGATAATGCCGTCAAAGATATGGTGGTTATTACAGGTAGAAAGCCAATCATCACAAAAGCAACGAAATCTATTTCGAATTTCAAATTGAGAGAAGGGATGCCGATTGGTTGCAAAGTCACCCTTCGTCGTGAAGTGATGTATGAATTTTTGGATAGATTAGTTTCAATTTATCTTCCGAGAGTTCGAGATTTTAGAGGCGTATCAGGAAAATCTTTTGATGGTCGCGGAAATTATTCTTTGGGAATCAAAGATCAGACGATTTTCCCAGAAATTGATTATGATAAAATCGATGCATTGCGTGGAATGGGTGTTACAATCGTAACTTCTGCAAAGACAGATGAAGAAGGCAGAGAATTGCTTCGTTCATTTGGAATGCCATTCAAAAAAGTGAAGTAAGGGAGTTATTTTGGCTAAAAAATCATGGATTGTTAAACAAAAAAGAGAAGCAAAATTTGCTTCAAGAAGATATAGCCGTTGTAAAGTTTGCGGCCGTTCACGCGCATATATGAGAAAATTTGGATTGTGTCGTATATGTTTCCGAAAATTGGCTTCTGAAGGTCAAATTCCGGGCATAAGAAAAGCAAGTTGGTAAAAAATAAGGAGAAAAAATGAGTGTAACTGATCCGATCGCTGATGCTATTACGAAAATTAGGAACGCATATCGGGCTGATCATAAGAGTGTAACTGTGGATCACAGTAAAATTAATGAGTCTATCATTAAATTACTTGATCAAGAGAATTTTATAAATAGTTACGAAATTATTGAGAGAGACCCGAAAAAGAAGATTAACAGAAAGAAGATGTTTATTAATTTACGCTACACAAACGAAGGGAAACCGGTTTTGTTTGGTATCGAGAGAATTAGTAAGCCGGGTTTAAGAATTTATGTGAATGCAAATAACATTCCATCTGTTTACAATAATACCGGATGTGCAATTATTTCGACCAGTAAAGGTGTAATGGTCGATAGAGATGCTCGCAAGTTTCATGTTGGTGGCGAGTTTGTTTGCAAAGTTTGGTAGGGGGAATTATGTCTAGAATAGGAAAAATTCCAATAAAAATTGCAGATGGTGTAAAAGTTGACATTAAAAAAGACTTAGTAACAGTTTCCAGCAGTAAAGGCGAAATGATTTTTCCGCTTAAAGAGGGAATTGATGTTATTGAAGAAAATGGTCAAATAATTGTGAGCCGTAAAGATGATACGAAAGAACAAAAAGCTTTTCACGGTCTCACTAGGTCGATAATTAACAATAATATTATTGGTCTCTCACAAGGTTTCAAAAAAGAATTACAGATTATTGGAACTGGATATTCTGCGGAAGTAATCGGACCTTGGGTAAAACTAAGCGTTGGTTTTGCACACGAAATTTTGTTGCAAATTCCTGAAACACTCAATGTGGTCGCCGAATTGATTCCAAGAAGAGAGCAAGGTGCCCTTGGTGTTCAAGCAGAAATCAAAATAGAAGGTTACAATAAAGAATTAGTCGGAAAATTTGCTGCAGAAATTAAGAGATGTCGTCCACCGCTAAATTACGCAACAGGTAAAGGTATTCGTTACAAAGGCGAATATATCAAAATTAAGCCGGGCAAATCTGCCGCAACCGAATAGAGGTAGAATTATGAAGAAAACAAAAGCAGCTTATAAAAAGAATTTTAATCGTAGCAGAAGAAAATTTGCTATCCGAAATAAGATTTCTGGAACTGTAGAAATTCCACGCTTAACGGTAACACGAAGTTTGAAAAATTTTACCGTTCAGTTGATTGATGATGTGAATGGTCACACGTTACTCAGTTTATCTACAACTTCCAAAGATGTGAAAATCGATAGTTCAAAAAAGAGAACTGAGCAAAGTTTTGAGCTCGGAAAACAATTTGGCGAACTTGCAAAAGTAAAAAAAATTACCAAAATCGTATTTGATCGAAACGGCTATTTGTTTCACGGCAGAGTGAAAGCTTTTGCAGATGGCGTTAAAAAATCCGGTTTGGAATTTTAGGGGGAACTTTGAAACAAGATAGAAAAAATCAATCCCAAAATAATGAACCACGCTTTGAAGTGGAAAAGATAATTGCAATCAACAGAGTTGCAAAAGTGGTGAAAGGTGGTAGAAACTTTAGTTTTAACGCAATTGTAGTAGTTGGCAACAAGGATGGACGCGTCGGAGTGGGAGTTGGAAAAGCAAACGAAGTTGGTTATGCTATTCGCAAAGCGACAGATCGTGCTGGGAAAAATATGTTTTCAGTGCCAATTACAAATGGAACAATTCCACACGAAATGGTAGGAAAATTTAGTGCAAGTAAGATTCTTTTGAAACCTGCATCTCCAGGTACTGGAGTTATTGCGGGTGGACCAGCTCGTGCTATTTTGGAAGCAGTTGGAATTCAGAATATTCTCACAAAATCTTTGGGTTCAAACACACCAGCTAATGTTGCAAAAGCTACTGTTGTTGGTCTCAAATCTTTGAGAACAATTTATGAAGTTGCTAACTTACGCGGTAAAACAGTAGCTGAAATTACTGGAAGAGAAGAGATTCTAAAAACTGCGGAGGAAGTAAAATGAAATTGAAAGTAACTCAAATTCGTAGCACAATCGGCAGAAAGGAAGATCAAAAAAGAACGATTATAGCGCTTGGTTTGAATAAAATCAATAGGTCAAGACTTCACGACGATAATGCTGTAATTCGTGGTATGATAAACAAAGTTTCTCATTTGGTAAAAGTTGAAGAAGTGAAACCAGCTGAAAAAATAGCTCCGAAAAAAGCTAAAAAACCGGCTGTTAAAAAAACAACTGTCAAAAAAGAGACAAAAGTAACTCCGAAAAAAGCAGCAACTTCAACTGCAAAAAAAGTGGCTCCAAAAACAGCCAAAAAAGTTGAAAAGCCTGCTCCGAAAAAAGCGGAATAAGGGGAAAATATGAAACTTCATGAAATGAAACGACCGAAAATCAAACATAAAAAACGATTGGGAAAAGGTGAAGGTAGTGGTTTTGGTAAACAAGCTGGTAAAGGTCATAAAGGTCAAAAATCTCGCTCCGGCGGTAATATTCCTTTGTGGTTTGAAGGTGGACAAATGCCATTGCAGCGTCGCGTACCCAAAAGAGGATTTACTAATATTTTCAAAAAACACTTCAGAATTGTAAATTTGGAAACTTTACAACAATTTGACGATACTGATTTTGACATTGAAAAAATTGAGAGCCTTAATCTCGTCCGAAAATTGAGAGCAAGAGAAACAGCTCCGATTAAAATTTTGGCGAAAGGTGGCGAGGAATTCAAAAAAACCATCAATATCAAAGCGAATAGCTTTTCTAAAACTGCTAAAGAATTGATTGAAAAAAATGGTGGGAAAGCGGAGGTAGTTTAAGTGTTAAAAGGAATTAGTAATATATTCAAAATTCCCGATTTAAAAAAGAAAATACTCTTTACTGCACTTATTCTCATTATTTACAGATTGGGTAGTTTTATCCCGATTCCGGGAATTAACTCGACAGCGATTCAACAATTTATGGGTGCAGCCACAAAAGATGGTGGCAACCTGTTTGGAATGTTAGATTTGTTTGTGGGTGGAAACTTAGGAAGAGCGTCAGTTTTTGCTTTGGGTATAATGCCCTACATTACCACTTCTATTGTTATTCAACTTTTAGGTGGAGTAATTCCATTTTTTGAAAGATTGAAAAAAGAAGGTGCGGAAGGTCAAAAAAAGATAGCTCAATATACAAGATACGGAACGGTTGTGGTAGCAGCTTTTAATGCTATTGGTATCACAATGTTTCTCAAATCTATCGACGGTGCTGTGACAACTCCAAATCCACTTTTGTTCATTTTCACCAGTGTTATCACGATGGTAACAGGTGTTATTTTCATTATGTGGCTCGGTGAGCAAATCACTGAAAATGGAATTGGAAACGGTATTTCATTAATTATTTTTGCTGGAATTATTGCGCGTTATCCGGGCGGATTTTGGCAAATGTATGAAATGTTGCAAGCTGGAGCAATCAGTATATTTACCATCATTGCAGTTTTGATTGTGATGGTTTTGGTAACTGCATCAGTGGTGCTTATTACGCAAGGTGTTCGCAAAATACCAGTTCAATATGCGAAAAGAATTATTGGTAGAAAAGTTTACGGTGGACAGAGTACTCACATTCCACTCAAAGTGAATACAGCGGGTGTGATTCCGATTATTTTTGCGGGTGCTATTTTGATGTTTCCTCGCACGATTGCTACTTTTTTCCCAGATAGCGAATTTATGAACGGAATGGTGCGATTACTATCACCAGGCGCATTTTTATACACGACTCTTTATGTAGGACTCATCATTTTCTTTGCTTATTTCTACACAGCTATGGTGCTTAATCCAATCGAAATGGCAGAAAATATGAAAAAATATGGTGGTTTTATTCCAGGTAGAAAACCGGGTAAAAAAACCTCCGATTATATCAACAGTATTTTGGCGAGAATTACTTTGCCAGGTGCTGCATTTTTCGCGTTTATTGCGGTCTTACCACAATTTATGCAAAAATGGACGGGCATACCTTTCATCTTTGGTGGAACGGGAACTATTATTGTTGTAGGTGTTGCACTTGACACTTTACAGCAAATAGAATCTCATCTCGTGATGCGTCATTACGAAGGTTTCATGAAGAAAGGCAAATTGCGCGGTCGCAGAAGATAGATCTTTTATTTGTATAGAGTGAAGGGAAGTAATAATGATTTCGATTAAAAATAGTGCAGAGATTACTAAAATGCGCGAAGCAAATCGGATTGTAGCATTGTTACTTCGAGAATTGGAAAGTATCATTAAAGTCGGAGTTTCTACCTTTGAGATAAATAAATTTTCTGAAAAGTTGATAAAATCTGAAGGTGGAAAACCAGCTTTTAAAGGTTACAGTGTGTCGGGTCTTTCTCCATTTCCCGCGGCAATCTGTGCTTCTGTAAATTCTTGTATTGTGCACGGCATTCCTTCCAAGAAGGAAATTCTGCAAGATGGCGATATTATCGGCGTTGATGTGGGTGTGTACAAGAATGGATTTTACGGTGATGCAGCTCGAACTTATCGAGTTGGGCAAATTTCTGCAAGTGCAGAAAAGTTGTTACAAATCACGCAAGAAGCATTGGAAAGAGGAATGGCTCACGCAAAAAATGGTGCCAGAGTTGGTGATGTTTCAAATGCAATTGGTTCGTTTATAGAAGCGAATGGTTATTTTGTGGCTGATAGTTTGACTGGTCACGGAATTGGTCGACAACTTCATGAAGAGCCAATGATCCCAAATTTTGGATTAAAAGGGAAAGGTCCGAGATTGAGAAAAGGGATGACAATTGCGATTGAACCGATGGTAAATATTGGTACCAATAAAGTTATGGAAAATGGTTGGGAGTATTTTACAGCGGACGGAACATTATCTGCTCATTTCGAAAATACTATTCTCATTACCGATGGTGAACCGGAAATTTTATCGGTTTGCTAAAATGAAAAAAGAGAAGTAATATGGCAAAAGAAGGCGTTATTGAAGTTGAAGGTGAAGTGATTGAAGTGCTTCCAAACATGAAATTTAAGGTAAAATTGGAAAACGGACATATCATTTTGGCTCACAGTTCAGGGAAGATGAGAATGCACTACATCCGCATTCTGGTTGGTGATAAAGTTAAAGCAGAACTTTCACCATACGACCTCAATCGAGGCAGAATTGTATATCGCTACAAATAGGAGAGAACGATGAAAGTAAGAGCATCTGTAAAACAGATTTGTAAAGATTGTAGAGTTATTAAACGAAAAGGGATAATTAGAGTTATCTGTCCCTCAAACCCAAAACATAAACAGAGACAAGGTTAAATTAGGAGGATGAGTGGCACATATCGCAGGAGTTGATATACCTAAAAAAAAGAGAGTGGTAATAGGGTTGACCTATATTTTTGGCATTGGAAAATCATTGTCGCAAGAGATTTTGAAAAAAGCCAATGTTGATGAAAATACAAAAGTTCAAGACCTTACAGACGAAGAAGAAAAAATGCTTCGTGCAATTATTCAGGACGATTATGAAGTTGAAGGCGATCTTAGAACGAAAAGAACTTTAGACATTAAGCGTTTAATGGAAATTGGCTGTTATCGTGGAATTAGACACAAAAAAGGTATGCCAGTTCGAGGTCAAAGAACGCATACAAACGCGAAAACAAGACGCGGACGCAAGAAAAAATAAGAGGTTATAATGGCTAAAAATGTAAGAAAAACTAAAAAGAAAAAAGTAAGAGTTTCCTTTAACGAAGGTGTTGTGGCAATTCATTCAAATTTCAACAACACGATTGTTTCACTCACAGATAAAGCTGGTAATCTTTTGGCTTGGTCGAGTGGTGGGAAAATTGGTTATAAAGGTTCAAAAAAGAGTACCCCGTTTGCGGCTCAGTTAGCTGGTGAAGAAGTGGCAACAGCAGCATTGGAAATGGGAATCCGAAAAGTTCAAGTTACAGTAAAAGGACCAGGTGGTGGACGTGAATCTGCGATTAGAGCTTTAGATTCAAAAGGAATTGAAGTGATTATGATAACAGATACAACCCCGCTTCCGCACAACGGTTGCCGACCACGAAAATCAAGGAGAGTATAATTATGGCAAGATATACAGGACCATCATGTAGGTTATGCCGCAGAGAAGGCACAAAGCTCTTTTTGAAAGGTGCTCGTTGCAGTTCTGCAAAGTGTGCAATGGAAAAACGACCTTACATTCCAGGTGAACACGGTAATGGAAAAAGGTTTAATAAAAAAATGAGCGATTATGGTATTCACCTTCGTGAAAAACAAAAAGTTCGTCGTATTTATGGGATTTTGGAAAAGCAATTTAGAAAATATTTCAAAATGGCTGCGAAAAAAACTGGTGTTACCGGTGAAAACTTGCTCAAGTTCTTGGAGATGAGACTCGATAATGTGGTTTACAGAATGGGGTTTGCACCTTCAAGAAAATCTGCAAGACAGATTATTCGTCACGGACACATCATTGTGAATGGAAGAAAAGTTGACATTCCTTCTTTCTTATTGAAAGCAAATGACGAAATTAAAATTAAAGAAAATAGGAGTCAAATGCCACTTATTCAAGAAGCGATGGAAGCTTCTACCGAAGTGGATAGTATCGATTGGTTCAAAGTGGATAAACCCAAATTTACTGGTACTGTTTTGAATATTCCAAGTCGTGAACAAATTCAACTTGATGTTGATGAACGACTTATCGTTGAGTATTACTCCAAATAATTAAGAGGAGAAAATTTTATGAAACTTCTTGAACCGTTACAACTGCCCGAACAGGTGCAGATTGACGAAAATAGCTACACGCCGACTTACGGCAGATTTGAGATTGGACCATTGGAAATGGGATTTGCCACTACAATTGGCAACACTTTACGCCGAGTTCTGCTCTCATCAATCCAAGGTGCGGCAGTACGATTTGTAAGAATCGAAGGATTGCATCACGAATTTACACCAATTCCAGGTTCAAATTGTGATTACATTGATTTGATTTTGAGATTGAAACAAATCATCATCAAAACTGAATCACTCAGCGAACGCAAGTTTGTGTTGGAGCATAAAGGGATTGGGATGATTACTGCTGCTGAGATTAACGATAACGATGAATTTCAAATTGTGAACAAAGATTTGGTTCTTTTGGAAATGACGGAAGATGTCGAATTTAGAATGGAATTTTGGATTGGAACTGGTCGTGGCTATGAACCTTCCGAAAATCATGATATGGATGAGATGCCGCTTGGTACAATCCCGATAGATTCTATCTATTCTCCAATCACAAAAGTGAAATATACGGTTGAAGATCAGCGTGTTGGTGAAAAAATTGATTTTGATAAACTGATTCTCGAAATTACAACAGATGGAAGTGTAGATCCGAAAGATTCCCTTTTTCTGGCAGCAAAATTATTGCGCGACCTTTACGACAAAATGGTTCTTTTCGAAAATGAACCAAAATATATCGAAGAGATTGAAGTGGATCCAGAACTAGAAAATTTGGAAAAAATTCTCGATAGTAAAGTTCATGAACTTGAATTATCGGTTCGTTGTAGCAATTGTTTGAATGACGCTGAAATCGATAAAATAGGTGAATTAGTGAGTAAAACTGAACCTCAAATGTTGAAATACAGGAATTTCGGTAAAAAATCTTTGGACGAAATAAAAGAAACTTTACACAAATTCGACCTTTCACTCGGAATGGATGTGGAAGGAATTCGCAAAAAAATCGAAGATGCGAAAAATAGAGTTTTGGTTAAAAAATAAAGAAGGTACTGATTATGAGACATAGAGTTAAAGGTAGAAAATTTGGTTTAGAAAAAGGACACCGAAATTTGATGATGAAAAATTTGGTAAGTTCTTTGGTGATACACGGTAGAATAAATACGACACAGGCGAGAGCAAAAGAGATGCGTGGTATGGCTGAAAGAGTGATTACTTACGGCAAGAAAGGTAGTGTTCACGCTAGAAATTTAGCTTTCAAATATTTGCAAGATAGAACGCTTGTGAAAAAAGTATTTGACGAAATTGCACCTCGCTACAAAGATGTGGAAGGTGGATACACAAGAATTATGAAAAACGGTTACCGTACTGGTGATAGAGCACCGATGGCGATAATCGAATTTGTAGAGCATTCCCCCAAAAAAGAAGACTAATTTGTTTTCTTTGTCCCTCCTGAAAGCCCCACTTTTGTGGGGCTTTCAAATTAAATAGTTAGACAAAAACAATAAAATAATTATCATCTCTCAAATGAGAATTTGGAGTGTAAAATGAAACAATTTACCCTAAATCAAACAGTTAAATTGATTGAACAGAACAAAATCACATTGCTCAAAAATGAGATAAATAGATGTCATTCAGGCGATATTTCGCAAATAATCAACAACCTTTCAGAAGAATATCAAATTTTGGTTTTTAAACTTTTAAATTTGGAAAATGCCGCAGATGTACTGCACGAGCTTTATGATGAAGTACGCGAAAATATCATCGAAAATACACCCCAAAAAAATCTTTTTAATATTGTAGATGAGATGGATTCTGATGAAGCGACTGACCTTGTTTCCGAATTAGAAGAGGATTTAGCAGATGAAATTTTGAGTAATATTGACAAAGAAGATTCAGCTGAAATTGTAAAATTGCTCAAATATGACGAGGAATCTGCTGGTGGTTTGATGCAGACCGAAATTATCGCGGTTCAGCAAAATATGAAACGCGATGAAGTTATCGAATATATTCGCAAAAATGTGGATGATGCCGAAAATATTCATTATGTTTTTGTGGTGGATGACGACAATAAATTATTAGGTTTGTTTGAAGTTACTAAATTGCTACTTGCTGAAAAAAATAAACAAGCAATTGATTTGATGGAAGATGAAATGATTTCGGTGAATGTAGATGTGGATCAGGAAGAGACGGCACATCTTTTCCGTAAATATGACCTTTTTATCTTGCCGGTGATAGATGCAAAAAATCATCTTTTAGGGCGAATTACAGTTGATGATATTATCGATGTTATTGATGAAGAAGCTAGTGAAGATGCTTACAAAATGGTTGGTTTGGAGAATGAAGATAGAGTTTTTAC
>Ga0008651_10002463_pt1 | contig 10214 bp, 8 predicted proteins | sample SaaInlV_200m_DNA_6_FD_59173 | JGI IMG/M metagenome (GOLD analysis project Ga0008651, IMG submission 59173) | Marine microbial communities from expanding oxygen minimum zones in the Saanich Inlet - SI037_S2LV_200m_DNA | ecosystem: Environmental > Aquatic > Marine > Intertidal zone ...
GGAAAGTTTGAACTTCAAATTATTTGGTTAAAAGCATGGTCTTATCACAATGGGTTGGTATAATTAAAACATCAGGATGTTGCAGGTGAAATTCATTTAATTGATCAATAGTTTGAGTAAGTTTCGAATAGTTATCGATAAAAAGGGAAACAATTTTGGAAGGATAAATTTTTTCTTGCACAGTTTTTCTTGCCCAGGCTGCATCTGCACATAAAAGCACATCGCCCAAATTCGTATCCTTCAGAAACAAGCCCAATTGCCCTTTATAATGTCCGGGCAAATCAATAAAAAACATATCCTCAGTCCATTTCCAAGCACGAAGTTTTGCTATTTTCGTTTTTTCAAATTCTTTTTCCGGAAACGCAGCTCGATTGCTGATATCATTAGGGATTAAGGGTTTAAGTACGCCATTCAATACACCGGAAAAATTGTTTCTACTTAGGGCAAAATCCAAAGCTAATTGGGAACACCAAAACTTTGAGATAGGAAAATCGTGCAATCCTGCAATATGATCTGCATGAAAATGGGAGATCACAATATGCTGGATATCCTCAGCATTAATTCCAATGGATTTTAGTTGATTCATGCAAGATTCATTCTCCTGATGAAAAACGGGAGTAACCCATCTGTAAATTCTATTTGGGAAACTTTTGGTTGCAGAGAAAAAACGACTACTATAACCCGTGTCAAATAAAATGTTACCGAATTCAGGGTGTTGAATCAATGCCCATGTAGCACAGAATTTTATTTTTTCTGAAGACTCATTGGGAAAAACATGCTTTTTGTTGGCTGTGCAAAAGCCACTTGAAAATAGCTTAATCTGAATTTGAGCCCTTTTGTTCATGGTAGTAATATACAAATTCATCAATACTTTTCTCTGTTGTAACAATTGGTTTGTATTTCAAATGTTTTTTTGCTTCGGTGATATCCAATGTGAGGGAATATTTTAAGACACCAATTCCATAGCGGCTTAAAACCGGTTCTTTTTTACTAAAGTATTTAGACATGAATTCACTGATGGCTGCCACGGTAAACACCAGTTTGTAATTAATTTTCTTCAGCTTTGCCGAGAATCCAAGTTTGCTTAATGTTGATTGCAATAGTGGCCACAGTGCAACAGGCTGATCATCTGTTATATTGAAAACTTTTTTGTTGATGTTGTTTTCCGTAGTCAGAGCAAGAAAAACAGCTTGAGCAATATTTTTAACAGAAGAAAAGTCGCAGATGTTTTTTCCATTTCCAATGATTTTTAATCGGCCTGCTTCGTATGCACGAATTACCCGTGGAATGATAACAGTATCTCTGGCACCCACAATGGCACGTGGCCGAATAATAACACGCATCATATCTGGCTTGTCAAAATTCAGCACTTTCTGCTCAGCTAAATATTTTGTTGTAGCATAATGGTTAACAAATTTTTTGGGCAAAGGATCAGATTCCTTGATGTTTAATCTATCGTTAAAATTGAAATAAACACTGGGCGTTGAAATGTAAATAAACTTTTCAATTGTAAGAATTTTTTCCAATAAGTTTATAGTGGTCTGTACGTTGTCTTCATAAAAGGAATCATAGGTTCCCCATGGAGAGGACTTTGCTGCACAATGCACGATATGCGTAATATTGGAAAAGCTGTTTTTAACAAAATCAGGATCTTTAAGATCTCCGATTAGGATGTTATAACCTTGTTTTATCAGTTCATCAGCTCGGCTTTGATTACGACCAGTGCCCACAACTTGGTTGTAGCCAAATTCCATTTGCAGTTTCTCTAAAACCCAGCCACCCAAAAAACCTGTTGCTCCTGTAATCAGAATCTTCATTTCTCTCATTTCATCATTAAATCTGAATTACTCAGATAGTTTAAATCTACAAAAAAGAGTTCTATCTGTATATTGATTACACCTTGTAATTTTGTCTTTTGATATATTTCCTGTAGTATTTCTTGTCATTGACAATTATGTCTTTCTCTTTTGAGAGATACCGATCTTGTCTTCATAAACTATATATGTTTTGTGAAAAGAGTGAAAGAGACGTCAATAAAACGACTGCTAGTAGCAATAATATTTTATTCAGAATAGTATTTTTATCTGGTTACACTGTTGACGATAATTTAAAAAGGAAGTTACCTGAAAATTAATAATTGCAAAGAAATCCCTAATTCGTCTGTGCTATATGCATGTTTTCAACCATTAATTTTTGGACTCATTCATGTCCCAGATATATGGACTTATATTCAAAAAAAATCCAGACTTATTATGCATAAATCTGGATTTTACTAAAGATTAGTTGTTATTATTCAAGAAATAATAGCTTTAATTCGTCTATTTTATCACTGAAAAAGTCATTGTGGTATTCCCATCATCTCCAACAACAACATTCTTAACTACGATAATTCCTTTTGTTCCACCTACAGTTAAATAACCAATAAGGTCGCCAGTTACAAGACCTTTAACAGAAGTTCCTGATATTCCATCAACGGCAGAAAGTGACTGTTCATTTATTTTAGCAATTTTTGTTGCATTTTTTGTGGTCCATGATGCAAGTGTAAATGCAGGATCACTTGGAGCGCCTATAATAGCACCATCTGTGGCTGAGTATGTATAAACAATATCCACTAATTCCTGATTTAAGGCTGCATCAGCTGAATTATATGTTTTGAGTGTGGTTCCATTAATAAAACTTGGCAATGGACTTGTTTTGGCTCCCAATGTAATGTCATTATCACTAACAACATTGGCTTTAATTGTTTTTACAATTGAACCAACATAATTAATTCCAGTTACTGTAATTGTGAATTCAATTTCACCATCACCATCAGTAACTACATAATTAAGTGTTTCATTATAATTTTCATTATCACTAATAGCAGGTATTAATAATGGGTTTCCACCTTTTGAGATTGTAACAGAAGCTACTTCATCAGTGCTGGTTGTTGCATTAATTGTGATTTTAAGTGTGTCATTAACTCGTACAATAGTCTTGTCTTGAGATACAGTTGCATCTAAGTCTGACAATGCAATATCATCACAGCTTAGGAAGAATGTTGATACGCTAGTAATTAGTAATAAAACCAGCGAGAATTTTAACAGATTTTTCATTATTATTATTTTACTTTAAGTTGATAAACATATTAAATCAGGCTCAATTATGTAACGAAAGATTGAGTCCTTATAATTATAATTGCTAAAAAGCTATATAGTATCGAGGAGGCTAGAGTATTTTTTTATCAGTCTGAATTTTTTCAAATATATGAATATTTCCGCTACATTAGCAAAGCTTGAACCAAAAAAAGCAATGCTAATGTCTATGAAAATTTTCTTTATGACAATACATAACGGCTTTATAGCTGTGCATGGAATATAGTGCCCAAAATTGTCTTGTCCTGAAATAGGTTTATATAAATAACAATTGTATGAAACCTAAAATTGAAGTACGACAAATCTATTCAGAAGAGTTTAAAAGGAAAGTTATAGAAGAGTATTTAACTACAGATAATAGTAAGATGTCCCCACTGTTTGTAGTCTGTAGCACTGGCCATGTAGCAGAGGGACTACAAACCTGATTACTAAACCAAACTCTGTATTTTCTAATCTCATCAATCTAAAAATTCAATTTCCAATAAACCTTTTATTCCGCAATAATCCCTTGCACTGCTATATAAAATAATCTTCTGCACGATCAACAATTCCTGCAACAACCGGGTTGTTATGAAGATATTCAAGTCGTTGGTCAATCATTTTATTTGTATCCAGTTCAATGGGTTTGTTGTCCTGCCTCCAGAATTGGTAACTAGTATTCCTTACATTTTTGCGGCCTGCTGCTCTGAATAACTTCAAGATCCAGTTTTTTCTGTTTTCATACTTACTTGATTCAATTGATTTTGTTACTTCTGTGGAAGTAAATTTCTTAAAATCTCTTAAAATATTGCTCAGTTTGAATCCTTCTTTTGATGATAAAATGAAATGAACATGATTGCTCATTATAATCCAGGCATGAATATTTAATCCTTTTTGTTCCTGACAATGTTTCAAACTATCAACAACAATATCTTTATACTCTCTCCATGTAAAAACATCAACCCACTCCACAACGGCAAACGTTATAAAATGTACTGCATTCTGGTTTCTTATTTTGAATCCACCTGCTTCAGCCATTTATCGAAGTTAATGAAATTGTTGATTAATATCTGAGTTTTTTGTGTCTGGCAGCTTCATTTATTTTCAATTGTTTGTAGTCCCCATCCCTCAAAAACACCCATTTCTACAGACTACAAACAGAAGGAGGAAATTGTGTTAAGGAGCGACTAGGTAACTTTGAGATACCAGAAAAGTAATAATTGGATGTTAGAGAATCAAAATATTGAGTTTAAAGAAAGTTGGCGGTCACGATATTGTGCCCTATTTTTAGAATTAGTACAGCAAGCCAAACATCCAGAGAGGAATTCTGTTACCTTGACCAAATTCAATATCTGCAATTACAGTATAAGCATTTTCAATACCTGCTATCTGTTTTTGAGTTTTGCTTTTCCCTCCTACTTCAAAGGTGTATAAATCCTGAACAAAGAAATCCCCTGCTTTTGGAGCGGTGACTTTATTATCGACAGAAATTTGGTTCATAAAGAAAGTTTCTCTTAATGTTCCTGTATTTGCACTTTCATCAAGGGCAAGCATCAGAGTTGGATTGTTGATATATATTTTCTCAGGTTTTTGCAAAATCGAACTTGCACTTCCTTCCTGGGTTAGTAAATTGATAATTCCTGCATTAGATAATAAATGAAGGTATTTTAACAGCACATCTCTGCTTGTTCCTACTTTCTGACTAAGCTCAGCAATATTTGGTTTAAATGGAACTGCTGCAGAAATCAGGAATAGTAACTTTTTAATTTTTATCCTGGTTTCATAACTAATATTTTCTACTGCAGGAATATCATTATCAATAATAAGGTTTACAATTGCGTTCAGCTTATCATAAAACAAAGGGTCGGTACTGTCCGCAAAAGGATATGAGCCAAATTTCAGATATTGATTGAACAATTCAATCGGCTTTATCTTTTTATTTATTTGAATGGCTTTTTGCTCATGTTTATTGACAAGTTCAGAAAGAGTGAATTTATCAAGCTTTACACTATGATACATTTCAACGTATTCTCGAAAAGAAAGTGTATGTAAATGATAAACTGAAGCTCTTCTGCTCAGGTCTGCTTTTCCTTTTTCAATGGCAATGGCTGACGAACCGGTCGCAATTATTCTTAATTCAGGATAAAAGTCATATATGTTTTTAAGTTCAATTGACCAGTCAGGATATCTGTGAACTTCGTCAATAAAAAGGTTTTTGCCTCCATTCAGGGTAAATTGTTCAACAAGATTAGAGAGTTTGTTAGTCGAAAAATACAGATCATCAAGTGAAATATACAGAGTCTTTGTAAGACCCTTAATTTCATTTTGTATATACTGCAAAAGAAGAGTGGTTTTACCAACACCACGCTGTCCTTTGATAATTACAAGTCTGTCGTTCCAGTTTATCTGGTTATATAAATACCTTTGGTACTCAAAATTTACCTGACCTAAAAGTCGTAAGAATTTATTTCTGAGATTTTCCATAATGCAAAAATAAGCAAAACGTTTTGCTCAGTCAACAAAAAACATGCAAAAGTGCTGGTTCGGTAAAACGATACTAGACGTTTTGATCTAAAACAGGTGAGATGCACACGATATAGAAAAAATGCTGAAAGTGATCACCCTTGACCGTTTTGCATTTGCTAGTTTAAATTACTCATAATAAACATCCTAGTATGATCAAATAATTTCGGCTATATCTGGTAAGTATCTTCGGTTTTTCCATTATAGGGATTATTTGGTGCAATTAGGATTAAATGAAAGGCAAATAAAATCGGTTCTATTTACAAAAGAGCAATATGAAATAACTAATTCTGTTTATCAGGAAGTAAATATTATTTAAAAAACTACTGCAACTATTGAATTAATAGAGCTGGTTGAAAAAGGAGTCTTTAGTTTTAACGATGCTAAAGGGCGTGGTGCAAAATATTTTCTGAATAAATAATTGGCCAGAAATTGGCCGAATTGGCCGAAAAGAACATTTGTAAATCCAAAAAAAATGGTTTTCCCTGCAGTATTGTGGAAATGCCGGACAAACTGACCACCCCAGGCCATTTTAAATTGACCAGTTTAAATAATTCATTATGAACATCCTAGTATGGTTAATTAATTTCGGCCCTTCCTGGTCAATTGTGTCGGCTTGTCCAGTTATACTACACAGCATATCACAAGATTTGCTTCTTATTTGTTACCAGGCTCAAACCATAAACAAAATTTCCGGGATCTATTTTATCATACTTCAAATTGAATTTCAATTTATAAATATTCAATAAGATCCTTTGCGTGGCCAATACCCGGAATTATCTACAGCCTTATTTCGGAATTATTTGCAGCCTTATTTCGGAAATATTTTGAATTGACATTGAATATGAGTACTTTTGATTTAAAATTTCAGCAATGAAAGCAGTAAAATACATGCCTCGAATCAGTGATAAATTATTGAAGGAACAGCTTGATTCTTCCGGAGCTGTATTAATTGAGGGGGCAAAATGGTGTGGTAAAACGCTATCATCTTTACAAGTAGCTAAATCTGTTATTTATTTACAGGATCCTGATGTTGGACCTGGATATTTAGCAATGGCAGATACAAAGCCTTCGCTTTTGTTAGAAGGAGAGACTCCTTTATTATTAGATGAATGGCAAATGGCTCCAGTTTTATGGGATGCTGTGAGATTTGCAGTTGATAAACGCATGTTAACCGGTCAATTCATTTTAACTGGTTCTGTAACACCCAATGATAAGTTGTTATCGCATTCAGGAACCGGGAGAATTGCCCGATTGCGTATGCGGCCAATGAGTTTATTTGAATCAGGTGAATCTAATGGAACAGTGTCTTTACGAAGTTTGTTTGAAGGAAATCATAATATTGGTGCAAAAAGTTCATTAACGATTGAACAGATTTCAAATGCAATATGCCGGGGAGGATGGCCAATGGCTGTTCAATCCGAAATTTCCAAAACAAGAATTGCTGTAAATTATGTTGAATCTGTGATAAACGCAGATGTGCAACGAGTTGTTGGTTTTGAGAAAAATCCAGAGATAATCAGATTATTGCTTCAATCTTTAGCGAGAAATATTTCGACTATGGCTTCTGCTCAAACCATAATGGACGATATAAAAGCAAATCATTCAATAATAAGTGACAAAACACTAAATATATACTTAAACATTCTTCGACAAATCTTTGTGATAGAAGATGTTTCTGCATGGCAGCCTTCTTTGCGATCAAAAACTGCAATACGAACGACAAATAAACGACAGTTTGTTGACCCTTCAATTGCTACTGCTGTGTTAAGAACAAATGCCAATGGGATATTAAAGGATTTCAAAACTTTTGGATTTTTATTTGAGTCCTTATGCACAAGGGATTTGAGGATATATGCACAAGCTATGGATGGGGAAATTTATCATTATAGAGATAAAACAGAGCTTGAAGCAGACCTTATTATAAAACTTCGTAATGGGAATTGGGCAGCAGTTGAAGTGAAATTAGGTAATAAACAAATAGAAGAATCCGCAAATAATTTAATAAAACTCAGCCAAAAGGTCGATACTGAAAAAATGAATCCTCCTGTTTTTTTAATGGTACTAACTGGTGGCAATGTTGCTTATCAACGACCTGATGGAGTATTGGTTGTACCCATAGGAAGCTTAAAGGATTAGAAATTTTCATTACTACAAACACATTTTCAAAAGTAAAAATAGTCTTTATGGAATTTGAATCAACCTTTTTGATAAAATAGAACGGGAATCGAACCTGCAAAACTGCACAAAATCAGGTTGCTAAAGGATTTTTAAAGTTTCTGCCAAAAAACAAAAGCCTCTGAAAATCAGAGGCTTTTGAAAGTGTAGCGTGGACGGGACAAATATCGAACTTTTCTAATAATCGAAACTATCGAGTTGATAATGATATTAGCCTGATACTGAGTCATTCAGATAATTTTGATAATATAATACTTCAAAAAATAAGTTAATGAATGGTCTGTAACTTCAGACTTTGCTTTTGGAAAAGCCTGCCCGACTATGACATTCAGGCGGGCACATTTTTCTTAATGCAGTGGTTATTGGAATGGTAAAGTTAAATTGTGTTAAGTAATAAGGAGAAGAAATCTTGTAGTTTGCTAGACAAAAGCAGATAAAAAAAGCCTCAGATTTCTCTGAGGCTGTGGTTGTAGTCCGTAGGGGATTCGAACCCCTGTTACCAGGATGAAAACCTGGCGTCCTGACCAGACTAGACGAACGGACCAATAATTAATGAGGTGCAAATATAAATGAGAAATTTAGAACAGTCATGATCTTTCTGTAATTTTTTTTAATTGATCGTAAGTTATAGAAAAACAATATCTTAAGCCTAATTTGTTTTCCAACACTTTGTGTCTTTTATACATATATTGATGATAAAATATATTAAATTTGCTCGTTCTTTAAAATCTAATACCCAAAATAAGAGTAATTATGAAAAAAATTAATGTTGCTATCAATGGATTTGGACGTATCGGAAGGTCAACTTTCAGAGTATTATATGACAAGCCAGAAATCAATATTGTAGCAATTAACGATCTGGTAGATCCACATACCATTGCTTATCTGTTAAAGTACGATTCTATTTTTGGCATTTTTGCTGATGAAGTGAAATACGATAATGATCATTTAGTTGTTCATGGTAAGCAAATCAGGGTGTTCGCAGAAAAAGATAATTCAAAATTGCCTTGGAAAGACTTGGATGTAGATGTGGTATTAGAATCCACAGGAAAATTCACCAATAAAGAAAAACTAACCAATCACTTGATTGCCGGAGCCAAAAAAGTTGTCCTTTCAGCTCCACCAAAAGGAAGTGATATTCAGGCTGTTGTTTTAGGTGTAAATGATGAGGTAATAAATAAGGATCTGGATATTGTCTCGAATGCTTCCTGTACAACCAATTGTTTGGCACCAATGGTCAAAGTTTTGGATGCACTGGCAGGAATCGATACAGGCTTTGCCACAACAGTTCATGCCTATACTGCGGATCAAAATTTGGTTGATGCACCGCATAAAGATTTAAGAAGAGCTCGTGCAGCTGGTATAAATATAATCCCTACTTCAACTGGAGCAGCAAAAGCAACTGCCCTTATTTTTCCACACCTTGAGGGGAAATTGACAGGAAGCGCTTATCGTGTTCCTGTTATTGATGGTTCTATTGCTGATTTCATGTGCACAGTGAAAAAAGAAGTAACTGTTGAACAAATTAACAAGGCTTTTGAAGAAGCAGCTGAAACACATCTTAAAGGTATTTTAGAGTATACAGAGGAAGCTATTGTGTCATCCGACATTATCAAGAGTCAGTACTCCTGTATATTTGATTCCAATCTGACCGATGTTATCGGAAACATGGTGCGTATTGCTGGTTGGTACGATAACGAATCAGGCTATTCACACCGTTTGGCTGATTTGATTGTGAAATTGGGAAGATTGATATAAAGTTTTAAATGTACTTTTTGTTTTTCTCTTGAAAAAGAATGACGAACAGTAGAACATTTGAATTAAGAATTACGAAGTAGGCACAGGATATTTCCTTCGTCATTCAACAATCGTTATTCTCTTGTTGTAATTCATTAAATTTAAAAAAACAATAGAGATATCTCGCTTACATCATTTTAATATTGAATACTGGATGTTTTCAATATTAATCAAATTCAGATACTATGACAGAATCATCTAAGGCAGTTTGGTTTGAAGGTACTACCAAGATTAGTTGTAACATTAATGATGTAGAAAAATCCTTAAATAATTTAGGAGAACACTTTAAGGAAATTTCAAGTATCATGCCCGGTATGACTAGTGTCAAGCTTATAGAACAAGGAAGTGACTTTGTAACAATAGAAACCAACGAGGGGATAATGAAAAGAACAAATATTTCAATTGTCTCTAATAAAGATAAAATAATTGTTGAATTTGACGAAGAATATCAAGCAGGAAAAACAATAACTACGAATTCTCATTTTGTAAAGGAATTTGAAGAAAAAAACAATGAAATAAGACTTCGAGTTGAAATTAGTAATTTAAAAGCTCCGGGATTTATGGGTTTTTTTTATAGAAATTTTGGAAGCAAAAACATTGGGA
>Ga0008651_10002479_pt1 | contig 10190 bp, 10 predicted proteins | sample SaaInlV_200m_DNA_6_FD_59173 | JGI IMG/M metagenome (GOLD analysis project Ga0008651, IMG submission 59173) | Marine microbial communities from expanding oxygen minimum zones in the Saanich Inlet - SI037_S2LV_200m_DNA | ecosystem: Environmental > Aquatic > Marine > Intertidal zone ...
CTGTTCCATCTTCTTGCCCACAGCCCTTCAAAAGAGCTTCCCCTCCAGGATGAACTCCTGCCTTAATATATTGAGTAATGTCATAGACATTTCCCTCTACTACCAGCCAGCAATCACTAGCTAAATTATGTTGAGTAACTTCACTAACTGAAAAATCATTATTTTTAAAAAGAGCTTTATCAGTAGCAGTTTCTTTTTCTATTACTTTAGTAGGAGCAAGTTCTTTATTATCTGGCTCTTTCTGTAATGAACATGAAGATAAAAAAAAGGCAGAAACTACTAATAAAAATGAAAGATTAATAATTTTTTTCATAATTAATACTAACACTCAAAACTATTTTATAAAATAAGTTAATAAATATAAATCTATAAATTACTCTGGTTATTGTAAGCCAACTCACGAGTTTTTTCCTTAAAAAACCCTTATAATGATTAAGTGAATATTAATTTTGACGGTTCTAATATTGGATTTTTAACAGCTTATTTAGCAGGATTTTTAACTTTTTTTGCTTCCTGTTTATTGCCACTTGTTCCCACCTATCTAGGATATCTATCTGGAATTTCTTTTAAATCTCTAGGTAAAAAAGAGAACTCATTTCATATTTTCAAAACAGCTAGTGTCTTTGTATCAGGATTTGTTTCTATATTTGTTATCATTGGCCTGGCACTTTATAAAGTATCTTGGATTCTCACAACCTATAGACCAATTATAGAAAAAATAAGTGGTCTATTTTTCCTAGTTATTGGAATGTACCTTCTTGGAATATTTAACTCTAACTTCTTATCAAAAGAAAGAAAACTACCTTTACATACTTTTTTTGAAAAAAATCTATATTTACATGCTTTTATTACAGGAGTAGGCTTTGGATTTAGTTGGACACCATGCATCGGACCTGTTCTAGCTGTAATTCTTTATTGGGCAGCTCAGGCAGATACAGCTTTACTAGGAACTTTACTCTTAGTTAGTTTTGGCCTAGGTTTAGGAACACCTTTTTTACTTATTTCGTTGGCCTTTGAAAAAATAGTTCCTATACTCAAAAAATACAAAAAAGTAAGTAAAAATATTACATATATATCTGGAGCTATCGTTATTTTATTTGGAATATTATTACTAATTGGTAAAACAAAAGAATTCTCTTTTCAAATAATGCATTTTTTACCAAGCTCGATTTTTTCTTTGTAAATAAACCTCTTTTTCATATACAACTATAAAATTTTCTAGAGATGAAACTTTTGATGAATTTCTGTAGTATAAGATCAGGATAAATAAACTTTTTAATAAAAACATATGGAAACATTAAAAATATTTTTCAGTATTCTCCGTGAAAAAAAATGGCTTTGGGGAGTTATTGCTGGAATAATTACTACAACAGCCATAATTACATATCTTGTAGTTGGGAAAAACTCTAAAAACCAAGAACTAAATTCTTTTGTTCCTCAGTTTTCACCAAAAGAAATAACTAATCTAGATGAAAAAGATGAAAATAAACTCACTATTCTGCTTCTGGGATATGGTGGAGCTGGACATCAAGGTGGATATTTATCAGACGTAATTCAGGTTGTTCATTTTGATTTTGAAAAGAAAAATACAGTCCTTATCTCTATACCTAGAGATTTATGGGTCTCTTTACCCAATGGAACAGAAAGCAAAATAAATGGAGCATATAACCAAGATATGGGTAATAAAAATGGTGAAGCATTAATTAGTAAATCCATGGCAAGTACTGTAACTGGATTACCAATCGATTACTATATTGCAGTAGATTTTGTTGGTTTTAAAAGAATAATTGGTGAAGAACTTGGAGGAATTGATGTAGAAGTAAGCGAAGTCTTGGATGACTCATGGTACCCAATCAAAGGAGAAGAACTAAATACCTGTGGAAAATCTCCAGAAGAAGTTGCTCAATTATCTAGTGAATTATTTGGATTTGAACTTGAAAGAAAATTCGAGTGTAGATATAAACAAGTATATTTTCCTGTAGGAGTTACTCACATGGAAGGTGGTGATGCTTTAGAATTTGTTAGATCTAGACATGGTTCTGCAGGCGGTGATTTTTCTAGATCAAAAAGACAACATGAAGTTCTACAAGCTATTAAAGAAAAACTTTTTTCTTTGGAAGGAATAGACAATATTCCAGCTGTTTTCAAAGAGTTTTCCGCACATACTCAAACAGATCTGGATACAAAAATAGCAGAATACTTATGGCCTATTCTCAAAGAAACAAGAAAAAATAAAATAACTACAATCACTCTTTCTACAGAAAATGTTTTCATCAATGGTAAATCATCTCAAGGAGCTTATATTGTCAAACCAAAAGAATCTTGGAGTTCAGTTCATAGCTTCATTAATACTCAAATAAAAGAAAGTATTTCTCAGTAAAAAAAATAAATTACACATGCTAAAACATACTTCTTTTCTTACCAAACAATTAGGTTCAAAAAAACTTTTTCATTACATTCTTATTATTACAATGATTTTCTTCACAGATGCTGTCTTATCTTTTTGGCTACCAACATATCTTCAAAATACTTTTTCTAGTGCCCTTATTATGGGTTTGATAATCGGTTTTTCTTCTGTAGTTGGCTTAATAACTGATTTTCTATTCCCACAAATATTTCCTGATTTAAAAGAAAAAGCTGCTCTAAAGTTTACTCTTTTCTTTCAAACAGTTTTTATTGGATTTTTATTTCTCTCTCTTCAATTCCCCTACTGGTGGATTTTCATCTTAGCTGTTTCTGCTTGGGGACTATATTTTGAGTTTGTTTCTTTTGCTAATAAAATATATGTAGCAAACCATGTGCCAAAAAAACTTTATACAAATGTTTGGGCAGAGATAGATTTTGGTAAGAGTTTTGCATACTTAATCGGACCACTAATAGCTAGTATCCTTTTAAGTAGAGGAAATATCCACGTCCTCCTTGCTAGCTTCGGGGCTTTGTCTACAGCTCAGCTACTCCTCAGCTTTTTCTCTTCTTCACCTTCAAAATCATCAAAAAATAAAGAAAAACAATCAACTAAAGCAATCTTGGAACCAAAATTAGAATTTAATCGTTGGATCTCTCTTATAAAAAATGCTTGGCCAGTAGTATCACTTAGTTTCTTATTAACTTTTATTGATGCTACTTTTTGGACTAGTGGAGCTGTTTTTGTAGAAAAAATTATTTCTCAATACGAATATGCAATATTCATAATTCCTTTATATGTAGCCCCTATGCTTTTATCACAAATCATCATGATGAAAAAAGAAATTAATTTTGCCAAAGAGAAAAAAGCAACTTTGCTTCTCCTTGGAGGATCCATCATGCTTTTGTTTTTAGGTATAGTTCCTATTGGAATAGGTCTCTTAATTGCTAGTTTTGGCATAGGCCTACTAATTTCCTTTGCCTTCCCACTTATAGAATCAACTTATTCTGATTTAGAACATAGAATGGGTGTTCATAAAAAACATTTAATAGGCCTAGCTACATCTACAGCTAGTGTTGCTTATATAGTAGGACCAATATTTGCTGGACTTATTAGTCAACAGTTTGGTGAACAAACAACCTTCGCTTTAGTAGGAGGAATTGTATGCATCACTTCTATTCTGATTATGATTTTTAACTATAAAAAAATTACTATTCCCCAAAAAGAGATTAGTAATTGGAATTAATAAACTTCTACAATAAAAAAAATAAGCAATTAATTAAATATTAGTTTGGAAGTTTTTTTTCTTTTTCAAAATAGAGAAAATAGTAATAGATAAAATAAGGAAACTTATCAAACCACCAACTATATATAAAGCTTTTTTCTGTATACCAAAGATCATATCAATATCTTTACCATCTTCAATCGCTTGTTCTGCTGATTCTGTGATTTCATCTACTGTTGGATGAATAGAATATGACTCTTCTACTTTATTCAAGAAACTAAGTGACTTTGTAAAATGATTTTTCCAATACAACTCTAGGGCTGTTTCCCAGTTCTGATATGTTTCGCTAGCTACTTCACCAAGAGTAGAATTACTATCTTCTGCCAAACGTTCTAAATCATTAATATCTCTCAAAAAATTAAAACTACCAACATCATCACCAATACCATAAGTTGCAATACCTATAACCTCTCCAGCAGAGTTAAAAGCAGGACCACCACTATTTCCATGGCCAATCGTGGCATCTGTTTGAATTAAGTTATTTCCTTGAGAATCTTTTTTGATCGAACTAACTATACCTCTCGTAACAGTAACTTGAGTACTAGAGGCAGCATAATCTAAAAGAGCTGGACCAGAATCTGAACCACTAACTACTCCTGGAAATCCAAGAACTAAAACTGGTTCGCCTTCTTTAAGATCGTCAACACTACCTAGTTTCAAACTGGGATAGGTATAACTATCTATTCCAGAAATTTTTAATAAAGCGACATCCGAGCCAGTTGCTTTCTCTTTATCAAAAACAACTCCTTTAGAAAAAAGATTCGCATAATCTGCTCCCACTTTTTCTGCAGTTAAAATAGCTGTTTTTTCTTTAACAAAATTTTCTATATTAGAAGACGTCAATTTATTATCAGAGAACTCAAAAGCTTCTGTTCCTAAATTCACAAAATATTTTTCATTGACTGGGATAATCTCTATCACTTTTTGATCTAAAAGGTCATAAAGTGACTTGATCAGAACTTGAACTCCAGAAGGATTCTGAATCATGTTCATAGTCATAGCAAGACCCTGTTCTGGGGTAGTTGCTACTCCTTGACCAGCTACAGCTTCACGAACAAAATCAACTACGAAAGTAGCAATAGCTTGATCACCTTTATTCAGACCTCCTATTAAATCTTGTTCTGGATATGACATAACTACATGACCATTAGTAGCAATCATCCCAGAGCCATCGACCACGAAACCAGAGCCAAAGCTACCATTACAGAAAGAATAAGAAGGCTTTAAGTAAATTACTGGAATTTCTGGAGAAACTCTCAGTTCTTTACAATAAATATAAAGAACATTAGCAACAGAAGGTTTTACTAACTCAGCTATTTCAGATTCTGCAAAGACTACCTCATCTGTAGAAACTCCTTTAACAGTACCCACTTCTTCTACAAATTCTAAAGAATTTAAGAATAATTTTATTTTATTTTCTATGGAATGAGTTTCTGTAGAACGAACTTCTGCCTCCAGATAATGTCTTTTACCAGGAATAACATATTCATAATAAATAGCTTCACTATCAAGAATTTTTTCTATAAATTCATAACGTACAACTATTCTTTCACCAAGATTAATAATCTCTTTACCTCTATAACTTACATTTCTATTTAGATTAGAAGTTATTTTTCTTTCTAAAACATCTGAAAAATCAATAATATTTAAATTTGAGTATTCACTACCCAATAAAACTGAATTTAGAAAAATAGTAGCAAACCCAAATTCATCACGAGAAACAAAAAAACTAGCATCTGAATTATTTTGAAGATTGGTTTTTGGTATAACTGATTTTTTCCAACTAGAATTAATTAAATTTACTCTGTAAACATTTTGTAGAGATATAAAAGTATTAACTTCTTCTCCAGATTCAACACACTCTCCATTTATACAAAATTCATTACTATCACTTTTTCCAACCCATGCCTGTTGACGAGAATCTTGACTTTCATTCAGAAAAATTAAAGCAGAAAGACCTGCTACTAGAACTAGTAACACTATAACCATTCCAAGTAATGAAAATCTTTTTTTTCTATTGTAAATAGATACACCCATAAGGTGTCATTATGATGAATTTATTGAAAAAGCACAAGAGATGAGTTCAATATTTAATTAAAAAGAGAAAAATTATTCTAAATTGTTTTTTGCCTTAACAATAAGAATAGTTCCATCAGTAATCTCTACCTCATCAATTATTTCATTAGGTTCCAAAAATGGAGTATTTTGTTCAATAATTTCTTCTTTGTCAGCTTTTTCACCTAGAACAGTACCATTTATCCAAGGATGAGTTCTATCTAATTCTTCTTGCCATCTAGAGATAAGTAATTCTTCATATTTATCTGTACCAAACCTTGAGATATCTGTATCTTGAACTTCTGTACCACCACTAAAAGCAGTCATAATTCTATGCCTTATTATTCCTCCTCTTGCTGCAGATTCTCCTCTTCTAACAGGTTCATCACCTTGTGAATTTTCACCTGTCCTAACCATCTGAGCTAATTTTCCAATAGCAAATCCAAAATAATTTGTTCCCAAATCATCTGCCCCCCTATTTTCAAAATCAGGTTCTCGCTCAAATTTACCAATAATATCAATTAAAACAGCACTCATAAAAGGTTGCTCATCATCCATGAGATTTATGAGCAACTCAACTAAAGAAAGACTGGTTAATTCTTCCTCATTAATAAGTGATAATTCTCTTAGAACAGCACTTGAAACTACAATAGAAACACCTTGAACATCCAGCTCTTCAGCTCTTTCACGCATTGCTCGTAAAACAGCTCTAGCATCTTCCATAGGATTAACATTATTTGACATATGACAATATTATATATCAAAACATATCAAAATCAAAAAAAATAATGCTAAATTGTAGTGCTATGCACAGATTCTATGAATTAATAGTTATAAACTCTTCATTGTGAGAAACATTTTTTATATTTCTTAAAAACTCATTTAATAAAGAATCCTTATCATCAAAATCTTTTTTATTAATTACAAATAAAGTTTTATTAGCAGAATCTTTTAATTTGTTATGATCTCCACCAATAATATTTCTAGCAATCTGGATATTCCATTTTACAAGGACTGTTATTAAATTATTTTTTTGATCACTATCTAAACCTGCTGTTTCAATAAACTCAGCTATTTTTTCAATAGGAAAAGAGACATGAAAAGGTAATGAGTGGTTAGTCCGTAAAACATCTCTTTTTTCTTCCTCAACAATAGCTTTATTTCCAGCAAAATCAATAAAAATAACAAGTGATTCATGTTCTGGCATAGAACTATAAATAGCTTGTTTTCCTAAATATTCTTCTCCTAGCTCTTTTAATAAAAGATCTTCGACACTTATCTTTTTATCTATTAAATAATTGACAATAACAGCCTGAGAAGCAGCACAGGCTCCACAATGATCATGAACTTCTTCGGCAATATTTTTTAGACTACTTTCTAGTCTCTCATCTATACAATGAAATAAATAATCATAACTCTTGAGAAAACGATAAAAATTTCCCAAATATAAAAAGTCATTTTTAGAAAAAGAAACCCCAGCTACATCAATATTTTGATTATTATTTTTTAAAGCTTCTTCAAAAGCTTTCCATATTTGAGAATCTTTATTACCAAAAACTAATGGTAACCCACCTCCCGCGACAAAAACTAGTAAGCCAGGAAGTTCTGATAACCATTGATCTGGATTTTGAGTAATTTCTTGCCAAAGAGAATGTATTTTTTGTGTAATCATAGAACTTCATTGTAGACCATTTGAAACTTTCAATAAAGTGATATATATTGATATTATAGTAGTAGTTTTATATACAAATATAATAAAAAGAAAGAAAAAACATGTCTGAAAATCCAGCACTCACAGCAATGTTAGCTCGCAGAGCAGAAAAAAGAGAAGAAAACCCTGATCAAAGAAAATTATCTACTGCTGAAATCATCCTTCTTTCATCAGTAGAAAAGGCAATTCAAGAAGCAATGGAAATATTAGCAAAATATGGATCTATAGAAATTGCAGCTTGGACTGCAGTATTAACAGGTGGTCTTGAATTAAAAAATCAAACAGCAACTGCTGTCATAGATCATGTCAGAGCTCAAGCTTAAAAATTAATTAAAAAAAATTATAAATAGAAAATAAAAGAACACTCCTTTTTAAGGGAGTGTTCTTTAGTTGAATCAAGTAAATTAAATATTAATTTTATTTACCCATTCTACCCATTCCTTTACCAGATCCATCTCTAAGACCACGACCCAAGCCGAATTCTCCTAAAGACTCTAAATCTATTCCATTAGCTTCTGCCCAATCTTTGAGTTCTTGTCTGTGAGCCTCTCTTTGATCTTTTTGAGCATCAAATTGAGCTCTAAGTTCTTCACGTTTATCCAGAATAAGTTGTTTTTGTTCCTCTGTAATCTTTCCTTCTGCTACAGCTTCAGAAAGACGAGTTTCAAAATTAATCTTATTTTCTGCTTTATGTTCTTCTTTCAAAGAACTAAAAGCTGCTTGAACCTCTTCTTCACTTTTACCTAGCTTTCCAGCTAGTTCTTGAGCCATGTTCTGACCTCTACTTCCATCTCTGGAACTAGCACCAAAAGCCTGTGCTTGATTCATGGTATAAGCCATTCCTGCTGTTACAGCTAGAGCACCTAAAGATAGTGCTATTTTTTTACTTTTCATTGTTTCCCTCCTTTATTAATTGGGTAACTTGTTACTAAGTAAGTACTTTATAGAATTTAGTTGAGAAATCTTTGAGAATAAGCTTAAAAAACAAGAGTAAAAATAGAACCTCTATTGACTTTACTTTCAACCAGAATCTGTCCACTATGTTGATTCATGATTTTCTGAGCAACAGATAACCCAAGACCATATCCTGTTTTTGTTTGTTTTGTTCTAGAGCTTTCTGCTCTATAAAATCTATCAAAAATAAAAGGTAAATTATCTTTACTAATTCCAATACCCTGATCTTTAATCTTTAATAACAGGTTCTTTCCTTTTTTTTCTACTGAAACCTTAATAATAGTTTTCGGAGAACTATATTTGATTGCATTATCCAAGACTATCATCATCACTTCTACTAAAGCATTCTCATTGCCCTGCAATAATTGATTATTTAGACCACTAACTTTAATATCAATATTCTTCTTTTTTGCCAGTGGGGTAATATGATTAATTGCTTTTTCTATAATATTTTTTAACTCCAATTTTTGAAAACTAAGTTGGAAATTATTATCATCTACTCTAGCCAAAGACAAAAGGTTTTCTGTTAAAGATGTCAAACTATTTATATCTTTTAGGTTATCTTGTAAAACTTTTCTTGCAGATAAATTCAGTTTTTTATCTAATAAACTAACTTCTAAAGAAGTCTTTAAGGCAGTCAAAGGAGTTCTTAGTTCATGAGATGCATCGGCTATAAAGCGTTTTTGTTTTTCTAAAGATTCTTGAATGGGTATCAATGTTTTCCCAGCCAAAAAATAACTTGCTGTTGCTCCCAGTAAAAAAACAAGACCATTGATAAGAAATAGCTGCTTTTTTAAATAATTACTTATAATAAAAAAATCATCTTCTAATAACTGAAGTTTCCTCGGCACATGTTTTGGAAATGATTTTGGAGGAACTCCCTTTTCACTAAAACGCATCTCTATCTGTCTATATTGACCTTCTAACATGTTTACTGTTCTTAGATAATAAGTACCACTAAGAAAAATACTTACAATCATCAGAATCATTGTGTACCAAATAGTTAATTTAATTTTCGCATCGATAAACTGTTTCATTATTTTTTATCTCCTAATCTATAACCAAATCCTCTAACTGTATTAATTAGTTGTTTTTCTTTTGGAAAATTTTTGTCTATTTTTGTTCTGAGATAGCCCAAATATACTTGAGCAGTGTTTGGTAAAACATCACTTTCGTAACTCCACACTCTCTCTGTTAATTGTTCCTTCGTAAAAACCTGACCAGAATTTCTCATCAGAAATTCTAATAAAGAGAATTCTTTTTTTGAAAGATCAATGATTTCCCCAGAACGAACTACTTCATAGTTTTTGGTATCCAAAGATAAAGTATCTTCTATTAACTTTGTTCCTGTAACATTTTTGGGTCTTCTAGACAAAGCCTTGATTCTTGCCAATAACTCAACAAAAGCAAAGGGCTTTCCTAGATAGTCATCTGCGCCGGCATCAAGTCCATCTACTCTATCTGAAACTTCTGTTTTTGCTGTTAGCATTAATATAGGAGTGGTGTTTTTTTCTTCTCGCAATTTATGACACAGCTGAACTCCATCAAGACCTGGAAGCATTCTATCTAGAATAATTACATCGTATTTTTCACTGCTAGCAAGGTCAAAGCCACTCAGTCCATCATAGACAACATCTACTACATGAGATTTAAGCTCCAAGCCTTTTTTGAGGTAGTCTGCAATATGCTGATCATCTTCAATAACAAGAATTTTCATATGTATATAGGCTCTTGCCCAGATAAAAATCTAAGCTAGCCTTTCTTTTTTTGTTTACTTTGTA
>Ga0008651_10002488_pt1 | contig 10163 bp, 11 predicted proteins | sample SaaInlV_200m_DNA_6_FD_59173 | JGI IMG/M metagenome (GOLD analysis project Ga0008651, IMG submission 59173) | Marine microbial communities from expanding oxygen minimum zones in the Saanich Inlet - SI037_S2LV_200m_DNA | ecosystem: Environmental > Aquatic > Marine > Intertidal zone ...
CCGTACTTAATGTCAGGTCTAATTTTTCTTTTTACAGCTTGTTTTCCTCTCATAAGATTTTACAGTTTAGGTTCACGCATCTTTATTGATAGAAAGATACATTACTCCTGTTATTTAATATAAGTAAATCGGAGTGAATCGAAGTAAATCTCGACACTCATATTTCGGATTTCGAATTTCGAGTTTCGAATTTTTATTTCTTTGGTCTTTTCGCTCCGTAAAGTGATCTTGAATTTTTTCTGCCTTCAACACCTTGTGTATCATATACACCACGTACAATATGGTATCGTACTCCGGGTAAATCAGAAACTCTTCCACCTCGAAGCATTACGATTGAATGCTCTTGAAGGTTATGTCCTTCACCTGGGATATAAGCAGTTACTTCTTGACCATTTGAAAGTCTAACACGAGCAATTTTCCGCAGAGCTGAGTTAGGTTTCTTTGGTGTAGTTGTTGTAACTTTAACACAAACGCCTCGTTTAAAAGGTGCTCCTTTTGGTAAAATTGTTCTTTTTCTTTTCAGTGTGTTCAAAGTAGTTTGCATTGCCGGAGATTTTGATTTTGCTTTACTACTTGTTCTTCCTTTTCTTACCAATTGATTTATTGTAGGCATAAAATAACAAAAGACTATAGATTACTATAGAAGGCCTTCCGCTTTATCTAAAACGGTGGCTTTTCTTCTTATAATACCTATTGCCTCTTTATCGTCTTTTTTCTAAAAAAAATAAGCTTAAAATAAGCTTTATTATTGTGTGAATAAGATATCATACCTTTTAGGCAACGTCAAGCACTAAAAGATAAAACTATACACAAGGTCAATTATTGATAAAAAGAATCGGCCAAGTATGTTTAATTCTAAAATATTGTCTAAAATTATTACACCAAGTAAGATAAATGGTCCACGTTGCTCTAAAAACTCTCTAAAACGCGCATATTTCACATCTGCCATGATTGAAAACAGAATTTTCGAACCATCAAGCGGAGGGATTGGGATTAGATTAAAAACAGCTAAAATTAGGTTGATTGCGACTAATAAATTAATAAATTGAAACAGCAAATTATCAGGCGACAAGACAGAATATACAATAAAAACCTTTAACAACAGTCCAAATAGAAAAGCCATGATTAAATTAGAAAGAGGTCCTGCAAATGCCACAAGAGCGGTACCAACTCTCTGATTTCTCATGTTGTATGGGTTAAATGGCACTGGTCTTCCCCAACCAAATCCTACTATTAATAACATTAAAAAACCAAGCCAACTCACATGTGACATTGGATTTAGCGTTAATCGCCCACTTAATCTAGCAGTTTGGTCCCCGAGCAACGTACTTGCCAAAGCATGAGAAAACTCATGAATAGTCAAAACAAAAACAACGGCTAACGCCCATGCAAGTAAAAGTAATGGTTGATCTATTAAGGAAGTGAGAATCATAAGATGATTAGAAATTAGTAATTGGAGGTTGGAAGTTAGAAATTATATTTGTAACCACGACAGTGTAACAATAATCTTGCATAATTATAACATATATGATAGTATAAAGCTACATTAAATTATTAACATTTATTACATATGAGTAGAGTTTGTGAAGTATGTGGACGTGGTCCAAAGGCAAAAATCTCTAGAAGTCATGCCTTAAACAAAACAAAGACTGTTCAAAGAATAAATCTTCAAAGTAAAACTATTGACGGTACAAAAGTTAAAGTTTGTACAAAGTGTATTAAGACAATGTCTAAATAAACATTTGTCTTCGACTCCGAGGGATGAGCCCTCTTCGCTCAGACTCGAGGAGACTTTTAACGTTTGACATTTAACTTAGAACATACAACTTCAATAAAAGCAGAGCCGTGAGGCTCTGTTTAGTTTACAAAAGTTAAAGTTCCTGTTATAGTAGAAATCTGTTTTTGACTGTTCTTTTCACATTATCCTAGGGAGGGAAAAAGTGAAGGATCTACAACATCTTCTTGAGCCATCACATCTACAACTATTCCTAACGAATCCTGACGAACTAAAAAAGAATGAGCCTATCGCATGGGAACACTTTAGTCGATTGCTACATTTGTATAAGAAAATAGAAAAAGTAAACGACAAAGACAAAGCTATAGAAATAATCACGAACTGGCTGGCAAAAACAATTGATACAAGCGACATTGAAGTCAAACACATGTATCAAGAGTTTACTCAAGCGATTGAGTCAGCCAGGACATTTATCAAATCTATGGTTCGAGAGTTTGTGCCAAGTACAATGAAATACCTCATGTCGTCAGACGGAGCTTCCGACAATACAAATGACCCAATAGACTTACTAAAAATGGTCTTTTCGTCTGAAAACGATCTGATGATTAACAGGATGCGATCTTTTAGTTCACTTGTAGCATGGTCTTTTGGTATGCGCTACTTGCTAACAGACATTGATAACCGAAAAATCAAAGGACGTCTAAAAAAATTTACTACTTGGTTAGAAAAACATCTTTTTACGGATGACGGCTCTGAACATTTTGCAAATACGGACGTTACATACGATCCCAAAGATAAAAAACGGTTTTTAGAATTTGGATCTGGTCCAAATTCAATAGCGGTTGCTCTCTGGTTCCGTCAGATAGAAATAGCAAACAATATAACCATTGAGACATTATTCACAGCTCGCACCAAGCAAACTCTTGATATTTTTAGAAAAGTTTTACTAAAAAGTCTAGGAGAAATCCCTCAAGTAGATGATGCTCAGGGAATAACGTTTGTTTTCAAAACAGAAAAAGATCTAGAGCTTGCCTACGCGTTCATGATGAATAAGATTTTTGCTAATCCAGCTGCCATAATTGATCTCAGACTCAACGGACAAGATGGCAAAGAAACAAATGGTAAATCATCAAAAAACTTTGCCCCAAAACGCCGATTCATTGCAAAAACGTTTGCTGGAACAATTGAAGTACAACTATCTGATTTTAAACATTTTTTTGACGGAGAATTCTCCGAAGGTGAAGAGAATCACCATCTTTATAGACTCAGACAAGTTCGTCAACTGCTAAAAATGATTTTCCCTACTGAACTATTCAAACTTCATTGGGATAGTCCGGAAACACAATTCATAATGCAAGAATTACAACTAAATCGGATCAGAACCAACTTCGCAAAAATGCCTCAAAATTAGATTCTACATATCATTGTAGAATTTTTTAATTTTCATAATATCTGTGCTATAATAGACGTAAAGAAATCAACCATTTCAGTAAGTTTTTAATACAAATATGATAAACAATAAACATTTAGCAAAGGCGATTATTAAAGCTAAACTACTTGATAAGAAAGATGTAAAACATCATCTTGAACAGGCGGAGGCACAGGAAGTTTCATTGTACAACCTTTTATTAGAAGAAAAAGCTATCACAAAAGAAGCTCTAAATCCAGTGATAGCAAAATATTATGACGTGAACCTAATCGATCTAGCTAAAACAAATATCGATGTTGAAATACTAAAAATAATTCCAGAAGTGGTTGCTCAAAAACATCAAGCTGTTTCATTTGCAAAAGACCAAAATGGATTACATATCGCAACCTGTAATATTGATGATAAAGAATTTTTCGAACATCTAAAAAAGAAAAACGGGCAGAATATAATAGTTTACTTTACTGATCCTGACAGTATTCGAATGAGTATTAAAAAATATCATCAGAATGAGAACGAAGAGTTTGGATCATTGATTCAAAACGTAATTGACCATTACCAATCAAACAATGAAAACTCGCTACCAGTAATTAAAATTGTAAATCGACTACTTAAACTAGCTTACAGTAATAAAAGTTCCGACATTCACATAGAACCATACGAAGAAAACGTGCTGGTTAGATTTCGCATTGATGGAATGCTTCACGACATCGCCGAAATTCCATTAAAACTACAAGAACTAATCGCAACTCGTATCAAAATCTTGTCTCGACTAAGAACAGATGAGCATCGAGCGGCTCAAGATGGTAAACTTAAATTCGATTGCGATAATAAAAAGATCGATGTACGTGTTTCAATCGTACCAGTAGTTCACGGTGAAAAGATCGTCATGCGTTTGATGAGTGAGAAATCAAGACAGTACGATATTGAAACATTAGGATTTAGGAAAGAGGATTTGAAAATCATTAAAGAAAATATAAAAAGACCTTGGGGAATGACACTGGCAACCGGACCGACCGGTTCTGGTAAAACAACTACTCTCTACTCTATCTTGAAAAAATTAAATAAACGAGAAGTTAATATCTCAACGATTGAAGATCCTGTTGAGTACGACATGGACGGAATTAACCAAATTCAGGTTAATAAAAAAACTGACCTCACTTTCTCAACTGGTCTCCGAGCAATTGTTCGACAAGATCCTGACATTATCATGGTTGGTGAGATTCGAGATGAAGAAACAGCCAAGATCGCGATTAACTCAGCGATGACAGGACATCTGGTTCTTTCCACTTTGCATACCAACGATGCTGGAACAACACTCCCCCGTTTGATTGACATGGGTATTCAACCTTTCCTTGTTTCATCAACAATAAACATCGTTGTTGCTCAACGACTAGTACGAAAGATCTGTCCGAAGTGTGGATACAAAACAACATTAAACGAAGAGATTCTTAAACTATTAAAAAAGGAACTCTCTGACGAACTTATCAAAAAATACAAACTAGATGATCCAAATACTCAGTTCACATATGGAAAAGGATGTGATGCTTGTAATAAAACGGGATATCAAGGACGATTAGGAATCTACGAGATTTTACAGATGAATGATGAGATCAAAAAACTTATCATGGAAAACGCGAACGCTTCAACTGTACAGAAAAAAGCGATTGAAATGGGGATGTTACCAATGATTGAAGATGGAATATTAAAAGTAATTGATGGGTTGACTACGATTGATGAGATTATTAGAGAAACTCAGGAATAAGCGGCCTTTCGATTGGCCAAACTCCGGATCAGGGTCCGGAGTGACGTAACCTGGATGGTGCCGGAGTGACTTAATTGTGATATAGCCCCATTAATAGACTCATTTAGCCTCATATAGCCTCATTTTTCACAAATACTATGCAAACACAAAAAATAAAAACGAAAGTTAAAACCAAAAAAGTTAAAAAACCAAAAAAGAAAGTTTCATTGGCGACAAAGTTGTCATCTATTGGAACTGTTCCAGCGAAGAGTCTACTGTTTTTCACGAAAAATTTATTTATCATGTTGAAAGCTGGTACGACTTTGTCGGAAGCTATCTTTTCATTAAAAGAACAAGCTAAGAATAAGTTAAAAGTCGTACTTGACGATCTTTACACTGAAATAGATAAAGGACACCAACTAAATGAAGCGATGAATAAACATCCAAAAACATTTTCTAATGTTTATCGAAACATTATTAAGATTGGAGAAGAAACTGGTGAACTTGAATCAAACCTAAAACATCTAGCTAAACAGCTAAAAAAGACTTACGACTTGAGGAAAAAGATAGTTGGAGCACTTATCTATCCAGTCATCATCATGATTGGAGGATTGGCTCTTGGTTTTGGAATAGCCGTCTTCATTCTTCCAGAAATATCAGGGTTATTCAAAAGTTTCAACGTCGCATTGCCTCTTAGTACTCGTATATTAATGTGGATTGCAGACTTCTTCGAAGCATACGGAGTATGGGCAATTGGAGGTACTCTATTTGGAATAATTTTTACATACTATCTATTACGAAGAAAATTCATACATCCTGTCACTCACTGGTTCCTACTTCGATTACCAGTTGTGAAAAACTTTTCTCAACATTTGAATTTAACTAGTTTTTATAGAACTCTTAGCATTTTACTTGGTAGTGGACTCACAATTGATGAAAGTCTAAAAATTTGTATTGAGATTACAAATAATTTTTATTATAAAAAAGCCATTAAATCTGCTTACGAACAAGTCAAAGCTGGTGGCAACCTTGGTGACTTTCTAAAAGATCACAAGAAATTATTCCCTGCAAACGATATTCAGATCATTCACGTCGGAGAAGAATCAGGTTCACTTAGTGATTCCCTAAGCTATGTCAGTGAAATTCACGAAGACGAAATCGACAACCTAAGCAAAAATCTTTCAACAATACTAGAACCACTACTACTCGCATTGATTGGTGGTATGGTCGGATTCCTAGCGTTGTCCATCATTGGACCTATCTATTCTATTACCCAATCTTTTAAGGCGTAAGCGAAGCGAGGCGAAGTAAATCGGAGTAAAGCGAAGTGAAGACAATTAAATACAGGCGAGTTTGGGTAAATACTAGAAAATAAGAGAATGAAATACAAAATGATTTTATCACTACATTATAAATACTACTTTCTATGAGGGGATTCACTCTAGTCGAAATACTTATTGTTACTGCGATTACAATCATATTGATTGCAGCTTCTTTTCCTATCTATGAAAATTTTCAGAGAGACGGAAAACTTGACGTTGCGAGAATTGAACTACAGGAAAATCTGAAAAATGTGCAAGCTCAGGCACAGGCAGGAGTTAACGACAGCAGTCATGGTGTTTATTTCAACTCAAACAGCTATATCGCCTATCAGGGTAATAGCTACGCTGCTAGAGACACAGATTACGACATAACTTACGATGTAATTAATAACGTAATAATCGTAAACGCTCCCGTTGAAATACTTTTCACAAAAAAAACAGGTCTACCTGCGTCTGCTGTAACCGTTACACTACAAAATCAAATAGATACAGAACAGAAGACTGTTGAAGTTAATGAGATAGGGTTAATCGAATGATTATTGAAACGTAATCAACTGATCATAACCACCGCCATGACGAGGCAAGCATGATACAACATGATGAATAATTTTAATAGTAAAAAAAGTCATACACCTTTGAGATTCCTCCAGCAAGGTCGGAATGACAAAGGTGTCGGTACTTCACTAATCGAAGCACTAATCGCTCTAGCGATCTTTTTTGTTCTTATTTCTGGGGTGATGATACTTTATAGTAGAACTTTTGATACAAGTACTCGATCAGCGGAACTGACTGACATTACTCAAATCGCAAAAGAAAGTTTCTCAGCAATACAGAGTATCGCGTATAATGACTGGTCAGATATTACAGATGGAACTCATGGATTAAATATCAGCTCTAGTTTATGGGAATTTAGTGGTTCGTCTGACGAAATTAATTCTAGATATACTAGACAAGTAACTATCGCCTCAGTGCAAAGAGACGTTAATTGCAACATCGTTGAATCTGGTGGAACAGTTGATCCTGATACTAAATTGGTAAACACAAATATCAGCTGGTCAAATTCTGGTCATGACTTATCACAAGATTTTGCAAAATACGTTACTGCCTTTGATAATCCAACAACTTGCATTATAGAAGAAGAACCTGAAGGTCCAGGTGGACAGGCAGGAGGACTTGGGCTTCACACTGGAGACGCGTACAGAGATGAATATTTCAGCTGGATTAACCTGCTTGTAACAATTGATGGTGTTGAAGTAACGAATGAATCAGACGAAGCTGTTACAATTGACAAAGCACAACCTTTCTTTGATAGACCTAGCATGGAAATTTATAAGTTTTACATAAACGGCTCAAGTAAATGGGGTTGGTTTGGACCGGGAAGTCCAAGAGGGACACAACCAAGTGGAACCATCCTTGATATAACAAACACAACAATCGAACCAGGTGAAACAGTCACCATAAAAATGAGCTTTTTCACAGGAGAAACAGGCGAGGTTGTATTTAGTGTAAACTTTATAATGGAAGACGGAACAGAGATTGAGACGGACGAATTCACTTTGTAAAAATGACTAACAATAAACAGTTAAAAAAAGGAACTTCTTTAATAGAGGCGCTAATTGCGCTAGCGATTTTTTTTATTCTCATATCCGGTGTAATGATGCTTTATAGTCGAACTTTTGATTCAAGCCTGCGAGCAGGAGAACTAAATGACGTGACACGGATTGCTCAAGAAAGTTTCTCGGCTGTTCAAAGTATTGCCTATAATAATTGGTCAAACCTTGCAAACGGAACACATGGATTGGACAAAAGCTTAAACTATTTCACATTTAACGGTTCATCTGACACAATAAATAGTACATATACAAGAGCTGTCACAATCGAAGATGTTGAAAGGGATGAAGATTGCGATATTGTTGAATCTGGTGGAACAGTTGATCCTGATACTAAGCTTGTAACAACCAACGTTAGTTGGACAAATTCAGGCAGAGCCCTTTCTCAAAACTTTTCAAAGTACTTCACTAGTTTTGACAATCCTACAACTTGTATAGTAGAAGACGAAGGCGAAGCAGGTTCGCTGGTAATTGATATCGACAATGCAAGTATTGACGCCACCAAAAAATCAATCGTAGGAATTGTTCTTCGTAATGAAGGTTCGGTCGATATCACCATTGATACATTAACTCTCTCATGGACAGAACCTGGAACAATGAGGTTTATTAAAATTAATTATGATACTGTCTGGAACGCAACTAGTGGAATTGGATCTCCATCAGGATACCAGTCTTCTGGGACTGAGATTGATATCGTTGATTTCACACTAGAAGACGGAGAATCGTATCCAATAGATAACATTAGATTTAATGCAAAAATAGATGGTTCAACGGTAACAATAACAGCAACAATGTCAGACGGGACAAGCGTGACTGAAGTTACGACTCCACCGTTTATTCCTTAGGAAGCAATCGCGGTTAATAGAAAATCGCAGTTAATAACAAATCGCAGTTAATCAGTTAACCGTTAGTCGCAAATGAACAGTTAATCGAGTTAACCAAGTTAATCGCAGAACAGATTTCTCCTGTCTTCGCTCATAATAACTTTGAGCTACGACAGGCAGGCCCTTCCATATAATTCCAGTCAAAATGACAGAAGAGGGGTTAATCAATTAACCAGTTAATCGTTAGTCGCGATACAAAAAACACATACTCGATATCTTTAACTATATGCAAAAAGGATTCACAATATTCGAATCAATCATCTACGTTGTAATCACTTCAGTTGTGGTTTTAAGTTTGGTTTCCATCTCTTGGACATTTATTAATAATCATACGAAAGAAAAGATTGTGATGGAGGTTAATAATAATGCTAGCTTTACTTTGGACAAAATTAATTATTATACAAACAGAGCAACTGCCCTAGATAACTCAACTGTCTATGACACTAATCCTGGTACATTAGTTATTAATTTCCCAACAGATCCTCAAGTAACAATAAACACATACACAAAAGAAGTGACCTTCGGTGATCAAGCTGTCAACATAACAAAACTTCAGTTAACTCAAAGCGGCTCATCTTACGATCTAACGAGTGACTTTGTCACAGTTGATAATTTCGTCGTAACAGATCTTTCAGGATCCCTTGATACAACCGTACAAATTGAATTAACTCTAAGCTACCCTATTACATCTACAAGAACTTATGAATATGAAAAATCATTCACAACTTCAACAACAATCAACAAAAAATAGTGGATACATATTAATCTTTTCTATTATCATCATTGCTAGCGTAATGACTGTAATTGTGATTCGTGGTGCATTAACAAGTACAACAAACCTTAGCAAAAACGACACAGAAGTAAGCTCTCAAAAAATAAAGATCTACACTGAAGGTTGCTTAGAAGAAGGCTTAATTCAAATGAATAGAGACGTAGATTATTCGGGTGGAACATATTCAATAGGTGGTGGTGACTGCACAATAGCTGTTTCAGGATCTGACAACACGAGAACTATCACTGCATCTACCAACATTAATGAATTTTATCACGAGTTGAATGCAAATGTAACGCTGGAACCATTTGCAATTACAAGTTGGGATGAAGAATAGTTATCCGCAATTTTTTTTCAATTAAATACGAAAAATGCTATAATAACTTTACAATTAATTAATTTGATCAAATTATGAAAAATCAAAAAGGTTTTACACTTCTTGAGCTATTGATTGTTATCGCGATTATCGCGATCTTAGCTGTAGTTGTGTTCGTTGCTCTTGACCCTTTATCAAGGTTCCAAGACGCAAGAGATGCTCAAAGATGGTCTGACGTGACAGCGATTTTAGACGCTGCTAAATTGGACCAAGTTGACAATGGTGGTGCTTACGTTGCTGGTATTTCTGGTTTAACAACAGCACTTTACTATCAAATTGGTACAAACGGTTCAG
>Ga0008651_10002490_pt1 | contig 10158 bp, 9 predicted proteins | sample SaaInlV_200m_DNA_6_FD_59173 | JGI IMG/M metagenome (GOLD analysis project Ga0008651, IMG submission 59173) | Marine microbial communities from expanding oxygen minimum zones in the Saanich Inlet - SI037_S2LV_200m_DNA | ecosystem: Environmental > Aquatic > Marine > Intertidal zone ...
TTTGGAAGGATCTGCATGTGATCATATGTATTTGATAAGGCTAATCAGAGCCGCCCAACTAATTAGGGACAACCCTAAGGGTACAGAGAAATTACGCTTCTCTGTAGTATTACCGCTTTTGCAAAGGTGGATACGACATGCCACTTGGAACGTTGTAAACACCGCAACAATCATGGCCGCAAAAAAAGCAGACTCAAACATAGCTATACTCCTTTTGTTTTGGGAAAGAACAAATCCTACTGCGAGTATAGAATATTTGACACTCAATTTAAAATACATCATTGAGTTAATTGATATTTACCTATACACCAATTAATTGGTGTAAGAATTTTTCCACCATAAATACATGTATCCCAATACATAAATTCCTAGATAGATGAAGGGTTCGTAGTGAATAGATCTATCTGATAGATAAGAGCTAAGACCAATGTGTAGTGCAGCAAATATAAATGCGACATGTGCTAGTTGTTGGATCCTTTTCCATGCTCTGTATCCGATTTGATTTATTACTACTTTGCTAGAAGAAAAAAGCATAAACAGAAGTATTGTAAAGGATAATGTCCCAAATATTATCGCTCTTTCCCTAGAAACTAACAAAGAAGAGATCGCATGTATGTTTGTAAATATTCCATTCTTATTTAGTAAAAAAGAAATGTGAGCTGTGACGATTAGTATTATCATTGCACCAACATGCTTACGCAAAGGTAATAGGTTTCTGATTATCCAAACACTAGGTAGTAACTTGTGTAATAGCCCAATGTAAATAGTAAAAATAAGTAGCATCCATGCTAGTTCTCCTGATTCATGAATGGCTAGATAAGAATTAAAACTTTCTGGCTGACAGCTTTCAATAACAATAAATATGAAACGAGCCGGTACCAAAGTAAGAAACATGTACCTAAGATTATTTGGTGATAGGATCGCTTTTATAGACATATATTAAGGGAAATCAAATATGCTATTTATGCTCTAATGTATAGCAATTTATACGTTATTAACAGATCGCATGCTACAAAAAATTGGCAAGTACAGTAATAATAATTTATGAGTAGGATAAAAGATGAGTTATACATAAATTATGAGGGCGATTAGACATCATTTATTCCTCTGCATATAAAGGAAAAACTGCCCTTAGACCCTTGATATTTTTACGTAAATCTGCTATTTAATCCTGTCCTCGACAGATCGAGAGACGTTTTTTGGCGTATTTACGTTAAAGGATGCAATCTGACGAGGTTTAGGTCTTTCACATCACGGGTTTAGTAACTATTACTATTGGAAGGAGAAAGAGCATGCAACAAAGGCATGGCACCCTAATCGGGTGTACAGACAACATTGTAGAGGTAGAACTTTCTGCCGATGCAATGCTCGCCCAAGGCGAGATCGGGTATATAGAATTGCCCGACAAAGATGTGACTGTACAGGTCATGGCAGAGGTACTAGAGGTCAGGGAAAACTCTTGTGTTATGCAAGTGTTTGAACCGACCGAAGGTCTTTGCAATGGTTTGAAAGTCACGTTTAGCGGAGATCCGCTTTCCATTCAAGTGGGTCCGGGCATGCTCGGAACCGTTTACGATGGATTGCAGAACCCGCTAAAAGAACTGGCTCATCGCGATGGGTTTTTCCTAAAGCGAGGATCCAGAGTCGATCCGTTGGATTCGACTAAAATGTGGGATTTCGTTCCTACTGCAAAAATTGGTGACACCGTTGCTGCGGGTCAGGTACTTGGTTGCGTTAAGGAGTTTCACTTCGAACACAAGATCATGGTTCCTTTTGACTTAAGCGGCGACTGGGAAGTCATTTCGATCGAGTCGCAAGGGGAGTGCTGCGTATCCGATACCATTGCTGTCATTAAGAATGAAGACGGCAAAGAGGTTCCGGTAACAATGGTGCAACGTATGGTGGTAAAAAAAGGAAACACCACGTACAGGCGTCGTTTGCCGATCTCTGACTATCTGCCGACTGGCATGCGCATCATTGATGCACTTATACCAGTCCCGATAGGTGGTAGCGCATCTATCCCTGGGGCGTTTGGAACGGGTAAAACCGTTCTGCAGCACGCAATTGCCAAGCATGCAAGCATTGATGTTGTCATTGTTTGTGCATGCGGCGAACGTGCAGGCGAAGTCGTGGAAACAATCAAAGAGTTCCCACACTTAGCTGACCCGCAGACTGGCAGTAAATTGTCAGATCGAACGGTCATCATTTGCAACACATCGTCTATGCCAACCGCAGCGCGCGAGGCATCGGTGTTCGTTGCAAGCAGTCTTGCTGAGTACTATAGAAATATGGGACTCAATGTGCTTATTTTGGCGGATTCAACGTCACGATGGGCACAAGGAATGAGAGAAGCTGTATCAGCTCGTGGCCAGATTCCAGGTGCGCGGGGATTCCCTGCTGACCTAGAAATGCTGGTTGCTAGCTTTTATGCTCGATCAGGAAAAGTAGAAACCGCAAACGGCGACACCGGATCAATTACGATCATCGGTACTGTTAGTCCGGCCGGTGGAGACTTTAGCGATCCTGTCGTTCAGGCGACTCTCCCTCAAAACCAAGCCTTTTGGGGACTTGATCAACCGCGTGCGGATTCCAAAAAGTATCCTGCAATCGATGTGCTGCAAAGCTGGTCGAAAATTGATGGCAGTATCCCGCAAGAAAAAGTTGTTCGTGTACTAGAACTTCTTCGGAAATCGACTGAAACTCAGGAGCTTATGGTCATAACAGGCGAAGATGGGATTGGAATGGATGCGTTCCTCAATCTACTACTCGCTGAACTGTTTGACGGTGTGTTTCTGCAGCAAAACTCGTTCCACCCTGTGGATGCGAGCAGCCCAGCCGAAAGGCAGGAAAAACTTTTCGATTGGTTGTATACTTTGTGTTTCGATACGGAACTGGATTTCGATCCAGTCGTAGAGAAAGACGAAAACGACCAACCGCGGGTTGTGCAATCCGAAAAAGAAGTTGCACGCAAATGGGCCAATCTTCTTGCGCAAACTCTGCGCAGTTGGAACTTGGCAGAACAAGAAACCGAAGAAGAAGGAGGCCTGTGGGCAGAAGCCATATCTATGGTTGAGTCAGCAGTTTCTCTTGAAAAAGAAGGGATCGCAGTATGACATCGAACAACTCTGTAAGAATTTGCAATCCCGATAATGTTTCAGGGCTGAAAGGAAATATCTTGCGCATCGAAGCGCCTGGTATTAATCCTTTCGTAAACGAGTTGTGCGAGATTAGCTGGGGTGACGACAGTTTGTCTTTTGGTCGCGTTATCGCGTTCAAGAGGTCCGAAGTTGTCATTCAAGTCTATAACGGCACGCTCGGCGTTGCTCGCAATGCCACTGTGAAGTTCTTGGGTCATGCTCAGAAACTCACGTTCAGTACGGAATCATTTGGTCGGGTGTTTTCTGGTGGCGGTGTGCCACTAGATGGATTACCTGTTCTGAAAGGAACTTCGGTAGACATTGGAACGCCGTCGGTCAATCCCATCAAACGAGAGATGCCGTCTCAATTTATTGAAACCGGCATCCCTATGATCGATATTTTCAATTCCCTAGTTGGCTCGCAAAAGATTCCTATCTTTGCAGCCCAAGGGGAGCCTTATAACGATCTTCTGTTGCGCATTTCGTCTATGACGAGCGCAGATGTTGTCGTACTTGGTTGCATGGGAATGCCACCTGCTGAGTACGATAGAATCACTGCGGAGATGCAAACCAGTGGGGCGTCCACAAAAACTATTGTTTTCGCTCACACTACTGCAGACCCCGCGTCGGAATGCCTTATGGTACCCGACATGGTTCTGGCAACGGCGGAAAACTTTGCGTTAAAGGGCAAGAACGTGTTGGTCATGCTTACCGACATGACGTCTTATGCCGACGCACTCAAGGCTCGCGAAAGCGACCTAGAGAAGATACCTGCAGAACGCGGGTATCCTGGAAACCTATACTCACAACTTGCACGGCTATATGAAAAAGCGTGTGATTTTGTGGGCGAGGGTGTTATTACCATTATTGGCGTCTCAACAATGCCAGATGGCGATGTAACACACCCCGTTCCCGATAACACGGGATACATCACAGAGGGCCAATTCTTTTTGAAAGATGCCCGAATTGATCCGTTCCGTTCACTGTCCCGCTTAAAGCAGCAGGTCAATGATGATACTCGTGACGATCATCGATCTTTGATGAATGCTATGGTCCAGCTATACGCTGAGGCACAAGGCGCTCGTGAAAAAGCTGCGATGGGCCACGATCTTACAAATCGTGACAATTCGTTACTTGAATTCGCGTCGGATTTCGAAGTAGGGCTGATGGACCTTTCGGTTTCATTGTCTCTAAACGATGCGCTGGATACTTGTTGGACGATTCTGAAACATCATTTCTCACGAGAGGATGTTCCGATCGACCGGCGGGTACTGGATAATCATTGGCCACAAGAAGCTGTTGCGACAACAGCTAAATAAATGGAGTAGTTGACTATGAATGAACCGAATGAACCGGTCGTTAGTGCAGATGAATTTTTGCAAAATGTACACGACCGTACAATTGATCCCGCAAAACGGGAAGCAGAGCAATTACTTGCAGACGCCAAGGAAAGTGTTCGGTTTATAACCGAGCAGGCCAAGGCGGAAGCTGAGAGAATTGTAGAGGCAGCCAAAGAAAAAGAAGCTAGAGCGCGCGATCGAATTACTACTGGGCGTAAGCAAGCCGTTATTACGGCATGCGCACAGGTAATGAGTGCTTTGGAGCAGACTTTGCATCCGGAACTTTCAAAACTGGTGAAAGCCAGTGCGATATCTTCGGAACTTCTGAATGGCGTCCTCTCCACTCTTGTTGATCAAAAGATCGCGGGAAAAGAACTTCTAGTTTCAATCTCGCAATCAGAAGCCGATTCTTTGCAAGGAGAATTAGTTCGCAAGATTGGCGATACGGTTGTGAAAATGACTGTAGACAATCGCTTGAAAGATATCGCTGTGATCACATCGTCAGATGGAGAAATCCACCTCGCAATTGATTCAGACGAACTCACACGCGTGATCGAATCAGCGATTCCTCTTCCGAAGATCTTGGAGGAGTAACTATGGCGTACGAATACCTCGCTGCGAACCTTCAGGTTTTGGCGTGGGGCGTGCAGCCAACAGTTTCAACTGATGAATTTTTGCAACGATGCGAAAATAGAATGTCAGCAGGGGATTTTCAGAATCTATGTGATCTCCTGCAGCAGTTTTCATCTCTCCTAACAGGGGAATGTCTGCAAACCTCGTATTCGTGGATGCAACAACTGAGTAATTTCGCGAGCATAATCCGAAAGGAAGTCGGCGAACTCAGAACTGCAAAACGAAGCGGACATGCGCACAAGAGTACTGTTCTGCCTCTTGAAGTCACAGAAGCAGATACTCCGTTGCATGCACAGCAGGCATTGTTGAAATGTTGGTGGGATGCATTATATATGTTTGAACATCATGAATGGTGGGCAAAGCTTCCACACTTTGTGTATTTCGGATGTAGGCTATGCATTCTAGAGCGAATGAATTCCTTCGATCATAATCAAGGAGAAGAGGTCTTTACTGCCCTCCAAACCTTAAACATTGAAGGAGGATCTTTATGAGCTCCACTGCCCAACTGCCGAAGAACCGAGCAACTCTTAAGTTGTTACGATCAAAGGTTTCTACATCAGAGGCTCAAGTTGCTACGTTGGATGCACAACGATTGCTTTTTACTGCGGAGGCCAAAAGGATCCAAGGTGAAATGCAAAAAGTGTCAAGCCAGCTAGCTGCTCACTCACAATTTGTTGATCAGTGGGTCGGGGTTTTCTCTGACACTTCTATCGACTTACAAGAGTGGGTAACTCCTGTAGAAATCATCACTTCCTGCACTCATGTAGGAAAAGTCGTAATCACCACTTTGGAAGAAGTCATTTTTCCAGAGGAGCTTCCGGATCCATTCTCAACTCCCTTGTGGGTAGACGATGGGGTCGAAGCAGTTCGTACCACTGCAAGTCTTCGGATTCGTCTGAAACTCTTGAAGAAAAACTTTGACGCAGTTGAAGTGGAAAGGAAACGTGTTACAAGGCTGTACAATTATTTGGATAAGATATTGATTCCTGCACTTAGTGTGCAAATCCAAAAAACGTTCATCGCCTTGGACGACGCCCAACGTGAAGAAAGCACGTTGGCGAAAGTGGCCAGTGACCTCCTAAAACGAAAGGTAATTGCAGCATGATCATACCCATGAAACATGTTACGGTTTTTTGCCTTCCGTCTAAGCGGGAGGCAACTCTGGAATCACTCAGAAAGCTAGGCATTTTGCATGTGCATCCTAGGCACAAAGGTTTTTCTGCCGAAACGCAGGAGATTGAAGACAAAATTGCCTTTGCAGAAGATGCGTTGAAAGCGATGCCATCTAGTGTGGCGCCGCATGAACATGCGTCCACTGACGAATCGCCAGAGACAGTTGTAAACGAAGTGTTGCGAACCAACTCAGAACTAGCAGGAGTTTCACAAGGCATAGAAGAGAAATCTTCTCTTGTTGGGTGGTACAAGCGCTGGGGAAAAGTGGATCGCAATACTGTAAATGCAATAGATAAAGAGAAAGGTATATGCGTATACTTCTTGCAGATTCCAACAAAGGAACTCGTAGAGTTCCTTGAAGGAGACTTGAGCAGTACTGTGCATACCAAGTGGGTCGGCGAAAATTCTAACGGCACCACTCTTTGTTGCATTACCGGAATCGATTTAGATCTAAACATACCAATCGGTTGGATCGATTCCATTCCAAGCGAAAGCTTGGATGTCTTGCAAGATGAAATCGAGTCTCTTGAAGACAGAAGGGCTGATCTAGAATCAGACCTTGTGCGGTTATCGCATTCTAGAGCAGAGGTTGAAGGGTACATCCTGAGGCTACAAAACCTGCTCAAATTCCAGGTAGCCTATGAGGGGATGACGCGAGACGAAACTTGCGACATTTCAGCATTTGCTGGATACCTTCCAGAAGAAGATGTTCCATCCGTTTTGACTCATGCAAATGAGAATGAATACGCGATTGTAGTTGAGGACGTAGATACTGACGACAGTGATGTCCCAACGCTTTCGCGAGTTCCTAAATGGATTCGTCCCATCGAGTCATTGTTTTCCTTTTTCGGGATTCGTCCTGGATACAAAGAGTTAGACAGTCATTGGGACGCGATGATCATTATGCCAATACTTGTAGCGTTGCTTATCGGCGACGCGGGGTATGGGGCTTTGTATCTGATCGGAACATTGATCGCTAGAAGACAGTTTTCCGACATGAAACCAGAACCATTCCGATTGGGCTACATCCTTTCGATATCCTGTATCGTATGGGGTGCACTCACAGGGAACTGGTTTGGATCAGAGGCTATTTCTGGATTGCCACTACTTCGCGACGTTGTATTCCAGCCAATTGCCACGCAGTTCGATCTTTCGAACCAAGAGGCAGTAAAAGCAGGAATCTTCATGTCCATAAAGATCTCATTCTTTGTTGGATTGCTCCATCTAGGAGTTTCGCGAATACGTGCTGCAGTCCACGCGGTCTTTAGAGGAGACACTTACCGTGCGATTACACAGTGCGGCTGGTGCGTTGTAGTAATTGGGAACTTCTTGCTTCTGCAAGCAATGTTTTTCCAGTTGCCAACTATCCCGGCAACACTCGCATGTATACTCACGGGCGGTGCGATCATTTGCTTCTTCGGAAGCACAGAAAAAAACATAGCAAAGCGTATTGCCTTTTCTTCGGTTGGGTTCTGTATGGATCTGGTCGGAGTTTTCGGAGATATGCTTAGCTACATGAGGTTGTTCGCAGTGGGATTCACTGCTTTCATCCTCGCGATGCTATCCAACATGCTGCTCGTGCAGGATACTGGAATAGTATTAACTATACTGGGGGTCGCAATAGCGCTCTTCGGTCACACTTTGAATTTAGTATTGGGAATACTGGCTATTTTAGTCCACGGTTTCCGTTTGCACCTGTTAGAAGGTAGCAAACATGCCGAGATTGAAAGCGCCGGAGTCCCTTATCAACCACTTAACGGAGTTTAATCTTATGACCGCATTAGCATTCGGAATTCTATTGATGGCCGTTGCTGGAATTGGTTCTGCAATTGGAATGTCAAAGGCAGCTAACGCTGCATTAGGCGTAAAAGCAGAGAAGGGCAAAGAATGCCCCAATCTTGCGATTTACGTACTCATGCCATTTAGTCAGACCCTCTACGGCCTGGTATTGCTTGCAATGGCAGTATTCCTATTCAGCGACAAGTTTCCAACGGATCCTGTTGGGATTACCATTACCATGATCTCGGCGGTATTCGCCGGCGCATGTATTGGCACATCCGCATTAACACAAGGAGCTGTGGGAGCACGTGCCTGCGACGCGATCGGCAAGACTGGACACGGAAAAGGCGAGGCAATCATGTTCATGGGAACGATCGAAACGGTCGCTCTGTTCATGATGGTCATGTTCATTGTCGGGATGTTCATTCTCCTATAGTACTAAACCCTTAGAAGAAAGACCTCTCGGGCCCTGCATCATTCGTGGTGTAGGGCTTTTTTTATAAATTAAATCAGCCTGCTGCAATGTATACAAAATCATCTTTGTTTATCCAAAGGATAAACAGATTACAAGCCAAGAAAATGTAAGCAGGTGCAGCGCTTACAGTTAGTGGATTTGGTTGTAAAAATATTTGGAACAGAACAACGTTAATAGAGATTGGTATCAATACCATAGTGGCTAGTGTTACAAATCGATTTATTACATAAAATATTCCAACGAACGCACATGCTACGCCTATTGTTTGCCATAAATAACCAGTATCAATAATAGCTTGAATTAGTGCATAGCCTTCTGTGCTGAATAGGCTTTGGTCTGGCATTGGCAAGAATCCGAATGTAATTGCAGTTGCACATATCAAGATCAGTCCAAGCAAAGTGCGAATTATATGATAGATCAGAGTCATTTGGATGTATTAAGTAGTTAGTATTACTTGTCGACCTAAGCCGTGGCGTAGGTTGATGTATTCAGTATGCCACTTACTGAATTACTAAAACTATCGTTAAACCCTATTTTGTGCTATAATAAACGGATTATATGGAACAAACCTATTACATTGATTTATATGTAGATGAGGCAAGAGACGAGCTAGACACTCTGAGTGTACTACTAGTTCGTATGGAGAGAGATCCAGAGAATCAAAAGTCTGTGCTAGATGATGCATTGCAAGCTAGTCATACGTGCAAGAGCTCATCCTCTATTATGGGATTTGATAAAATGAGGCAGTTGTTTGCAGGGCTAGAAGATATTATAGATTCAGCTAGAAAAGAGGGATTTACAATAGAGAGGAATACGATTGATTTAATGTTTCAGGCTGTAGAGTGGGCAAGACATGCAATTAATCAAATAGATGAAACTGGTAAGGAACCAGAAAAACTAGCGATTATTGAGCCACTAGAACATTGGAGGGACGGAGGAGCTATGGACTCAGATGAATTTGTTGCGCAGGCTTCTGAAGTGTCTTTGGAAGCTAATGCAGTTACTAGTATTCGTGTTAATACTAGGAGTTTGGATTCACTTATAGAAATGACTAGTGAGCTTTCTCAATTACATGGAGAAATGAAAAAAAGTTGTGACAAGAATCAATTAGAAAGGAGCAAGTCACTAATAAGTGATATGGGTGGCTTAGTTTCATCTCTAAAGGATGAGGTTAATAGATGTAGACTAGTTCCTGTTGGGCAGATTGTTATGAACTTTCCTCAATTGGTTAGAGACATAGCCAATAAACAAGGTAAGGGAGTTAAGTTCTCTGTATTTAGTTCTGTAAGCCATATAGATAAGGGCCTTACAGAGAGGATTCATGGTCCGATTATTCACTTACTTAGGAACGCCGTTGGCCATGGGATAGAGACTAAAGAGGATAGGAAAAAGGCAGGTAAGTCAGAGGAAGGATCTGTTGTGTTACGCATAGAAAGGATGCAACAAAGTATTCGTGTAATTGTAGAAGACGATGGAGAAATGATAGATATAGAGGAACTAAAAAAGGTTGCAAAAGAAAGAGGAATATCAGATGAAACGATTGCAACTATTACAGAAAAAAATGTTTTAACATTGCTAACTGATCCTAGATTTACATCTAGTAAAGAGATTACAGAGGTAT
>Ga0008651_10002493_pt1 | contig 10155 bp, 3 predicted proteins | sample SaaInlV_200m_DNA_6_FD_59173 | JGI IMG/M metagenome (GOLD analysis project Ga0008651, IMG submission 59173) | Marine microbial communities from expanding oxygen minimum zones in the Saanich Inlet - SI037_S2LV_200m_DNA | ecosystem: Environmental > Aquatic > Marine > Intertidal zone ...
TTTATTGACGAGGAACTGCTACTTATATTTTTCTAATTCGAAGAGGGTTTCATATTAGCCTAAAAAAACATAATGCTTAAATACTTATAAAACAAAAAAAAATATTATGTCGTGGAGCCATGGTGTTAAAAATTTTAGGACTTTTACTTATAATTTTTCTAAATTTGGTCTTACGTTTACCCCTGAAGAAATAAAAGGTATGATAACAACAGTACTTATTTCTGCATTTGTTTATTCATTTGATCAATGGGGCGGAGAAAAATTTAATTTCATTACTGGTATATTTAATTTTATTATAGCTATTATTTTTATATCTATTGCGCTCTTCATTATGCAGCTAGGACAAAGACTTGCAGCAGTATATTATGGATATGATCCCGTATATGAACATGGTATGTTAGGTCTTCTAATTGCACTCGTAATTGCATTTGCATCACGTGGAAGTCTTGTAATGTTCATGCCTGGATATACTGCAATTAATCATTTGATGGCTTCAAGGCTTGGTGAATTCAGATATTATACTAGTCATATTGAACAAGCAAAAATAAATTTTATTGGTATTTTTTTCAATTTTATGACTGCGTTGATAGCAAGTCTTTTACCATATAAAGATATACCAATCATTGACAAATTTCTTAAAATAAATATGATGTTTGCATTATATGCATTAATTCCATTCCCACAAAACCCTGGTTTTTATATTTTTTTTACACATAAGAATATATGGGCATTCTGTGTTGGATTTATCGTTGGCGGTTCAATATTAATGCTCTTAACAAATGTATTAGTTACTTTAATTGGTGCTACACTTTTAGGTATTATGACTGTGGCTTGGTGGTTTTTCAAAAAGGATAAAATGCAAGGTCAAGAAGGTATTACATCTATTAGACATTAAAAAAATAAACCAACTTGTAGATTAATATTTTAAATAAAGTTCCTTTCTTTTAGTGAAATGATAAAAAATTTTACACCTAGATTATATCAAGAAACTATCCTTGTAGGCTGTACTGATAAAAATAGTTTAATTGTGCTTCCTACAGGACTTGGTAAAACAAATATATTCATGATGCTTGCAGCTCATAGATTTAATAAATTTCCAGATTCTAAAATTGTTCTTCTGGGACCTACAAGACCTTTAATTTCTCAATATAAAAAAACATTTGAAAAACATTTTGAAATAAATAATGATGATTTAGTAATATTTACTGGACACATTAGTCCTGAAAAAAGAGAAATATTATGGAAAAAATCAAAAATTATATTTTCAACGCCTCAAGGCTTTGAAAATGACATCATATCTGGAAGAATTAATCTTAAAGACGTATCACTTATAGGTTTTGATGAAGCCCACAGAGCAGTTGGTAATTATGCTTATGTATTCATTGCAAAACAATATATGAAAAAATCCAGAAATGGTAGAATTGTTGCAATGACTGCAAGTCCAGGATCTGACCTTGAAAAAATTACAGATGTATGTACTAATTTACATATTGAAAACCTTGAAGTAAGGACTGAAGAAGATTCTGATGTAAAACCATATGTCAATGAAACTAAAGTTAAATGGATATATGTTGAACTTCCAAAATTATTTGATGATATAATAAGAGCATTAAAGAAGTGTTATGATTCTAAAATAGATGAATCAATAAAATATGGTTTTGTATCTCCAGAATTTAAAAATAGTAAATCCAAAAGAGATATTCTTGGACTTCAAGGAAAACTTCAATATGAAATATCTCAAGGTAATAAACAGTTAGAAGTGCTTAAAACTATATCTTTAGTTGCTGAAGCCTTAAAGATCCAGCATGCACTTGAATTAATAGAGACTCAAGGCGTTTCCGTATTAAATGAATATCTTGAAAATATATTAGTGCAGGCGCAAACTACAAAAACAAAAGCAGTAATTAACCTTTCAAGAGATATTAATTTTAGGACTGCATTAGTAAAATCAAGAAATCTTATAGAGATTAATGTTGAACACCCTAAAATTACAGAATTAAAAAAAATAGTAGAAGATATAATATCAAAAAAAGATGAAAAAATAATTTTATTTTGTCAATATAGAAACTCTATTGAAAAAATAAACAAAGAATTAGATAAAATTAATGGAATAAAACCCAAAGTTTTTGTTGGGCAAGCAAAAAAAAAAGGAAAAGGCCTTAGTCAAAAAGAACAAATAAAAATTATTGACGAATTTAGAGAAAATAAATTTAATGTATTAGTTGCATCGAGTGTTGGTGAAGAAGGTCTAGATATTCCTTTTGTAAATCATGTCATTTTCTATGAACCTATTCCTTCTGCTATCAGAACAATCCAAAGAAGAGGTAGAACTGGTAGACATGATAACGGAAATGTCATAGTACTTGTTGCAAAAGGAACAAGAGATGAAGCATATAGATGGTCTTCACATCATAAACAAAATAGGATGTATAGTGTTTTGGAAAAATTAAAATCTAAATTTAATAAAAATACAATTAAAAAAAAAGATCACTCTCTCTTAGACTATAGCGATGAAGACATAAAAATTTATGTTGACCATAGAGAAAAAGGAAAAGAAGTCGTCAAAAAACTTATTGATTTAGGTGCAAAAATAAAACTTGAACAATTGGAAGTTGGAGATTATATCCTTAGTTCAAGAATAGGTATTGAATTCAAAAATGTCAAAGATTTTGTTGATTCAATTATTGATAAAAGACTCTTATTGCAGGTAAGGGATCTTAAAAAATATGAAAAACCATTATTATTGATTGAAGGAGAAGAAGATATTTATTCACAAAGAAACATACACCCAAATGCAATTAATGGAATCCTCTCATCAATCGTTATTGATTATGGCGTTCCTATTTTAAGAACTAAAAATAGTAATGAAACTGCCCTTTTATTCATGACAATTGCAAAAAGAGAACAAAAGAAAAAAGAAGAAGATTTTACTTTACACCATCATAAACCAAGTACTCTTAAAGAACAACAAGAATATATCATTTCAAGCCTTCCTGGTGTTGGAGGAATACTTTCTAAACCATTATTAAAAAAATTTGGATCTGTGAAAAATATAGTAAATTCAAGTGTTGAAGAATTAAAAAAAGTAGAATTAATAGGAGATATCAAAGCTAAAAATATCAAGAAAGTAATTGATTCAGAATATAATAAAAAATAAATTTAAAAAAAATTAAAAAAATTATTTATTTCTAAGGACCTCATCTATTAATTTTTCACTCCAACCAGATTCTTTTAATTTTTTCTTTATTTCGTCTTCTGGATGATGTTCCAATGCTTTTTTAACCCATTCCTTAAGTTCGTCTTCATTACTTTCTTCAGAACTTAAAGCACTTGCTAAAGCTACATGATTTCCTTTTTTCTTATCTTCTTTTTTTTCTTCCTTATTCTTTCCTTGTAATTGAGAATATACAAGTCCTCCAACTATTCCTGAAACTGCTATCACTCCAAGAACTATATGATGTAATGCAAAACCAGATTTATTTTTAGATCCATCATTAATTAAATCACCATCATCTGTTTGTAGTTGATTGTCATTATTTGCTTCAGGTTCTGAAATAACATTTCCAGTAATTGGTGAAGAAGGAAGTTCTGGTTCTTCTACTATTATTTCAGATTCTTCCTTTTCCATGACTACAGTTGCAAAATAACTAAATCCTGGAGTCTTTGCAGTAAAACCATATGATTCTCCAACACTTCTTATCAATGTTGTATCTAACTCAACCCATTTATCATCAACAAATCTTAGCATCTTAATCTGATCTTCATCAACAAAATTAGATTCAAACCAAGTTTTATTTATGCTAAATTCTATTTCGATCCCATCATGATCATCATCCAATAATGATGTTTTTTTAAAATCAAAGAAATTGATTACTTGAGTTGCTCTAGTAATTGATTCCAATGGATCTGGAACTGTAGATGGTACTCTACTTATTTTTTTTATATTTAATGCAAAATAAGTTTTGTTCTTATTCAGATTGAACTTAAGTGAGTCTATTCCAACGCCTTTCTTTGTTAATTCAAATAAGATTTCTCCTGGCATTGAATTATCGAATGCTTTTACTTCACTTCCTAAAGATCCTAATCCACCACTACTTGATGAACTTCCACCACCACCACTAGATCCACCACCATCTGATTCGTCATCATTACCACCCTCTTCCACTTCTAGAATTCCAAATACGGAAAATCCAATTGAAGTAGGTATAAAACAAGTTGTAGAGGTTGTTGTGAAAATACAATCAATCTCATCTAAATCAAGTTCAATACAATCTGGATCTGATAAACTAACTGCATCATCAGGACAATGCATCAAAGACCCAGTAGTACCTGCTGCAATTCCTTCTGGAATCACTATCTTAATCAAATCAACACCTAATTTTTGAGCTAATTCAACCCATTTGTCAGAATCCATTCCAACTAGAGCCCCACCAGAAGTATTAACAATAAATGTATCACTAATATTCATAGATTGTGCTTTGAAAAGGTCAACACCAATAAATGTTATAGACCAAGCATCAGTTGCATTCGGATTACTGAAAGTTAAGTTAATGTATCTTCCAGAACTATCGTTCAGTTTTAAACCTGTATTATCATTAATTACACCTGCATCACCAAAGTCAACTTCTAACTTCCCTAAAGGATCAGTTACAACACCTGGTGATGGTAATTTAAATCCTACAAAGAACTCATCTTCTTGTTCAGTAACTGTTAAATCATTACAAGCACTTAAAGCACAATTACCTTTCTTATCACAAAGTTGTAATTTAAAATAATATGTTTCATTCAATACAAAAGTATGATCATAACCCATTTCATCAAAATAAATTTGATCAACTGGGAAATCGTGCCATACACTGTAATCGTCTAAATCATAATCATTTAACTGCTTTGGATCTAAAACAGTTATAGTTGAATTACTACAATATGAGTCATTTTTGAAAAACTCTAAAGTCGCATTTGTTGGTTTATTAGTATCAACTCCTACAAATGCACCATTCATAAATTCTTCAATTTCTAACCAAGTAATTTTTGGCGCAGTTATATCATTTGCGTAATCACCCACTTCACAATAGAACGGATCATACATGCAACCTGGGTCTTCACAATCAGTTAAGAAATTTCCATCATTGTCAATTTCATCGCCGCATTTTGAACCTTGTTCCATATCAATATAACCATATTTGAGGAAATCACCACAATCTGGATCTTCACTTGGAGTTAATCCGTCACCATCTGTGTCAACAAAACCTGAACAGTCTTCAAATTTGAAATCTGCAGCACCAGGACTGTACCATACAGGTCCAATAGTGTCCAATACATCAACATCATTACCGCTTGAAATTGCAGTTGTTGCATAAATTCTCATATCAGCTGTTTCATCAAATAAATCAAGTACACTTAATTTACTTAAATCTTCTTTACTAATACTTATAACACCACCATTAACCATGTAACATGATTTATCAACCCAAGGAGTTAATTTAATCATTGAAGGAGACCATTGTCCACTTAAACATTTGTAAGCAACTTTAGTTTCAACTAATTCACCATCTTGTAAACTAGTTTCATATTTGAATTTTAAATCAAAACCAAATAATGAGCTATCATCTGTTGCATTACATCCACCTGTTTGATTGCCATTAGTATCAAAGTACCAATAGAATTTAGCAGCTTCACTTCCTGTAAACATTGCATCTCCAGTAAATGTTTTATCACATAATGCTGAGTCAGCCATATTGTAAACATTTGTTCCAATACCAAAAGCACCTGGGTCATCTTTAATACCTAAACCACAAATATCACTTTCAGGATTTGTATTAGTACAATCATCATTTGCAAGCATTAATGGCGGACTTGGATCCATATCCCCAACCATGTTATGCATAAATAAATCCCCACAGAATCCACCTGTGAATGGGTCATCAAACCATGCACAAGAACCATCATTATTACAATCATTTTCTATGCCATAATCCCAACATCCTTTAAACATATTTTCTGGTTCACACCAGCCCATTTCTGTAGAATCTAGTAATTGACAAGTAGGATTAGTTCCACATGCTGAATCATTTAATGAGAAACACACAGGATCGCACCATCCCCAATCCGGGTTAAACCAATCAGTTATCCAACCGCATGAAGGATCAGCATCACAGCCAGCTTCATTTTGGTCATATTCTTTACAAGACCATAATTCATGATCGCACCAACCAGTATTATCTCCTTGACACCAAGGATCATTTTGTCCTTCTGGTGAATCGCACCATGGATCTTCTATCCAGACACATTCATTACTTGGAGCTTCAGTACAAGTTGTTTCACTTTCACCATAATTCCAACATTGTGCTGTATCCATTAAAGTAAAGTTAATATCACAGAAATTATCTGAATTTCCAAAATTATCCATTGTTTCATAATTACAACCACCAGCATTATCACAAGCAGTTTCATCATCGTCAAACATCCAACATTGTGAACCATTCATGTCACACCATGAGTTATCCCACATATCAGTTACCCATGCACAACCTTCTGCAATACAAGTATCATTAGTTGGTATTGAAGGACAATTTGAATCAAACACACCTGAACCACCACAGAAATTATCAAACATACATTCCGGATCTCCACAGTCTACAAATGTATCTGCATCATTATCAATTCCATCAAAACAAACTTCGTATGATTCTCCACCTGTTCCAGAACTTTTAGGTTCACAGAACCAATTGTCAGTGTTCCAAGTACAATCTGCGTCACTATCTCCGCAATTATTTGAATCCCAACACATAAAGCAGTCATCATCACAAGTTTTGATGTTCTTATCATCACACCAACCCATGTTATCATTCCAAGGATCTACAAACCATTTACATTCAGCATTACTATCTTGACACATATCAGTTTCCCAACAGTCCCAGCAATTTTGGTCACAGTTTCCTTGTTTTTGCCAGTTCATATCGCACCAGCCTAAACCATTAAATGCATATGAATCAGCCCAAAAATTACATCCAGAAGCTGATTCTTCACAAGCACCCCTTGCATCATCTACTGTTGACCAAGATGAACCATTATTTTGCTGTTCACAAGCCCAACATGAATCTTCACAAGATTCACTTCCAAAACCAAAATTCATTTCACACCATTCATCAAAGTAAATTGCACCAGTTGGATCAGTCCATTGTTCTGAAATCCATTCTCCTCCTGCATTAGCACAAGTTCCTTCATTTAAATCATTAAATTCAAAACCAGTTGCATCCCCTCCAAAAAAAGTATCAGATTCGAATCTACATTCTTCTTTAGTAGTATCCCAGAGACATGGCATATACCAAGGGTCACCAGCGATTTGTTCACAAATACTTTTACTATTTTTTGCATTATAATCATCACAGAAATATGCTCCTTCTGGAGGTTCTTGCATATTATCCCAACAAGCTGTTGTTTGAGGGGCATCATTACACATAGTCCCATTCCATGAACAACAAGTTGATAACATTGGAATCCCATTACATAATTGTGAATCGTTTATATCATTACATTGAACTCCTTTCTCATCTAAGCTACCAGAATCAACACAGTTACTACCACCCCAATTACAAGCAGTTACATTTTCGCATGTTGCTTGTCCTGCTTGGTCAAAAGCCCAACATCCTGGATTAAAAAATTCCATTGGTCCAAAATTTGGTTCTGCACAAACAGATCCATCCCAGAAACACCATCCTGTATCAAAACATTCTTTCATATTAATTATTTCATCACATTCTTTGAAGTTTTCTAAACAGCTACTACCACTCCAAGTACAATCAAGTCCTTCGCTTGATGCAGCTTCACAACCAGTTTGATTTCCATCATAAGACCAACATCTTTTTTCTTCACACCAAGAATTTGATCCTGTTTTCCAAGAACAATCTAAACCTGAAGTTACTTCACAATCATTTGAATCAATTTCATAATTCCAACAACCATCTTCGTTACAAATATTATTATCCCACTTACAACCTGTTTTTGCTTCACAATAAGTCTGATTAGTCCAATCTCTTTGCCAACAACCATTATCTTCACACCAACCAGTTCCAATACCAGAAGCTGCGTTCCAAGTACAATCTAAACCATTTCCTATTGCAGTATTACAATCTGCTTCAGTTCCTTGGTCAGAACAAAATTCTTCATAACAGTAAGTAAAATCACTATTCCATTTACAACCTTCATCAGCTGCAGCTGCACATGATCCTGAATCCCAGTAATTCCAACAACCTTTTTCTTCACACCAACCATTCGCATTTGAAGTCATCCATTCACACGGCATTCCCATATTTGCAGATGCAACACAGCTTTCTTCATTAAATGCATCCCAACAACCTTGAGCTCCACCCATCATAGGATTACAAAAACCATTCTCAGTTCCAGCAACTAAAGGCGCCCAAGGATCAGCTGACCATAAACAAGGATCACCAAAATTTATAGCATTATCACACGATGATCTGTCACCATCATATTGCCAACAATTAGTTTCACTGCTAAAAGTCATTCCATCAGGATTACAAAAACCGTGGTTCCCATTTCCTTCACTAAAACAACCATCCCAATCTTCACAATAATTTACTGGCATCCAAACACAATCATTATCATCTTTACAAGCAGTATCATCCCCATCATGATTAAAACAATCTGAGAAAGTCATACCTTCACCCATACAAGAGTATTGATCACATTCCCCATGACAAGTTGAATTCTCTAAGCAATCTTGATGACAAATAAAACATTCATCATCCCCACCTTCATCAAATCCAAAAGGATCACATTCTCCCATCATAGGATCATATTTACAAACACCGCCACCAAAAGCTTCAAAACATTCTGATTCATTTCCACCTTCTTCAGCGTCATATTGCCAACAATTTAAGATGCACATAGGTTCTTCCATTTCAATTTCCCAAGCACAATCATCTTGCGTATCACAAGTGGAATCATCTTCAATATCAGTACAAGAAGCAATTAATTGATTTTGACTAAAACATTCATCTCCTGCAGAATTCAATGCGCACCCTACATAATCCATACAAGTTTCAACAGTTCTTTGAGAACAGTTTCCATCTACAGGCATACAATCCGTACCCATAAAATCCATATCCCAATAACAACCAAATAAATTTGTTTCATTAATACAAGCTTCAAAATCCATCATATGTAAATTACAATAATCTGCAATCATATCATCTCTACATTCATAGGTATTTCCATTAGAAGCATTAAATTCCCATTCACAAATATTTGTATCATCACAATCATCCATGTTAGTAAATACTGGACATGGAACAATTATAGAAAATTCAATTGGTGTATTTTCAGCAACCATCCAATCATTATCCGTTTTATCAAGTGGATCGTAACAATACACATTCCAGTGATAAGTGCCTCTTATCATATCAGTAATTGGAAAATAATTATCACCAGCAGATACACTAACATTAATTCCACCTATTAAAGGTTTAAGACTATTGCTATCCAAATCTGAGTATGCAGTACACTTAGAATCTCTATTCACCGTATAATTTAAAGTAAAATTTCTAGTTGTAACAGTTGCAAAGTTTGTTGGAGAAACTAAACCTGTTTCAAAAGGAATATCAACATCAAAAGAACGATTAATGCCTGAACTAGCCCACGCAAAACTTCCATCAACATCCTTTGCTAAACAATTCCAATTATAATTCATGCCGTAAGGTAAAGTACTATTCCAAGTAGGACTTTGAATACCAGTTGGATCAAGTGTTGAAACATTAGAATCTACTATTTGACCTAATGAATTCCATATAAAGTAAGTTATATTTGATAAATCTTTAATTCCATCATCGATGACGTAACAAGTAAAAGGCACATTTTCCTGAGGATATACATCACCATCAGATGGAGTAACAAAATCTACATCTGGTAATGCAGACACCATTGATACTAAAAAAACACTTAAAACTAGATATACTACATACTTATTATTCATGCCCCATTCACCCATTCTATTTAAATTTTAAATTAATGACTAAAATATTTAATTATGTAGTATAAATATTTTTTGTTGTTACCGGCTAATATGAAACCCTCGTTATTCTGATTATTATCAGAATAACTTTTTTGTTCAATCTTATCAATCGATCTATATTA
>Ga0008651_10002510_pt1 | contig 10124 bp, 8 predicted proteins | sample SaaInlV_200m_DNA_6_FD_59173 | JGI IMG/M metagenome (GOLD analysis project Ga0008651, IMG submission 59173) | Marine microbial communities from expanding oxygen minimum zones in the Saanich Inlet - SI037_S2LV_200m_DNA | ecosystem: Environmental > Aquatic > Marine > Intertidal zone ...
GTGGAATATTCCATCTTTATTTTCACTAACCTGAACATAGTGTCCAGTCGCCATCTTGTCACAGCCAAGCTCTTTTGCTTTTTTGAATAATGCTCCAAATTTTATATATCTATTACACTCAATGCATGGGTTTGGCGTCGAACCAGTTTCATAGCTTTTTAAAAATGGCTTAACAACATGCTTAATAAACTCTTCTTCAATGGTAATTAAATGAAATGGAATGTTTAGGTTGTCGCATATCAATTTTGCACTTTCAGCTTGTTCTGGCGAATAACAAGTATTAGCTGAGCTATTAGATGGAGAATCTTTCCAAAGTTTCATCATTACACCTATTAGTTCATGCCCCTGTTTATGTAGAAGATGAGCTACTGTACTTGAATCTACGCCGCCAGACATTGCTACAAGGATTTTCATGCGTACCATGCTATATTCTTTCTTACGCTTCTGCTAAAGTTTTACAGAATTTAGCATGATAAAAAAATTAAAAGCATTGGCGGAAGAATACGCAGATCTTCAAATGAAAATCCAAGAACCAGAGGTTTTAACTGATCCTAAAAAAATTGCGACTATTGGTAGAAGGTTATCTCAATTAGAGCCAGGTCTAGAGCTTTTGCGCGAGTATGAAGGCTGCAAGAAAGCAATTGATTTTGTAGAGGAGGCTAAAGGAGATCCAGAACTATTGGAAATGGCTCAGGAGGAAGCAGAAACGGCAAAGGCTAGGATAGATGTATTAAATGAAGAGATTCAATTATTCCTTTTGCCGAAGGATCCAAATGACATGAGACCAGTAATTTTAGAAGTTCGCGCTGGCACAGGAGGAGAAGAAGCAGCTCTATTCGCAGCAGAATTACTCAGAATGTATTTACGATATGCAGAAGAGAATGGATGGTCTACTGAATTACTTAGTAAGGCAGACGCAGACGCAGGTGGGATTAAAGAGGCAGTTTGTAGAATAGCTAGCTCCAAATCGTCAGATATTGGTGTATATGGTGAATTAAAGTTTGAATCTGGTGTCCATAGAGTTCAGAGGATTCCAGAGACTGAAAGTAAAGGGCGTGTACACACTTCAGCTGCATCTGTTGCAATACTGCCAGAAGCAGAGGAAGTTGATGTTAAACTAAACAATGAAGAAATGCGTGTTGATGTCTTTAGGTCTAGTGGTCCTGGTGGTCAGTCTGTAAACACAACTGACTCTGCAATTAGAATAACTCACATACCAACAGGGCTTGTAGTAACGTGCCAAGATGAAAAGAGTCAACTAAAGAACAAGAACAAAGCAATGAACATTTTGCGTTCTAGACTCTATGCCTTAGAGCAGGAAAGACTTTCTAAAGAAAGAGGGGATATGAGATCAGGACAAATTGGAAAAGGTGACAGGAGCGAGAAGATTAGGACTTATAATTTCCCTCAAGATAGAATTACAGATCATAGGTTGAATCAGAACTTTAGTAATATGTCTAAAACTTTAGAGGGGGGGATTGGTGAAATCATTACAGCACTAAGAGAAAAAGACGTAGAAGATAAACTTATAGAGATGAGTAAAAAATAAGTTCATACTATCCCCCTTTTAATAGGGCTGAATCAGAATCAGCGATAGATTATATTTGTGATAGTTATTATTTTGATAATATTGATTGACAGACTTAAGTCTACTTTTTCTCATTTAAACATATGAATATTCTTATTTGAATGCAAAGAAGAAGGATATTATTAAACAGACATCTAGAAGCATAAATATGAATAGCAAAGGTTTATGAAAACAGATGTTTTACTGTGTTAACACGCTGTTGCATTAACTCTTTTGTTCCTATGTCATCTCTAAAGCGCACAGGGCCTTTTACTTGCTCACAGAGCCCCTGAGCAATTGCTTGAGCTTCTTCTATAGTATCCCCAATTCCAACTATTCCAGCTGTCCTAGAGCCTCCCAGTATCAAATTTCCATTACTGTCTTCTGTTAAATCGCCATAGAAAAGTTCTGCGTTTTCAGGCATTTCGGGGAACTCTATTTGCTGTCCTTTCTGATCCTTATTATTTGGGTATCCTTCTGGGGTAATGTATTTACAAACAGTTGCTTTTTCATGGAAGGAAACTAAATCATCTGTAAGGGAATTAGTTAATATTGCCTGACAAATATCTACAAAGTCTGTTTTAAGTAGCGGCAGGATGTTAAGTGCTTCGGGATCACCGAATCTTGCATTGTATTCAATTAGCTTTACTCCTTCCCTTGTAATTATAAAACCACCATACAAAATTCCTTTATAAGGTACTCCACATTGTTCTTGCAGAGCAGCAGCCACTTGCCTGTTGATTTCTTTTGCTCTATCTAGATGTCTTTGCTCTATAAATGGAAGGCTATGATTAGCATCACTTACTGTACCCATTCCTCCTGTGTTAGGACCTGTGTCTCCGTTGTATGCACGTTTGTGATCCTGAACAGCTGGGGTGTCTACAACCAGCGTTCCACTGGTAAAACTTATTAGACTAAATTCAACACCGTTAAGCTTTTCCTCTATTACTGTTTGTCCACACTCTTCTATACATTCGATTGCGTACTTAACCCCTTCTTCTGTTGAGTTTAGATGTTCTCCACTTATTTTAACTCCTTTACCTCCTCTTAATCCGTCGTACTTTACTACGAATTCACCAGATAAATCTTGTTCAATATATTTACTCAGGAGTTCGGGATCAGCCCTATCGAAAGACATAAACTTGGGTGATGCATTTATGCCATATTGCTCTAATAAATTCCTTGTAAATGCTTTGCTGGTTTCTACTCGTGCAAGTGACTTAGTAGGTGCCACAGATGGAATGCCAATAGAATCAAGAGCATCGGCCATTCCAGCACCTATTGGATCATCGGGTCCAATAAACGCAAAGTCAATATCGTGTTTTTTGGCTATATCTAGGGCTGAATCGAAATCCATTAAATCAGAAACATATTCTTGTTTAGCGATCTTCTTAATCCCAGGATTAGATCTTGGGCTAATAGATATTATATCCGGATTGTGTGAACTTTTACTTAGCGACTCTGCAATTGCATGGCCTCTAGCCGAGGAAGTTAGTAACAATATTTGCATATATAATATGTAAAATAATTAATAAATATTCTTAAAAACTTAATTTAAACCAAGCTCATATTTCTGTAATTTTCTCCTTCCTCGTCTGTGCCTTCACTTAGGTAGGATGTTCTTGTTCTATTTCGATCATTTCCTAATTCCTCTAGCATTTCAGAAGTAATTTCTGGTGTTGGATATTTTTTAGTAAAACATCCATCACTAAATTTATTGATATCATTATTTCCTATTTGAATTGCCTCTCTAATATTTTCGATTGTGTTATAAAATAGTCCATCTGCGCCGATAAATTTACGTATTTCTTCTATAGAAGAATTGGCAGCAATTAACTCGCTTGTAGTAGGCAAATCAATTCCATATGGATCTGGTGAAACAATTTGGGGGGATGCAGATGCGAAATAGACGTTCTTAGCACCTGCATTTCTAGCTATTTCAACGATCTTTTTGCTCGTATTACCTCTTACAATAGAATCATCAACTATTAAAACTGAGTTATTCTTAAATTCCAAATCGATTGGATGCAGCTTAAATTGAAGGCTTCGCTTTCTGACCTGTTGGCCAGGCATAATAAATGTTCTTCCTATATATCTATTTTTTACAAAGCCTTCCCTGTATCTAACTTTCAATTTATCCGCGAGTCCAGTAGCCATTGGTCTACCTGTATCTGGTACTGGAATTACTGAATCTATCTGTATTCCAGATTCAATAATCTGATCTGCTAGGGCTTCTCCCATTCTTATTCTAGATTTGTATACACTTACACCATCTAGCATAGAATCTGGAGCAGCTAGATATACCCATTCAAATATACATGGGCTGAATCTATCTGCACTTACTATCTGCTTTGTATGTAAATTATTTTTTCTATCTATAAATACTGCTTCTCCTGGTTGTATATCTTTAACAAACTCAAAGTCTAAAGCTTTAAATGCAGTGTTTTCAGATGCTATTATATATTCTTTCTTCATTCCAAACTTTCTTACACCTAGCTGAAGTGGTCTGATTCCATGGGGGTCTCTAAATCCAACTATTCCTTGCTCACCAACTAGAGCAACTGCAGAGTATGCTCCTTTGCATTTACTAAACACCTCATTTACAGCCCCAAAAACATTATCCGCCGTTAAGGTTTTAGTTGGTTTCTGATTTCTTAATGCAACAGAGAATACATTTAGTAAGACTTCTGAGTCAGATGTAGTATTTAGATGTCTGTAGTCTTTATCTCTGAGCTCAATTGCAAGCTCTTTTGAATTTGTTAAATTTCCATTATGAGCAAGTGCGATTCCGTAAGGTGTATTTACAAAAAATGGTTGTGCTTCAAATTCACTACAACAACCAGCTGTTGGATACCTAACGTGGCCTATTCCCATTCTTCCTTTTAATCTAGCAAGCGACCTAGAGTGAAAAACATCTCTAACCATTCCATTACTTTTCTTTAAATGGAATTGCTCATCATAAGTTACTATTCCCGCGGCATCTTGTCCTCTGTGTTGTAGCAGTATCAGACCGTCGTATAAGTCTTGAATTACATCTCTAAAACCTGACACAGCTATTACACCACACATAGATATGAGGAGAAAAATGAAAAGAACCGGCAGGTAGCACTGTACTCCATGTATGCATTCTACTGAGAAGATTTAGCAGAGCAAGAAAAAAGTATGTGCTATTAACTTAACTCCAATTGTCTTTTCTTAGCTCGAACACAATTTCTAATTAGGCTAGCTACTGTCATTGGGCCAACACCACCTGGGACAGGTGAAATTGCATAGGCTTTCTCTTTAACTGCTTCGAAATCCACATCTCCGCATAGTCCGTTTTCTGTTTTCGTGATTCCAATATCAACGACAACAACTCCATCTTTTACCATATCTGCAGTGATTAGATTTGGTTTACCTACAGCTACGCAAAGTATGTCTGCATCTTTTGTATGATGCGCTAAATCCTTTGTATAAACATTACAGGTTGTAACAGTTGCATTCCTATTTAAGAACATAGTAGTTAGAGGCTTGCCAACAGTGTTACTGTGCCCAACTACAGTTACATTCTTTCCTTCGAAGGGTATGTCGTAGTGCTCAAGCAATGTAATTACACCAGATGGTGTTGCAGGCGGTAGATGTTCAAATTCTGTTGAGAGGAACATTTTTCCTATGTTATATGCAGAAAAACCATCTACATCTTTTTTAGGATCAATTTGCCTAATTATCTGTGGTACAAATTCATTTAGATGTTTTGGGAGAGGTAACTGAACAATAAATCCAGTTACGTCATCATCATTATTTAAATCATTAATAATTGTCATTAGATCATCAAGATTAGTTTCTTCAGGAAGATGAAGATGCTGATGTCTCATTTTAACTGCGTCACAACTTTTGATTTTTTGTCTTATGTAACTAGAACTAGCTGGATCTTCGCCAACTTGAACAACTACAAGTTTTGGGTCTAGATCGGCAACATCTTTTTGCAAGGATGTTAGGAGTTCTGCTGCCACTAATCTTCCGTCTAATAATAAAGCGCTCATTTGATTATATTGTATAGTGCTTAATCCAATTCTGGAAATCTCTTCTTTACATGACTAATAATCATTTGTGATACTTCTTCTTTGCCTCCAGTAGTATCTACTGTAAATGTATTTTGATTATTAATATTAGAATACCCACTGTGTACACTTTCTTGAATAGTATTTGTTTCTAGAGGATCCTGATTTTCACGACGGTTAATTCGCTCTAGGCACACAGAGAGTGGCGGTAATGCTATTAGGGTTAAATCTGGTACAGGAAAAATTGAATTAACCGATTTGAGCCAATCTCGGTTTAGCCCAAGAGTTGTCCCATAAATTATTGTAGATAACGTATATCGGTCAGAAATGACTATTTTACTCTGCTCTAAGGCAGGCAATACTATATTTTCAACATGATCTGATCTGTCAGCACAAAATAGTAATTGAAGTGTAGATGGCTCAATTTCCTTTCTATCTTTAAGCATAGTTCTAATCATACTTCCAATTGGCCTATCAGTTGGCTCTCTGGTCAAAACGACCTCTTTCCCAATACTTTCAAGATATTCAGATAATAAACGACTATGAAGAGTCGTTCCGCTGCCATCTGGACCTTCTAATACTATAAATTTGCCTTTTTGTTGCATGTTCCAATAATAGGGAAATTCTGCTATAATTACAGGATAATATTCAAATTAAAGAAAAACTAAATGATTCATGCGATACTCTCATTCCCCGGCATATTATTGCTTTCGTTTCTGCCATGGTATTACGGAGAATATCCTGTAAGAATCTTTAGGCAGTATATAGCATATGCAAAAGCATTTCTGGAAATTATCTCAATCGTGTTTTTGATTAAGACTTTCTTGTCTCCTTGGAAAAGTATTGTGGATGAATATCCAAAAAATCTTACAAATATAGGAGAAATTGCACAGGTATTTACACTCAATTGTACAACTAGAATAATAGGAATGATTTTTAGAACAGTAGCTTTGTCTGTAGCAATTATTTTGCATGCAGCATTGATTGTGCTGTTTACAGTTTATTTAGTTTTATGGCTTTCTTACCCAGGTATTTTAATTGTTTTAGCTTACCTTTCATTTTCATAAATGACTGTGCCTAAATGTGATATTCGGCAAACTAAGGCAAATACTGGTCTCGTATTGCATAATATACTGGCTGGTAAGCTATCTATAGTTGTATATCTATCATTATTGATTGCATTACTTAAAACTGCTGTAGAGTCGGGGGACTATACAATATTCTCGTTTGTTGCTGGACTTATATTATTTGGACTGCACATCGAGACAATATTTATGAAAGAAAAATTTAGTGGGATAGATGAACAGATAGAAGAGAGCAACCTCGCAAGTTATTTATCAACTGAAATAGTCCGCCATATACATGGCAAAGGAAATCTAACTACAAACAAGTTGTTCAATGCATCATTAAAATCAATTAGATCATCTTTTGTTATAAACATGCTGGGTATAGAAAAAAGTTCGATGGCAAAGAAGGTTAAAAGCAGTTTGCAGAATATAGATGCGCAGTCTTTTCTAAAAGATGCTTTAGCGCATGCAAAAGATCTTGGAATAGAAACCATAACAGCACCAGTCATACTTTCTACATTTTTAAGAAGTGGAGGAGTATTTAAAGAGTTATTAAATGAATGCGATATATCTATTAATGATTTAGATGAAATTGTTCAGTGGGAGGTATTTAGCAGGAGGGTTAACGCAAGTGAGTCAACTCTTTCACCTGAAAGCTTTGTTAGGGCATTTGGTTCATTTGGAAGAGGGTGGGTTCAGGGTTATACAAGCGAACTTGATCGTGTTACAGATGAGATAAGTGGAAGTGTTCAATGGAGATCAAAGAAGCGTGGATTAATGATTCATAAAAAGAAAATTGAGTCAGCAGTTCATATTCTTTCTAGAAGCGGACAGAAGAATATGTTATTTGTAGGCGATAAAGATGTAGGTAAAGAGACATTAATAGAAAACATTGGGACTCTATTAAGAAAAGATGAGATGGAGAATGGGAAAGAACTAACTCGTCTATTAGTTTTAAGAACAGAAGAGATCCTTTCGGGTTACAAGCACCCCGATCGTGTATTACTTAGAGCTTTAAGTAAGGCAGAAAAGGCAGGAAAATTTGTAATAATCATTAAGGATATTTCATTATTCATGCAGTCCTCTGATAGTAATGTCCGTACAGTTCTTTCTAAATTTCTACAAAGTAAGTCTATTGGGGTGTTTGCTGTTGCTTCTGCTGATTCTTATCACAAATATGTAAAAGGCAACTCAGCATTTGATAGTCAATTTGAAAAAATATATGTAGAAGCAGCATCTGGAAAAGAGGCACTTTCTACACTTATGGTTAGATCTATTCAATTACAGAAAGAGAAAGGTAAAAATACATATATCACATTCAGGGCTTTAAAAATGCTATTAAGGCTGACAGAAAGATATATGACTAATGCGGGGTTACCTGGTAGTGCGATTTCTGTATTAGAAGACGCAATACTTACAGCGAATAACGAAAAACAAAAATATGTTTTAGAGTCTCATATAAGAAAAGCAATATCACTAAAAGCTCGAGTGGATGTAGAAGATGTTTCAACAGACGAGAAACAAAAGCTACTTCAGTTAAAGGAAACTCTTAGTACAAGCATAATTGGTCAAGACGAGTCCATTGATGCTCTTGTAGGCGCTTTAAAAAGAGCCAAAATGGATATTAATGCAGGCAACAGGCCTCTTGGGACATTCTTGTTCTTAGGGCCAACAGGAGTAGGTAAAACACACACTGCAAAAATACTTTCTAATGAGTATTTTGGTGGTGAAGAATCACTAATAAGAGTAGATATGAATGAATATGGCACAGAGGAATCTGTATATGGGATTATTGGTGATACGAACCCTAGTGGTAGTGGCCAGAGTTATTTGACCAAAAGAGTTCAGGATCATCCATTCTCTTTACTGCTTTTAGATGAAATAGAAAAAGCACACCCTGCTGTGTTAAATGTATTTCTTCAAATATTAGATGAAGGACACTTAACAGATAATAAGGGTAAGAAAACTGATTTTAGAAATACTATAATTATTGCTACTTCTAATGCAGGAGCTTTATTTATTAGAGACTTTATTGCAAAGAATAGTAATAAGAAAAAAGATGAATTTAAAAAATCACTAGTAGATACAATAATAAAGGACAGAACATTTTCACCTGAATTTATAAATAGATTTGATGAGGTTTTGCTTTATTATCCATTAAATATACACGATACAATTTCTATCGCTTTATTAATGTTAGACGGAATAGTGACCGAGATTGCAGAAAAGAAAGGATTTAACATACGAGTAGAAGAAGATATAGTCGCAGAGATAGTAAAGAGAGGTTACTCAGTTGAATTTGGTGCAAGAGAAATGAGAAGAGTAATTGTAGATATAATAGAAAATTATCTTGCAGACTATTTGTTGCAGAACAAAGCAAAACGAGGAGACACAATAAAAATATCTCTAAAAGAAGTTAAGGATTATCTTAAGTCAAAAGAATAAGTAAATTACATCCTAGGCCATATCCTAGCTGCGATAAGAAATGGTGCTATGAATACAGCAATTATTTGTAATATAAATATCGAGTATACAAAGGTGGCCATTGTGTCTGTTCTTCGGTTAAAGAAATATCCTATAGATACAATAAGACCTACAAATTCAAATAATAATAATCCATATTGGATTCCTGTTATTTCTATTGGTATAGAGCCAGTTGTTGGCACATATTGCATTGCTTGAAAAAATACCCAGAGTACATATCCGCTAATAAAAATGTTTATTGCGGCAAGCCAGCATACGAACGTGGAAAAGCAAGATCTCATTGGGGGAAGAGTCTATCAGAAACTTTTTAGTAACACGAAAAAACCACGCAGTGATCTAGTAAAAGATTTTGACACTGCGTGGTTATTATTGCGGGATTACATCATTCCCATTCCACCCATTCCACCCATTCCTCCTCCAGGTGCTCCGGCCGGTGCAGCTTCTTCCTTTTTAGGGATTTCACATATTGCTGCTTCTAATGTTAGGAACATGCTAGCTACAGATGCTGCATTCTCTAATGCTGATCTGGTAACTTTTTTAGGATCAATGATCATTGCTTTTGCTAGATCTTCATACTTGCCTGTTAGAGCGTTGTATCCCTCGTTGCCTTTAGCTTGCCTTACTTTATCTACTACAACGTCTGCAGGTGCACCAGCGTTGGAAGCAATGTTTTCTAGTGGGGCACTTAGAGCCTCTTTAATAATCTCTACTCCAATTTGTTGATCATCGTTATCTGTCTTAACTTTTTCAAGTGCATCTAGTGCACGAAGGTATGCAGTCCCACCACCTGGTAGGATTCCTTCTTCTGCAGCTGCACGAGTGGCAGAAAGAGCATCTTCTACTCTATGTTGTCTTTCTTTTTGTTCGACCTCTGTAGCAGCTCCAACTCTTATTACAGCTACGCCACCAGATAGTTTTGCTAGACGTTCTTGTAGCTTATCTCTATCAAAATCAGATTTGCTAGAT
>Ga0008651_10002517_pt1 | contig 10116 bp, 11 predicted proteins | sample SaaInlV_200m_DNA_6_FD_59173 | JGI IMG/M metagenome (GOLD analysis project Ga0008651, IMG submission 59173) | Marine microbial communities from expanding oxygen minimum zones in the Saanich Inlet - SI037_S2LV_200m_DNA | ecosystem: Environmental > Aquatic > Marine > Intertidal zone ...
TAATAGCATCATACCGGCCCTTTTCAGCCATTTTTTTTGCAATAAGCGGAATTTCAAACGCACCGGGTACTTTTACAACTTCAATATCGGCATCATTTGCCCCGCTTCTGATAAGGGCATCAATCGCACCGCTGACAAGTCTGTCAGTAATGAAATCATTAAAGCGGCTGGCTACAATTCCAAACTTTTTGCCTTTGGCAAGAAGATTGGCTTCAATTATTTTCGGCATTATATCCTCCCAGTCTTTTTCAATAATAAAAAATCTTTATAATCACACTTGATAAATTCGTAAAAACTATAACCTATGGCTGAGCAACCCCTGCTATAACGAAGTTTAAGACGCCATCAAACTTATTTTTGTTCGGACTCCGGCTCAATATTTAAAAGGTGACCCATTTTCAACTTCTTGCACTCAAGATAACATGCGTTATGTTCATTTGGCTCCATTTCAATAGAAACCTGCTCAACTACACTTAATCCGTAACCTTCAAGTCCAATCATCTTCTTGGGGTTGTTTGTTATAAGCTTCATTTTCCTGACACCTAAATCAACAAGCATCTGGGCTCCTATACCGTAATCCCTCATATCATCCTTGAAGCCCAGGGCTTTATTTGCCTCAACAGTATCAAACCCGAAATTCTGCTGAAGCTCATATGCTTTAAGTTTATTCACAAGCCCGATACCCCTTCCTTCCTGTCTCATATAGAGAATTACACCGGAACCTTCAATATTCATCATATCCATTGCCTTATGAAGCTGTTCTCCACAATCACAACGAAGAGAACCAAAAATATCTCCTGTCATGCACTCTGAATGAACCCTTACGAGAACAGGTTTTTCCGAATCGATTTCACCCTTTACCATTGCAATATTAAGGAGATCATCTACTTCATTTTCATAGGCTACCATTTTGAATTCACCGTGTATGGTGGGTATCATAGTTTCAGCTGCACGGCTTATAAATGACTCCTTTTGTGTAATATACTTCACAAGATCCGCAATTGTACAAATTCCAATCCCATGCTCTTCACTGAATTTCTCAAGGGAAGGCATCCTCGCCATAGTCCCGTCATCATCCATTATTTCACAAATAACGCCGAAAGGTTTCAACCCTGCAAGCCTTGCCAGATCTACAGAACCTTCGGTCTGTCCTACACGAGACATAACACCTCCGCGCCTTGCTCTAAGCGGAAAAATATGACCGGGTCTTGCAAGATCTCCGGGCTTTGCATCATCAGCTACAGCTGTAATAATTGTTGTAGCCCTATCAGCTGCTGAAATTCCAGTCGTAACACCTTTTCTTGCTTCAATCGATACTGTAAAACCTGTTTCAAACTGTGATGTGTTTTTAGTAACCATCATCGGCAGATCGAGTGAATCAACCTTTTCTGGTGTAAGTGAAAGACATATCAATCCACGACCGTGTGTTGCCATGAAATTAACTGCTTCCGGAGTAATATGTTCCGCCGCCATGGTTAAATCACCCTCATTTTCACGATCTTCATCGTCAACAAGAATAACCATTCTGCCTTCTTTAATATCTTTAATTGCTTCTTCAATGGTAATCAGTCCCATTTTTCAACTCCCTTATATTTTTATTCTTATTCATTAAATAATTATATGTGTTTAATGAATAAGGTTTTTTACAAAAACCCCTTCTTTGCAAGAAACTCCATGTCTATTGAGGGCCGGTTGCTCCGGGTTTCGTTGTCATCTGCCTTTTGTGTAATAAAGCGTTCTATATATTTTCCTATCATGTCAGTTTCAATATTTACATGGTCACCAACTCTCTTGAACCCGACAGTTGTAAGTTTAGCGGTATGAGGTATTATACTTATCTTAAAACTGCTGCTATTGCATGTATTTACTGTCAGGCTCACACCGTCAACAGCTACTGAACCCTTTTTTATTATATAACGTGAAATATCACCCGGAATTTCAACAGTGATAATTATGGCATTGCCCTGGTTCTTCCTTTCTTTTATTTTGCCGATACCGTCAACATGCCCTGAAACAAGATGCCCGTCCAGGCGGTCTGAAAGCCGAAGAGCTCTTTCAAGGTTTACCCTGTCACCAATTTTAGCATGGCTTAGAATAGACATTGAAAGTGTTTCCGGAGCCACATCCACCTGAAAACTCTTCCCCTGAATTTCTACTGCTGTAAGGCAGGCACCGTTTATAGCAATACTGTCACCAATTTTTGAATTTTCAAGAAAAAAGTCAGACTTAACGGTTATTTTTTTTCCCTGATTTGATGGCTGTATACCTGAAATTGTACCAAGTCCTTCAATTATTCCCGTAAACATGTCCGGCATCCGTATTTTATATTTTTACCTTTGTAAAAAGCTCTTTTTTTGTATTATTTCAAAAATCATATCATCTGAAACTTAAAAACCTGAAAAAAACATTAAACAAGCTAAGCACGAATTACATAATTGGCAATACCTTTATCCTGATAATTGATGCCCATCAAAGAATAGATTTTTAAAATTGTTTACAGGGGTTTGGCAGAAAACTATTCGATGTTCCGGCACAAGTACTAAATAAGATGAAATCGTGCAAAGTATAACCGATGGCTAATTAGTCACTCTATAGCGGGATATACGACGCCATCAAAGATAGCCTTCTATTAAAACATCCTCCCCGAATCTTTTTACCTCAATATCTTTAACCTGAATCGATTCACTCATCAAGTCAGGCCCTTCTCCCCGACAGACAGGCACACCGTTGTCGCCGCCCAGAATTTTCGGGGCATAGAAAAAAAATATTTTATCTACAATCCCGGCCGAAAGAGCTGAATTTATAACCCGGCTGCCACCTTCAATTAGAAGACTTGTTATCCCCATATCACCCAGAATATCCATCAGGGCTTTAAGATCAATACGGCCTTCTTTCTCAGGAACCTTAATAACCTTTATACCATTTCTTTCTATCAGGGCTTTCTTATCATTTGATATATTTAATCCGGTAATAATTAAAGTTTCAGATTTGGAATCCAAATGCAAAATACCGGCATCTTCATGAATAGATAACCTCGTATCAAGTATGATTCTTGCCGGATCAAGCCCTTCTTTTCCATCCAGCCTGGTAGTAAGGCTTGGATTATCCTGCTTTACGGTATCGATACCAACCATGATTCCATCTACAAGATGACGTATTTCATGGGCATACCTTCTTGATTCAACACCTGTAATCCATTTAGAATCACCTGTTCTTGTTGCAATCCTCCCGTCAAGAGTCGATGCGCATTTTAGTACAACAAAAGGCTTTTTTGTTCTAATATATTTAACAAAGATTTCATTAAGTTTTTTGGCTTCATCCTCACATATGCCTGAAGTTACAGTAATTCCATGCTCCTTTAAGCGCTTTATGCCCCCTCCTTTAACATCAGGATTAGGGTCTTCCATTGCCACAACTACATGCCTGATTCCGGAATCAATAATTTTTTCTGTACATGGAGGAGTCCTGCCGGTATGGTTGCATGGTTCAAGAGTTACATAAATAGTTGACCCTTTTACCTGATCACCCGCATCATTAATGGCATTTACCTCTGCATGCGGTCCTCCTGCATTCCTATGCCATCCGGTGCCGACAATTTTGTGATTTTTCACAACTACAGCACCTACCATAGGATTAGGTGATGTATACCCCCGGCCTCTTTCTGCATATGCCAGGGCGGTTTTCATAAAATAAACGTCATTCATAATAATCCCTGGAGCAGGTACTTATCACTTGACTTTCTGGTCACTTAAAAGACTTTTGAGCTCGGAAACAAAATCATTAACATCCTTGAACTCTCTGTAAACAGATGCAAACCTGACATATGCAACGTCATCGAGTCCTTGAAGTTTCAGCATTATTTTTTCACCAACGACACCGGAAAGGATTTCTTTTTCCCCGGTTTCCCTTAAATCTCTTTCGAGATCTCCAATGAAGCTTTCAATATCATGCATGCTGATATCACGTTTCTGACAAGCTTTCTGTAACCCTATTCTAACTTTATCCCGATTGAAAACCTCACGGCGCCCGTCTTTTTTTACTATCATTACAGGAATTTCTTCAATATGTTCGTAAGTTGTAAAACGCCTGCTGCAATCTATACATTCTCTTCGCCTGCGGATTTCATTTCCATCCTTACTCAACCTGGAATCTATAACCTTATTATTGTTTTCACTGCAAAATGGACATTTCATGAATTTCCTCCTTCAATATTTTTATCAAAGTGTATTAATCCAATATCCGCATCCTTTAACATTTCTTCAGACATTTGGTCAGCATAACCTTCCTTGTAATATATCTTCTTTATTCCTGCATTGATAATCATTTTGGCACATATGGAACATGGCAGATTCGTACAAAAAAGAATCGCATCATTTATGGAAACACCATAATGAGCAGCCTGAATAATAGCATTCTGCTCTGCGTGAATACCCCGGCATAATTCATGCCTTTCTCCGGAAGGAACATTCAGTTTTTCTCTCAGGCATCCAATGTCAATACAATGTTCTATACCACTGGGTGCACCGTTATAACCGGTTGATAAAACCCTTTTATCTTTAACAATTATTGCACCTACGGCTCGCCTCGTACATGTGGAACGTTTTGCTACAAGAGTAGTAATATCCATAAAATAATTTTCCCATGAAGGGCGGTCACCTTCCAGAGCCATTCATCCTCCTATTCTTCATCCTATTCTTCATCTAAGTAAACTGGAAACATATTACACAAGCTTATTACTTTTTCTCTTACACCTTTTATAAGATTTTCATTGCCAGGATTTTTTAAAACTTCAACAACATAAGAAGCTATGGCTTCCATCTCTGATTCACCCATTCCCCTTGTCGTTAAAGCCGGAGTTCCCAATCTAATGCCACTTGTCACAAAAGGGCTTTGCGTCTCAAACGGCACAGTGTTTTTATTCACAGTAATTCCTGCAAGGCCCAGAAGGTTTTCCGCATCCTTTCCGGTAATATTCATACTTCTTAAATCAGCAAGCATGAGATGGGTATCTGTACCCCCGGAAACAATATCGACACCTGCTGTCATCAGATAGTTTGCAAGCGTTTTTGCGTTCTTTAAGATATTCTCCTGATAGGTTTTAAAAGAATCTGAAAGAGCCTCCTTAAAGGCAATAGCCTTTGCAGCAATAACATGCATCAAAGGTCCGCCCTGAATCCCGGGGAATATTTCACTATTGAGTTTCGGGCCAAGGTCTGAAGCTGATAAAATCAGACCTCCGCGGGGTCCGCGCAGGGTCTTGTGAGTTGTTGATGTGACTACATCAGCAAAAAGGATGGGAGATGGATGAAGCCCTGTAGCCACAAGTCCTGCAATATGTGCCATATCAACCATTAGATATGCGCCCACAGATTTTGCAATTTCAGCAAACTTTTCAAAATCAAGAGTTCGCGGATAAGCACTTGCACCGGCAACAATCATCTTCGGTTTATGTTTATCTGCTATTGATGCAACTTCTCCATAGTCGATTGTACCAAGATCTTTATTAACTCCGTAATGAACAAAATTGAATATCTTTCCTGAAAAACTCTTGGGGCTTCCATGGGTCAGGTGACCGCCATGTGAAAGATCCATACCAAGAACAGTATCACCTGGCTCCAAGAGAGAAAAATAAGCAGCCATATTTGCCTGTGAACCTGAATGAGGCTGAACATTCGCATAAGAAGCACTAAAAAGCTTTTTTGCCCTGTCAATGGCAAGCTGCTCGGCAACATCAACATGTTCACATCCGCCATAATATCGTTTTCCCGGATAGCCTTCAGCATATTTATTGGTGAGGACACTGCCCTGAGCAGCCATAACTGCTCTGCTTACAATATTTTCAGATGCTATCAGTTCAAGATTTTCGTTCTGCCTTTTAAGTTCCTGAACAACAACTTCTGCAATTTCAGGATCTGTCTGTTTTATATGTTTTATATCCAAATCTTCTTCCTTAAAAATTGAATTGTAAAATTAAACTTTTTACTACTCCGGGAGTTGTTTCTCAAGCCGGAAAACACGACTGTTAGAGCTATTAAAAAACTACAAGAGTCTTTCTTGCAGTAACCGGATTCAGACGACTAAACCCCTTCAATCCGGTCAAAATTGTCCAGGCGTTTCTGATGACGCCCTCCTTCAAAAGGAGTTTCAAGCCATGTTTTAACCAGCTCTATGGCAAGTGCTTCTCCTATTACTCTCCCGCCTAGAACCAGTATATTCGAATCATTATGTTTCCTGCTCATTGCAACTGAAAAAACATCATTGCAAAGGGCGGCACGAACATGTGAAAACCTGTTAGCGACCATTGACATACCAAGCCCTGTACCGCATAGAAGTATTCCTTTTTCAAAATACCCCTTTGAAACACTTGAAGCAACCTTAATTCCAAAGTCTGTATAGTTCACAGACTCTTCGCTAAAAGTTCCCGCATCTTCGACATCAATGCCGTAATCAGATAAAAATTCCTTTATCTTTTCTTTCAAAGGGTATGCAGCATGATCACAACCAATAATGATAGGAGTTTTGTTTTCAACCATTTTTTGTCACTTTCATTTAAAATCTGTTTTCTGGTCAGCTTATAACGCTTGCCGGCCAAATTATAACAGATAATTATAATTATTAACTCTTATAAATTTCTACATATAGTAAAAAAGTACCCTTTGATCAAGGAACAATTTCATAAGTTTTTGATATAGATTCCGGTTTCATAAAAATTATATGCCGATTCAAAAATGTAAATTTTTATTGGAGTTAAACTTCATTCCCAGAACATTGAGTCTGATACGGACAATCATTGACTTTAATCAAATCAAAAGATGTAGCCGTCAGCGCTATAAGGACAAAAAAAGCACTTTGCAAAAGTCTTTTATGGATAACTTTTTATTTGAGGGGGGCTTTGTATTCTGTTGTATAAAAGAAAACCACCGGAGATACTTGATAACTCCGGTGGTTTATACAATTTATTTATTATTTAAATTTTATGAACTATTAAAAAGCTAATTAATGGTACATTGCTCTACTATATCACTTCCGGTACAGACTTTTTATGACGCCATAATTTTTTTAAATATTAAAGATGCGTTTGTACCGCCAAAACCAAATGAATTGCTCATGGCCACTTCCACATTGGTCTTACGGGCAATATTTGGTACATAATCCAGATCACATCCTTCACCCGGATTTTCAAAATTTATAGTCGGAGGAATAATTCCTTCATGGATTGAAAGAGCTGTAAAAGCAGCCTCAATACCACCCGCAGCTCCTAGAAGATGACCTGTCATGGATTTTGTAGAGCTGACAGCTAAAGAATCGGTGTTGCCCTCAAAGACAGTCTTTATAGCTTCTGTTTCATATTTATCATTAAGCTCGGTTGAGGTGCCGTGGGCATTAATATAATCAATTTTGTCATATGTTATACCGGCGTCATCAATGGCAGCCTGCATACACCTTGCAGCTCCTTCTCCACCGGGAGCAGGATGAGCCATATGATATCCATCACCGCTCATACCGTAGCCGCATACTTCCGCATAAATATGAGCGCCCCTTTCAAGAGCATTTTCAAGTGTTTCAAGAACTAAAATTCCACTTCCTTCACCCACTACGAATCCGTCCCTGTCTCTTTCAAATGGCCTTGAGGCTTTTTCAGGTTCGTCGTTACGTGTAGAAAGAGCTTTCATGTTGCTGAAACCGGCAACACAAGTTGGGGCTATTACAGACTCAACACCGCCTGTTATCATCGCATCAGCATCCCCTCTCTGGATTATTCGAAAAGATTCACCAACCGCATGAGTCCCTGCTGCGCAGGCTGTAGCAACAGAAGAATTAGGGCCTTTTGCTCCTAAATGAATTGAAATCATACCCGGGGCCATATTTCCTATCATCAAGGGAATTAGAAAAGGGGTAACCCTTTTAGGTCCTTTTTCTTTAATGACAATTGTAGCCTCTTCAATCATTGAAAGGCCACCAAGGCCGCATCCTGTAAAGACACCAACACGATTCCTGTTGGAATCGTCAACTACTAACCCTGAATCTTCAAGAGCCATTCGTGCCGCACCAATACCATAACGAATAAAAGGCTCCATCCGCTTTGCCTCTTTTTTAGGCATAAAATCCTCAGCCTGAAAATCGTTTACTTGCCCGGCTATTTTTGTATCAAAAGCAGATGTATCAAATCTGGTTATCTCACCTATTCCTGATTTTCCTTCAATAAGTCCGGACCAAGTCTCCTTAGCGCCTGTTGCAATTGGAGTTATAAGGCCAATACCGGTAATAACCACTCTTCTGTTCAAACTAAACCTCCTTATTTTACGGAAGGCATCATAATTGACAAATCACTCAAAGATCTCAGCCAAATACACAAAGCATAAATACTACTCTGTGAAATATCTTTAAAAATCAAAAAATATACCTTAAACACCAAGTATTTTTTATGAGTTAGCTTTTACAAATTCAATGGCATCTTTGACCGTTATAATTTTTTCTGCCTCTTCATCAGGAATCTCAACATCAAACTCCTCTTCCATAGACATTATAAGCTCAACCAGGTCAAGAGAATCAGCTCCCAGATCATCTACCATGGATGCTCCCAAAACTACGTCAGCTACATCTACACTTAATTTTTCTGCAATAACTTTAATAATTTTATCTTCAATCGACATAAATCTTTTCTCCTTTTAATAATTTTAGACCATACTTGAACAAAACCTGCTTTCTGCAAAATGACTTAATTAAATATCAGATATACATTCCACCACTTACATGAATGACTTGACCAGTGAGATATGAACCGGCTTCAGAAGCAAGAAAAGAAACAACACCTGCTACATCTTCAGGTGTTCCCGCTCTGCCAAGCGGTACCTGAGCCACCATATTCTCCCTGACCTTTTCAGACAACTGAGCTGTCATATCAGATTCAATAAACCCGGGTGCAACAGCATTAACCGTAATACCTCTGGAGGCAAGCTCTTTGGCTGCGGTCTTTGTCAGCCCGATTAAACCGGCCTTTGAAGCCACATAGTTGGCCTGCCCGGGATTACCGGAAACCCCGACAACAGATGATATATTGATAATGCTTCCGCTGCGCTGCTTCATCATGATTCTTGAAGCTATTTTGATGCAGTTAAACGAACCTTTAAGGTTAATGTTTAATACATCGTCCCAGTCTTTTTCTTTCATTCGGACCAAAAGTCCGTCTCTGGTAATACCTGCGTTATTAACAAGGACATCTATGCGTCCTGTTTCTTCCATTACCTTATCAAAAAAACCTGACATATCTTCTTCTGATGTCACATTTGCGCACAGGCTTTTTGCACTTCCTCCTGTTTCGGCAACAAGTTTTTCTGTCACAGGAGCTTCCGGATCCTCCGGAAAATAATTAAAAAAAATCGATGTGCCCGGTCCGGCAAAAGCAAGACATATTGCCCTGCCGATACCTCTTGAGCCTCCTGTTACAACAATAGTCCGTTTTTCCTTATCCGCCATGATACCCCCAGAACAAATATCTATAACTGTATTAATCCAGCTTAAAGACCATATTATCTATGAGAGAATTCGATTTTAGGTTTTGACCCTGTTAATCTCCCGGTATATTTTCCAAAACTGGCACACCTAAACTTGAACACCAGAACTTACACAAATGATCACTTAATATTCAATCTGTATTTAATAAGGACTAATTTTTAATCATCATCTTTATCAATTACATTACGACCCTTGTAATTCCCGCAACTTGGGCATGCATGATGTGGAAGCCTGGCTTCGCCGCACTGAGGGCAGGATACCGTACTCGGCGCTTCGGTTTTTTGGTGTGTGCGCCTTTTATCCCGTTTTGACTTTGATGTTTTTCTTTTTGGTACAGCCATGAGTAATCTCCTAACTATTTTAAATTTATAATAAATTTGCAAATTCATTACTATTTGTTTAAACAAACCGTTAAGTAATTGAATTCAATGAAATTGTCAAGAATTTAATTGGATTTTATTCTTTCGTTTTTATTGAGATGAATAAGCATATATGATATTTATTGTTTTTGTTAATTGTAAAAACCGGCGTGATGGCTGTAACAGATTGTTATTTAAGGATTATAATACATGGGTTTTTCTATAGGGATTTTCAGGAAAA
>Ga0008651_10002520_pt1 | contig 10104 bp, 9 predicted proteins | sample SaaInlV_200m_DNA_6_FD_59173 | JGI IMG/M metagenome (GOLD analysis project Ga0008651, IMG submission 59173) | Marine microbial communities from expanding oxygen minimum zones in the Saanich Inlet - SI037_S2LV_200m_DNA | ecosystem: Environmental > Aquatic > Marine > Intertidal zone ...
TCGTATTGTAGAGAGATTAGTTGATCATCTATTTTTTGATAATTTAGGTTTAGTAAAGAAATGCGAGTATTTAGTTCGCTGATTTTGGTTTCTAAATCTAGGGTATCTAGGCTTTCTAAAAGCAAAGTGTTTTGGTGGACATATTGTCCTTCTTGAACATAAATTTTCGAAATAATTCCTTGAAACTGACTAGCCACACGGATAGTTTCCGTTTCTACATACCCGGAAACTTTGAGAGATTGATGGTGTGAAAATAAGGAAGAGATAAAAGATGGTAGATACATGTTTAGTAGGATAAGGACTAGAACAATAATGATGAAAGGTAGTAATTTGTTTTTTTTCATGTATCTATTTTACATTGTAATTGGAGGGTTAGTCTAATTTTTTTAGGCTTTGCCTTGATGCTGAACGCCAATCTTTTTTTGGGTATACTTAATTTAGGTAATCTGATTTATGTTGTTTCTTAGTTGAGGATTAGGCCTTAAAGGTTTATAATTTTTTAAAAAGAACGTGTTAAGGAGAAAAAAATGAAGACAAAAAAAGATGTAATAACAGATGGGAAAACAAAGACGATTATTAAAGGAGAGCAGCCCGGAACTTGTGTTTTGGAGACTAAAGATATTTTGACTGGTGGGGATGCTGCTAAAAGAGCGGAGTTTAAAGATATTGGAAAATGGAAAACAACTCAAACAGCTAATATTTTTAATTATTTAAAGAAAAAAGGTGTGGAAACTTCTTTTATTAAACAGTTTAGTGATAATTCTTTACTTTGTTATGAATGTGAGATGTTGCCTTTGGAATTGGTTTCTAGAAGGTTTGCGTGGGGTAGTTTTTTGAAAAGAATGCCGAAGTTTAAAAAAGAAGATGGAACTCCTTATAGGTTTGAACAAATTAGAACTGAGTTTTTTCATAAAAAAAGTGTTATTGCCGCGCCTTTGACAGATAAACCTTATCAATTAGAAGAAGGCGATGCGAGAAATCTTTATTTGAAAGATGGAGTTTGGGAAAAAGGAGTATATACAGATCCGTATATTCATATTGAAAATGGTAGATGGTATCTTTATCCGGGAAAAGAAACATTTGTACAAAATCAGCCTTTAATGGAGACTCCTGCTCTTTTAAATAAAGAAGAAGTAAACCATGTAGTTAATGAATTAATGTTGCCTATTTTTAAATATTTGGAAGAAGCTTGGGATAATGTGGAAACTAAAGACGGTAAAGTAGCTTTGGTAGATATGAAAATAGAAATAGGACGCAGAAAAGTTGATAATAAACTAGTGATTGCGGATGTGATAGATAATGATAGTTGGCGGATTTGGCCTGGTGCGGATCCTAAAAAGCAACTGGATAAACAGTGTTTTCGGGATGGACATCCGGCAGGAGAAATTACTGAAAAATATAAGTTGGTCGCGGAACTGACTGGAAAGTGGTGATTTAGGCCTCACCCCCTAGCCCCCTCTCCACAAGTGGAGAGGGGGGACTTTACGGATTTGAGTGAGTATTGAACTGAAATTAGTTTTGTTTTTTTTCGAGAATTATAATAGAGATTAAAAAAAGAGAGGTACATTAAATGTATTTTGCGGATTATCATGTGCATTCGGATTTTAGTGCTGATGGTAAAGATAAATTAGAAGAAATTGTTAAAGAAGCTATCCGGAAAAATTTAAAAGAAATTGCGATTACAGAACATTATGATTATGACCTTGATGGTACCGCTCATTACAATAAAGATTTTGCTGTAGATATAGAAAAATATGAACAAGAGTTACGCAAACTGCAAGTAAAGTATGCGGCTTCAATTAAGGTGCTTTTTGGACTTGAGTTAGGATTGCAACTTCATATTAAAGAGCACTTGTCCCAGATAGTAAAAAAATATGATTTTGATTTTATTATAGGGTCTATGCATACGCTTTTTCAGAAAGATATTTATCATTTTAGAGAAGAATTTTTTGAAAACAATACTAAAGAAGAAGTTTATAGACTTTATTTTGAGGAAGTATTGAGGAGTGTAAAACTATTTACAGATGAATTTGATGTTTATGGGCATCTAGATTTTGTGATGCGTTATGCGTTGGAAGATGATAAAAGTTGTCATTATGCGGATTTTAGAGAGCTTTTGGACCAGATTTTACGATTATTGATTCAAAAAGGTAAAGGAATAGAAATCAATACTTCGGGGTTTCGCTATGGTTTAGGGCATATGCATCCTAATACGGAAATCATTAAACACTACAAAGAACTTGGTGGCGAGATTATCACGGTAGGTTCAGACGCACATCATAGAAAGACTTTATGCTCAGAATTTGAAAGAGCATATGCGATTTTGAAAGAATGTGGGTTTTCGTATATAACCGTTTTTGAGAAACGTAAGCCTAGGTTTGTGAAGATTTAATCTTACGGTAAGGCCCTAACAGTATTAGTCATTAGCATAGCAATAGTCATTGCGCCTACCCCTCCAGGTACGGGTGTAATGGCTGAGGCTTTTGGTAAGACATTATCATAATCTACATCACCGACAATTTTATAGCCGCGAGGATCATTTTTGTCTTCTACCCTATTGATACCCACATCAATGACGATAGCGTTTTTTTTGACCATATCGCTAGTGACAAATAAAGGTTTGCCAATGGCCGCGATGAGGATATCGGCTTGTTTGGTAAGGTCTTTGAGGTTTTGAGTTTGAGAATGACAAATAGTGACCGTGGCATTCATATCTTTTTGGATGAGCATGGCGGCTAGGGGTTTCCCTACTATATTGCTTCTACCCAGTATGACGACATGTTTGCCTTTAGTAGGAATTTGATAATGTTCTAGGATTTTACATACACCATAAGGAGTGCAGGATTTGAAGCAAGCACGGCCTAAAAGTAAGTTACCTACATTGATAGGATGAAAACCATCTACGTCTTTAGCTGGGTCTATGAGTGACAATAGTTTTTCTTCATTTAAGCCAGGAGGTAAAGGGACTTGCAATAAAATACCATGGACTTCGGGATCATGATTGAGTTTTTTGATAAGATCAATGATTTTTTGTTCTTTGGTATCTGCGGGAAGTTTATATTCAAATGATTGGATACCTATTTCGCCACAACGTTTTTTCTTCATACGCACATAAACCGTAGAAGCGGGATCTTCTCCAACTAAGATGACGGCCAGACCAGGTACTTGGTTGTTTTTTTGTTTTTTAGTAGCAATTTCTTTTTTTAGCGCGGCTAAAATTTGGTCTGAAACAATTTTACCGTTGAGTATTTTGGTCATTTAATTTCTCCTTGAAATTTAATTATAGATTATTAGATTTTTTTTTGCTAGATGTCGTTGTTATCTCCACTGCTGTCCGACCCTTGTGCCCTCACCCCCTAACCCCCTCTCCCGCTGAAAAATTATCTTAATTTTTAGTAAGGTTATCGTCGGGAGAGGGGGGACGCGAAGCGCCGAGCTGAGGGCATTTATCATTTGAGGTGCTTATTTTTAGTGATGAAAAGTTGACGGTATTTTGGGGTTTGATATTATGGATTTAGGTATTAAGTTATATAAAATTAAAAAGGAACCCAAAATGGCAACTGAATTAAGTTTTGTAGAATTTATTGTGGAGCAAATAGAAAATGCCGGAGACATTAGTTATCGAAAAATGTTTGGGGAGTATGCGCTTTACAGCGATGGTAAAGTAGTGGCTCTAATATGTAATAATCAACTATTTGTGAAACCAACCGAAAGTGGGAGGTCATTTATGGGTGAAGTTGAGGAAGCTTCGCCCTACCCTGGCGCGAAGCTATATTTTTTGATAGAAGATAAATTTGAAGATAGCGACTGGCTTAGCGAGCTCATAAGATTGACTGCTATAGAACTCCCGACGCCAAAACCTAAAAAAAGAAAACGTTAACCGGGCACTTTCTAAACACAGGGGCCTGGCATATTTATAATTTTTTATTGTCTTCTATCCCATTATCATCATACTTATTATAAGTACCTTGTTTATACCCTTGTTCTTGGCGAGTGTGGTTGAGTTTGTTTTTTTTGAAATAGAGTTCTACGACATCTTTGGCATCCAAGCCTGCGATCGTACACATAGACACCCAAAAGTGGAGCATGTCTACGAGTTCTACTTTGAGGTTGTCCCAATCATCAGGGTCTTTTTTCCACCATTTCCAGTTTAAAGAGTCTATGGCTTCAGAGGATTCTTGACGTAGAGCGAGCTCGAACTCGAGCAATCGTTGTCTTTTGATTTCCGGGTCTTTGATTTCTTTATATAGTTTAGGGTTGATTTTTTCGTTTAATTTGATTTGTTCCTCGAATATTTCTTTTAAGTCCATGGTGTTTTTACTCCTTTTAGGCCTCACCCCCTAGCCCCCTCTCCACAAGTGTAGAGGGGGTATTTAAAGGGAGAGGTTGATTTTTTGTTTGTATGTAAATAGTATGAAATAAATTGCGTTTAGTAAATGAAAAATTAAGAATTAATTAGTTTTTTAAATTTATTTCCTCGTTCTTCAAAGTTTTTAAATTGATTGTAGCTAGCTGCTGCTGGTGAGAAAAGACAGGTTTTGTTTGGAGAAGTGAGATCTTGAGCTAAAGTGACCGCTTCTTCTAATGTATTTACTAATTTTATGTTTTTATGGTGCTTGGTTTGGTTGAGGATACTTTGGAGGGTGTTGCCTGTATCTGGTAAGAGAATGATATTTTTGATTTTGGATTTGAGCAGAGTTTGGCAGAGTTCTTTATAGCATATTTTTCTATCAAAACCTCCTAGGATAATGGTTTCAAGCTTTTTTTCTAATGTGTTGATGGCGGCAATGGTGGCTTCCGGGATAGTGGCGATGGAATCATTGTAATAATCAATTTCATTATATTTACCAACATATTCGAGCCGGTGTGGTAAAGGTTGGTAAGAAGAGAGGCCCTCTTTAACGGCTTGTGCTGGAATTTTTAGGATTTGGCAAACAGTTATAGCCGCGTTGATATTGAATAAGTTGTGTTTTCCTAAAAGGTGGGTACTGAGCTTATGGTCTTGATCGTAAATGGGATATGACTCTTGTTTTAAAGAGTGTTGAGCTAGTATTTCGGTGATATTTTGATCTTTTTTATTATAAATAAAATAATCTATATAATCCTGAAATTTGAAAATGTTACATTTAGCATATTTATAGGCTGTGAAATTATCATAAAAATCCAGATGTTCTTCATAAATATTTAGAAGCACGGCAATATGTGGTGATGATTTGATGAATTCTAGCTGATGTGAAGAAAGTTCGTAAACAAGCAAGGTATCATCTTTGATTTTGTCTAAAATTTCAAAGGCAGGGTAACCGATATTTCCTATGAGCTGCACATCTTTTTGAGCTGTTTTTAAAATATGGTACAGAAGTGAGGCTACGGTACTTTTACCTTTGGTGCCTGTAATTCCAATAACCTGGTTTTTATAGAATTTGAGAAACAAATCGGTTTGGGAAGTTAGTTTATGGATAAAAGGTGTTGTATTAATGTTTTTAATGGAAATACCAGGTGATTTTATAATTAGGTCATAATCATTATTTAAGGCATTTAAATAATCTGGACCTAAATGTAATTTTAGGTTCGGAGAATTTATTTTTAGAGCTGGATTTTTGTCCGCTATTTCTATTTTGGCACTAGAAACATGGGTTTGAAGATAATTATAGGTAGACTGTCCTTCTTTACCAAACCCAAGGATGAGAATTTTTTTGTGTGTTAAAAATTGATTAAGGTTTGTCACTAACATTTACCCCCTTTAGGCCTCACCCCCTAGCCCCCTCTCCACAAGTGTAGAGGGGGAATTTAAAAGGGGGAAGGAGGTTATTTTTCTTTGATAGCGTCTACGGGACAGGCATCGACACAACCACCGCAATCGGTGCATTTGTTTTGGTCGATTTTATAAACATCGCCTTCTGGGTTAATCGCTTCTACGGGACATTGAGACGCACAAGCGCCGCAACCGATACATTCTTCTGCGTTGATAATAAAAGACATGTGTTTTTTTCCTCCTTATAGTGTGTTTGAATCTATCTATTGTAAATTTATAGATTCAAGAATATGTTTAGTATTTTACTATATTAATAATTAAATAGGCAAAGAGATACTTTAGAGAAACTAATTTTTCCTGTAAAATAGATTTTGATAAATACATTGAGGAAGGAAACGAATGCTTACTACACTTAAAAAAATAATTTTAGGGGATCCGAACGAGAAACTTTTGCGTGAATATGCGCCGACAGTAGAAAAAATTAATGCTTTAGAGGCAAAATTTGAAAAATTGAATGATGAAGAATTGAAAAATCAAACTTTGGTTTTTAAAGCAAGATTACAAAAAGGTGAATTGCTGGATAATTTGTTGCCGGAAGCATTTGCGGTAGTTCGCGAAGCGGCCAAAAGAACTCTGAAACAGAGACATTTTGATGTGCAGCTTATTGGCGGAATTGTTTTACACGAAGGCAAGATAGCGGAAATGAAGACGGGTGAGGGAAAAACACTGGTTTCTACTTTAGCCGCGTATTTAAATGCTTTAACAGAAAAAGGGGTATATATTGTTACGGTTAATGATTATTTGGCACGTAGAGATAGTGAATGGATGGGCGAAATTTATAAGTTTTTGGGTTTAACTGTGGGGCTTACGATTTCCGGGATGGATGCGGAAGACAAAGTAGCCGCATATAAAGCTGATATTACTTATGGTACTAATAATGAATTTGGATTTGATTATTTAAGAGATAATTTGGTGCAGGAGCTAGAAGAATGTTGTCAGCTAAGAAAAAATTTCGCGGTTATTGATGAAGTTGACTGTGTTTTGATTGATGAAGCGCGTACTCCTTTGATTATCTCGGGACCGGTTCAAGATTCTACTGATAAATATATTAAGATTGCTAAAATTGTAAAAAAATTGCAAAAAGAAACTCATTATACTGTAGATGAAAAACATAAAAATGTGGTACTGACCGAAGATGGGATTAGCAAAATTGAAAAAGAATTAAACGTAGATAATATTTTTTCTATGCAATATATGGATGTGGCACATATGGCAGTGCAGTGTTTGAAAGCTACTAATTTATTTGAAAAAGATGTGGATTATATTGTAAAAAATGGCGAGGTTTTGATTGTAGATGAATTTACAGGCAGGCTTTTAGAAGGTCGCAGGTATTCAGATGGATTGCATCAAGCTATTGAAGCAGTAGAAAATTTGCATATTAAAGAAGAAAATCAGACTTTAGCAAGTGTTACTTTTCAAAATTATTTTAGAATGTTTCCGAAACTTTCCGGTATGACCGGGACTGCGATTACGGAAGAAGAAGAGTTTGTGAGGATTTATGGGTTGCCGGTAGTGATTGTTCCTACCAATATGCCTATGATCAGGGAAGATGAGTCTGATGTTATTTATAAAAGTAAAAAAGAAAAATATCACGCTATTATTACGGAAATTAAAGAATGCTATAAAAAGGGTCAGCCAGTTTTAGTGGGTACGATCGCGATTGCAACCTCAGAATTATTATCGAGTTATTTGAAAAAAGAAGGTCTGCCACATAGTGTTTTAAATGCAAAATATCATGAGCAGGAAGCCGAAATTGTGGCGCGAGCCGGACAGATAAAGACCGTGACTATTGCTACTAATATGGCGGGAAGAGGTACGGATATTAAACTGGGCGAGGGAGTTGTGGAGTTGGGTGGTTTACGTATTTTAGGCACGGAACGACATGAATCACGACGTATTGATAATCAGTTGAGGGGACGGTCCGGACGACAAGGGGATCCTGGTTCTTCTAAATTTTATGTTTCTTTGGAAGATGAGTTAATGCGTCTTTTTGGGTCAGAGAGAATAGCGAAAATTATGGAGACTTTTGGGTTACCGGAAAACACACCAATTGAACATCCCTTGATTTCTAGATCGATCGGAAAAGCACAAAAAAAAGTAGAGCAATATCATTTTTCAGTGCGAAAACAGATTTTGGAATATGATAATGTTTTAAATAAGCAAAGAGAAACAGTTTATACTTTAAGGCAGGATATTTTAGCGAAAAAGAATTTGGATAAAAAAGTAAAAGACATGATTAAAAATGTGATACAGCAATATGGATCTAATTTTGAGGTAAATAATAACCAAAAAGTAGAACCCGAAGAATTAGTTGGCTTTTTACAGCAAATTCAAGAGATTTTTCCTATAGAAGGTTTAGAGGAAAAATTAAAACATATTCAAAGCAAAAAAGATTTAATAGACAATATGATTGAGGGTTTCTATCAGTTTTATTTGCATAAAAAAAATAAATATCCACAAGCAGTATTTGAAGATGTAACTAAAATGATTATTTTGAGAAATTTGGATTCAAAATGGATGGATCAATTATATAATATGGATGTTTTAAAAGAAGGGATCGGTTTGAGGGCTTGGGGACAGCAGAACCCGTTACTGGAATATAAGAAAGAAGCATTTAACATGTTTCAGGGCTTGTTAAATAATGTGTCTCAGGAAAGCATAGAATTGTTGAACAGAGTAGAAGTTATGGAAGCAGAAAAAGAAGCTGCGCCAATGGCTTTACCTATGCATATGGAAAGACCAGATTTTATTTTAAATAGAAATGAAGGTGTGAAAGCAAAACCTGTTACAAATAAAGAAGATAAGGTCGGTAGAAATGATTTTTGTCCTTGTGGTTCTGGAAAGAAATATAAAAAATGTTGTATGAAATAAAAGAGAAATTCAAAGAGTATCAAAAGAAATTTTATCTTTTGGGAGACTATCTTTGAGATACCTAAATTAAAAGAAGATATTCGTATTATTGAAACAGAAATTGAAGATGCTGCTTTTTGGCAAGATAAAGTAAACACAAGTAAGGTATTAGCAAATTTAACTAAATTAAAAAATAAATTAAAAAATTATTTGAAATTAGAAGTTTTGTTAGATGAAGTTAAAGTTTATTTGGAGCTTTTAGAGGAGGCCAAAGAAGAAGAACCTGACACAATAACCGACGCCCAAAAAGTTTTGAAAATTTTAATATCTGAAATAGATGCATTAGAGTTACTTTCCTTTTTAACTGGTAAATATGATAAGGCTAATTGTATTTTTAGTTTGAATTCTGGTGCTGGGGGTACGGATGCTCAGGATTGGACTCAAATGTTGTTTAGGATGTATACCCGTTTTTTTGAGAAAAAAGGTTATGAATATGAAGTCGTAGAATATACTTTGGGTGATGAGGCGGGCATTAAAAGTGCTACCCTATTGCTAAAGGGTGATCTTGTTTATGGGTATCTGAAAAGTGAAATTGGGGTTCATCGTATGGTACGGTTATCCCCTTTTAATGCTAATAATAAAAGACAAACTTCTTTTGCTGCTGTAGATGTAATTCCAGAAATCGAAAATTTAAGTAAGAATATTCAGATTGATACTAAAGATTTAAAAATTGATACATATAGGGCCTCTGGCGCTGGTGGGCAGCATGTAAATAAAACTGATTCTGCCGTAAGGATCACGCATATACCGACAGGGATGGTAGCACAATCTCAAGCCAGTAGATCACAAGGTGCCAATAAAGAAATGGCGATGAAAATTTTGACTTCTCGATTAGTGCAAAAATTGGAAACAGAGCACAAAGAAAAAGTAGAAGAATTAAGTGCTGGAAACAAAGAAATTGCTTGGGGTAACCAGATCAGGTCTTATGTTTTTCATCCGTATCAAATGGTTAAAGATCATCGTAATAATATAGAAACTTCTAATTTACAGGCTGTGATGGACGGTGATTTGGATATGTTTATAGAAGGATTTTTACGTACTTAGGGGTAATTACAACTCTTCCGGGGCTAAAGTTCGACAAAGTCTGTTTAAACTATCTTCTTCAGTTTCTATTAATTGTCTTCCGGCGTCTTGAAGAAAGGCAATGTTTTCAGGTGTAATATCTGCTAAATCAGGCACGTTACCATCAAATATTTTTTGGAAACGATAATATCTGTTGGATAAATTTTCTCTTAAGCTCGTATCAATGCTATCTGAATAAGAATCCGACCATAATCCATATAAATTAAATATTGTTTTTCCAATAGATCTGGCTTGAAACCTGTCAGATAGAGGTCCTAATGTGCCGGTACCAAGTGATAATAAAAGCATATTTCTAGGGT
>Ga0008651_10002525_pt1 | contig 10085 bp, 4 predicted proteins | sample SaaInlV_200m_DNA_6_FD_59173 | JGI IMG/M metagenome (GOLD analysis project Ga0008651, IMG submission 59173) | Marine microbial communities from expanding oxygen minimum zones in the Saanich Inlet - SI037_S2LV_200m_DNA | ecosystem: Environmental > Aquatic > Marine > Intertidal zone ...
CCCCTCATACCGGTCCCAGTCGTCCTCATTGGACACCACCGAGTATAGGAACGAAAGGCCCAGGTCCACACCAGTCTGGACGTTACTCCCGTGAGTTCCGCATAGATTGGCACTTTGACCCGTCAGCTTCAGGTAATCCGGATCCGGTTCCGTCTTCCAGAAGGGCTCGCCAACGAGCACGAGTCCCCCAGGCTGTACCATCCTGCTAAGCGCTTCCAGTGTGCCCTTGTGCCCGGCGTAAATCCACGAGGCGCCAATGCACGAGGCGAGCTCCAACAACGCTCCTCGGTCGGGCTCGTACTTGCCTCCGTCCATGTGGAGGAGCTCGATGCGCTTCTCCAGGCCGCGGGCCACGACGTTCTCCCGCGCCTCCTGAATTGTGATGGGAGACAGGTCGAGGCCCGTCCCCAGTACGTCGTACCGCAACGCAACGAGACAGAGAAACTCCGCTTTTCCACAGGCCACGTCGAGGACTCGACCGCGGTCAGGCAGGCGGAGGCACGTGATGAGTTCCTCAGTCTTGGCCAGGCTCATCGGGTTCATAACCGTGTGATCGGCATGCGTGATGCCGAAGTACTTCCACATATCCATCTCCATGGCCGCGTCCTTTGCTTCCAGCTCAGTCAATCAGAGAAATCACAGTAGTGACCGCAGCGAATAGCCACATCGCTGCGACCAAACAAATGGCAGGAATCAGTGAGCCACGACGACTACGCAGAGATTCACGATTCAGGAAAAAAAAGAGGGTGAACGAAGCAGCCGCACCGACCCCCATCACTATGTTATCAAACGGCGATGGGAAATACTGTGGGAAGCCCAAGACGAGGCCCATGCAGCACACTAGCACGACAATGGCCCCCCGAGATTCCTGTCGTGCGCGCGATCGCTGTAGGCGAATCGCCTTCCCCGCTTCCTCGTTATGTTCAACGACATCCAACTGTTCTAGCGGTGTTGCCATTGTGCTCTCCTGCCAACGTGAGTATCACAGACCCGGTTGAGCGCAGCGAATTCGCGTCCTATACATACAATAGCATTGGGGGAACCATGAGAAGGCGGGTCTTCCGCTATTGTGCCACATCACCGGGCGGGACATCTCCCTCGATTGTCGTGAGCCAGATGCCACGCACTTTCGCTCCCTCCTCACGAGTACGGATGCGAATCTTGTGCGTTCCCTCTGCCATCTTCAGGACGGGCCCTCTCACCCATAGCCATCGGTCCATGGCTCCGTAGTTCCCGAGAATGGCCTCCGGCTTCCCGTCTACACTCACGTAGAATGAGTTCCCTTTCGCGTCGAGCCAGTTCACTTCGGTCCAGAGGACGAGAGGCGCCGGGGAGTCCACCTGGATCACCCAGGTTGCTGTCCCACCACCAGGCTGATCAGCAGGAAGCGGAGCACCGCTGAACTCCTTGGGGCGGACCGCCTCGATGAAAGGAGATGTGCCGACGACATCCCTGAGCGCCATCGCTCCCTTGATCTGAGCCTCCTGCACGGTCCCGGCAATGCGGGAAAGCTGTTTGTAGCTCCGCAACGCAACTTTGAGTGACCGGTTCTGTGCCCGGCCGTCAGGCGTCCCCAAAGCCACCCGGAACGTCGCTTCACCCCTGGCATCAGGTTTCGGACAACTGAGCTGGATGTCGAGTTGCGACTCCCGTCCCGGCAGGACCATGAGTTTGGGTTGGGTCTGCCCCTGGAAGGGAGGGGGGACGTTCAGGGCCAGCTGGAGACTGACGGCTTCGGCGGTCGTATTCCGAGCCGTGAGAGTCACCGTCCCGGGACGGTCAGGAGCAACGGCCAACTGCGTGGTTGAGAGCGTCAGTCGTGCAGGCCAACGCAGCGGCCGGACCTGAGCGAGAACCTGGGGATACCAGCTCATCCCGCGCACGCTCGCCCCAGTCGAGTCCAACACCTTTTCGGCAATATCGACGTAGGCCTGTTCCCCGGAAAGGGTATAGGCATAGGCCAAGGCGGAGATCGTTTGGGACGTCGCCCCGTAACGCTTCATGCAGTTGGGGGCTTGCTTGTACCAGAAACGTCCGGGCTGCCCCATGGGCTCGGTTATCAGCCATTCAGCGATCCCGACAACGGCATCGCGGACGCGAGGATCACCGGTGACGTCATACCAGCGCCCCAGTCCTCGACCGACGATCCCATGCATGAATACCGTTCCACCTTCGTAGCTTGGTTGTTCCGAAATGGGCACGGAAACCACCCCACGAATGGGGTCCTGCCAGTTGATTACCCAATCGGCCACCTTTGCGCCGGCAGCCAGCACGCGCGGGTCGTTCGTCGCTCGAGCAAGTGCGGAGATCGCGACAAGCGCCCAGCCTGGGCCACGCTCCTGGCCTCCAGCCCCGAAGCGATTTTTCTCGGCAATTCCGCAGTACCAGTCGGCCATCCCCCGCATGACGCTCTCCGCCCAGGGATCACCGGTGAGGTACCAGTAATCAACGACGCCCTGCGCCCAGGCGTGTCCCGAGCTGACTCCCGACATGGTGTGGTCGGCAATCCAGGCCTGTTCAGGCTGGCTCTCCATCCACAAGGCGGTCGCGTTGTGGTGCCGAGGCCCGCCCCGCTGATGACGGTTGCTGCTTTCGGGTTCATGGTGGACGATCGCCGTGTCACTGTAGAAACGTGCAGCCGCTTCACACTCCTCCCACCAGCGCAGATCCCCACTGCGTATGTACTGCAGGGCAAATCCGTGGTGGTGATCATACTCGCAGTTGCTCCAGTAGGTGTGTGATGGGCCGTATCCCCACTCGAATGTGTCATCCCCGAAATTTTGGAAGCCGTACTCCCGGCGACGGCGACGCTTGGCGTGATAGTTCTGATAGAAACGCTCCACCGAATTCTCGTAGTGCGGATAGGTCACAGGGTCATGTGGCTGCACCTCACCGAACACGGCCGTTTGGCTCACGTACTCCGGATCCGGGGAAGCCCGCAGAGGAGCAACGATTGGGGCCAGGGCCTCGTCAACCGGCGCAGAGATCGCTTCGCCATCGAAGCGGAAGAGGATCTCCTGCCGCAGAGCTTCCCCCCGGGCCAGGCGGAAAAGCCCCATCTTGCCGGGCGACTGGGGATAGCCGACCCCTCCAACGCTGTACTTATCTGTCCGCTCAGCCATCTTCTCCTGCCATCGAGTAGGCAGGTCGCCGTCATCGAGCGGCTCGGGCACGAAGTCCTGGCGCACGACACCCTCGAGGAAGCGTATCGCCTGCGGATAGCGTTGCCAGAACCAGCGTGTCCCCAGGGCCAGCCCCGCCAGCCGGATATGTCCGGGGCAACGCCCCTCCACACGCGACAGCGGCGTCTGCCCGGTCCAGCTCAGCGTCCCCTCAGTGTGCTGGTAAAGCGTGTTTCCTGCCTGAGCCGGAACGGCGTCATCCTCGCCGACCCAGAGGCGACCGACCGGCGAATCGCCAAGCCCGAGCTCCATCGACCAACGACGCAGGTAGATCTCTGCGGCGTCCTCGCGGTTCACCATGAAGACCTGACAGCGAACAGCATCTGAACCGGCGCAGAGCTCCGTCTGGATGCGATAGTTGACCAGCGCCCCTGCAGCATCAGAGAACAGGCCTTTGCGCACGATCAGAGCCCGGTTGGGGCCCCGCTCGATGATCTCTGTTACGCTCACAGTCGGGCCTGAGCTGCGGAGTTCGCGTCCTGATTCATCGAGGAAAGCGAGATCCCAACGTGCCTCGCCCGCCTTGAGGACGTGCTCACCACGGGTAACCGTCTCCAGGAGTGTGCCGTTCACCTTGCTGAGCGTGACGGCGATGGCGCCCGTGTCAATGGCGATCGTGTCAACAGATTCGCTCAGTTCTAACCCACCGGACTCGGAGAGTGGCTCAACCCCGCTGCCGGCCCCGAACCGGTAGCCGGCAGAGCCGTTGGCGGGCACATCTGCGGGGAATGAGACGGCCGCCACTTTGATGGATTTGTCAGGCCAGTAGGCGAATGGTCGTGCTTGCAGAGGCAATGCCCGACCGGCGGCGTCGGTCATCCGCATGTTCTGCGGACTCCGCACGCAGCCCTGCGGGAAAGGGACTCCCTGCACGGCCATCTCGCCCTGCCGCGCAACGCCAGTGGGGTTCGCGACGGTAAGTCCGAAGGAAACAGGTTCTGAGGCACTGGATTGCGTCGCTTCCGGAAGCTGCGGAGGGACGACGCGAAACCGTTCCGGGATCACCGCGATTTCTGCGAGGGCAAGCGCCTCCCCGGAGTCTCGGACGACATCGATAGTGAAGTCTCCCCGGGACACCGTCACGGGGGCGGTGACAGCCCAGTGGTACCGATGGTCATCGGCCGTGAGCTTCCATGCGCCGGCCGGATGGCCATCCACAGCCAGTGAGACTGAGGACCGGCCGTACGCCCCGTCGCGCAGGCGAACCGCAAAGCGGCATAGTCCCGCCGGCACCGACAGATTGCCGGCCAACCGGTAGACGCCATCCTCAGGAACAAGGCTCCCATCGTCCCGCACCTGTGCGCCGCCACCGGCATGAAACCGGGACAGCGGAACGCGCACCAGGTCAGTGGCCAGCTCGACCGCGGCAAAGAACGCTTCGATGGCAAACGGTTGGTCACCGGAGCCCTTCTTGTCGACGACGCGCAAAGAAACCGAACACGAGTCGGCGCCGGAGGCGATAAACCGGGTGATGTCAACCTGATGTCGACGCCGGGAAGCAGGCTGCGGATTACGCCCAAGCACATCTCCCTCCCACACAATCTGGTCGTTGACCAGGACCTGCTTGAAACGGATGCCGCGCTTGTAGTTCTGCAAAGCCGTTTGCCCATGCTTCGCGCCCCCGAGAATGCGCTCCCGACCGCCGCAGTAGGTGTCGGACTCGTACCACAGGAGCGCGACTGTGGAACGCGTTGGGGGGAGTCGGAGGATTGCCGTCGCGGCCGCGCTGTTGCCCTCCGTGCTCACCGTGTCGGTATGGCGGAAGGTCAGCACGCCCCGCCGATCCTGAACGGCCGAATATGGGCCCGTGCACGCAATGGCCCAACGGTCGTCCATCGGCACTCCGTCACCCCGTTGCGGAGACCGCATAGAACCGGCAAGATCAGGGCGGAATCCCTCAGGCAGAACCGGTTTCGGTCGGTCCGAAGCCCGCGTCAGAGCCCGGCCAAGAGCGTAACGGACGACATTCTCAAAGAACTTAGCCCCCGGAGCAGTTGCCTTGCCCTTGGCGTCGTGGAACCAATTGTAGGCAGGAATCATCTCCATCAGCAGAACCAGCCCCGCGCCATGCTTAAGCTCAATGATCCCGTAGTGCGGTCCCGGATCCCGTTCCTCACGCTTGTCCCAACCGAGCTTCGACCCCGTTGCCGCCAGCCCCGTCCAGCCGGGCCCGAGAGCGCAGAGAGCATTGTAGATGCTCCCCCCATGGACCTCACGCATGAGTGCGTCCGTGAATGCATGCGGCTGTTTGAATATGGGGTGGTCCGGAATGAGGATCTTGCCAAAGTTGTACCCCCGATCATGGCCTACCGCGGATGGCGTCCACGTCTCCTTGGTCGTCTTGGTTCGGAAACCGATGAGTACGCCGCCAAGCTCAAGGAAGGACGCGACCGCTTCAGCGTCCCGGTTGAGCCTGTCTCGCGGCTGGTCCATTCCCCAGATGGCCAAGTCGTAGTCGAACAGGGAGGCAGATGCGGCAGCGCTCGGACTGAGGCGTTCATGCACAACGTCAAGCGCCTTGAGCCCCTGAATGGTGAAATTGGAGTCGCTGTCAGCCACAACCAGCACTTTGGGCTGGGCTATGGCGGCGGATGTAAGGACGATCAGCAGGCAGAAAGACCCGATCAGACGATTCATGGAATCCGTTCCTTGTGTTCAAGGCGATTGCAGTGCCAGAGGCAATGTAGGGCTGGAATGCGAGGGGGCCAGGACTCAGAGGGACAGCTGTGCTGTGGCAAGCGGATGTTGGTGCGGAGGGGTTGCGCAGTTACCGAGGCCAGGGCAGATTCCCGGAGGCAACACGCAGACACCAGTCAAACCCACACTACCATACCGAACACGGGAACCTGTCGATGAAACGCTACCGGCTGGATGAGCTCGAGACAACGCCCACTCGTCTGCTCCCGGAGGTCGTTGGCGACCGCCGGATTACGCATGGAGGCATCTATGTCTTCACGCCGGGAGAAACAGCCCACCCCGAGCACCACGTCCACAACACAGACGAGATCTTCATCTTCATCCAGGGCATGGGGGTGCTGCCAATCGACGGGGTTGATCACCCGATCCGCACGGGCGATGTCGTTGTCGTGGAAGCCGGGGAGGACCATCACACCAGAAGCTCCGAGGACGGACCTCTGGTCGCGGCGTGGTACCTGGTCGAGCCCAAGCGGGTGTAGCGCCGGCTTCCCAATCCCTGGAGAGCCGCGGTCCCCGCCGTAGCTGCGCACACGCCAAACGGTCGAGGACATCGCCCTTCCAAAAGCGACTTCGGTCGCCGAACCGTGCTTGGGGGGCGATGTCCCCAGCGGCCGTGTCCGGTGGCAGACGTCGCGTCTACCGGCATCGGGAACCGCTTCCGCCAGCCATACCAGACTGTGCCGCGAGAACCTGGCACAGGAGCGATATTGCGGCGCTCCACACCTCGTGTGGTTCCCGCGTAGACCTCGCCTGCATGAAGCAGTACGTTCCGATCCAGCCTACGGGACGGGGAACGGCGCCCCTCGCAGCGGGGAACGTTCCCCGTTGTTCTTCCGGTCCGCATAGAAAGGACGCTAACCATGCGCTGTCCACATAGTCGAATGCTCACACTGGCCGCACTGTCTGTTGTCGTTTTCGCGATATGTGCGGACGCACAGTGGGCGATCGTGCCCAAGGGCGACGGAGGAGTCGCCGAGATCCAATGGGCAGGAGAGACGGTGGTTGATCACCTTTCGTTTTCAGGATACCTGCCTGCATGGAAGGGCGGTCGGTTCCGTTTCGTGGCTTCGACGCCCAAAGCCGATGCCGAGACGGGTACTCAGATCTGGAGTGACGCGGCGGAAGGTCAATACAAGGCGGATATCACAATCCGTGCTGACGGAGCCCGCCTGCTCTGCAGCATCGTGGCAACGATCCAGCCCGAGGGACCGGCTGAATTCGGGCTCTACTTCCCCCAGGAACTGTTCCGCTTCGCCGATGGGACCTTCCGGTACCTTCTGGGGAAGGGGACACAGACTGAAAGCGACAAACCGTTCCCGACCAGGTCCCTGCGGAAGCCCCTGACCATCGAGGGAGTCGAGCGTTCTGTCCGCGTCACCTTCACTTCTGAAAGCGGCGCGTTCATGCTGCAGGATTTCCGGAAGAAGCATGGCATGATCCGGGGCATTACGTCTTGCCGCGTGAGCGACAAACCGGTCGTATTCAGCGCCTCGGTTGAGCTGACCGCGGAGACGTTCACGGGGCGAGTCGCAGCGACGCGGAAGGCTGTGTTCGAACAGCCTACCCGGCAAATCGATCCCGTCGGCATCACCAACTCCGGGTTTGAGGATGGTGTGAGCGGCTGGTCGGTCCCGAAGAACGCCGCCGCACAGCGAACGAATGCCCATGAAGGCGCGACGTGTCTGCGCATCTCAGTGAGTGATATCGCGAAGGACAGTGTGTATATCACGCGGCAGGTCCCCGTTCAGGGGGGCGCTCTTTACCAGGCGACGTGTTTTGTCCGCACTGAAGAGGTGGAGAAGGCTGTTGTTCAGGGCAAGTCTGCACGCGGCGCTGTGCTGATTGTGGAATGGGCGGACAAGGAGGGCAAGTGGTTCGCGGCCGGGCAGTACTCGCCAAGCCTCTACGGCAGCAATCCCTGGGGAGCTCTTTCATGCGATCAACTTCGAGCCCCGGACGAGGCAGGATTCGCAGCCGTATTTCTGGCTCTGAGGGGAACGGGTACGGCCTGGTTCGACGCGTTCAAACTCACGCGGTTGAGTCGCTTTGCCGTTCTCCAGAGCCCGTTGGATGGCGAGACAATCAACGACAACACGCCCATGTTCGACTTCCAGGCGCCGCACGATGTGGAAGCGGCCCAGGTAGAGCTGTCCAAAACTGCGGACTTCGCGGAGGCAAACGTGCGACGATACACGGTCCACGACACGCCATGGAGCTGCCCGGAGCCGCTCGCAGCCGGCCGCTGGCATTGGCGCGTCGTGGGCAGCGGCCTCGAGCCCGGGGTCACGTGGCATTTCACTCAGACTGCTCCCCCTGAAACAGACACGACAGCGCCAGTGATCGTGACCTCCGCCGAGCGCATAGGGCAACCACGCGGTCGCACGGTGCACGTCACGGTCCATGAAGGCAGCGGGGTCTTGCGATCGGTCAAGGCAACGCTTGGGGACACCCCCTTGAACGTCAGTTTTCACACCAACTCAGGCGATGGAGAGTTCTGTGTGCACCCGGAGCCTGATGGCGAATGGCCGAAAGGGCTATCATCGCTGTCCGTGGTCGCATCTGATCCCTCGGGAAACGAAACCGAAGCAAAGGTTTCCGTCCTGAATCTGCCGAAGCCGGAGAACGCCATCCGCATTGATGAGGAGGGGTTCTACCTTGGGCCGGAAGGTAGAGAATTCCCATTCGGTATCTACCAGGTTAGACCCGAGAACATGAAGACCGTCAAGGAAGCCGGCTTCGATCTTGTGCACATGTATACGTGGGAGAGCAGTCAGGATGATGTCGCTGCTCGGGAGTACCTTGACGCGGCCTGGAAGCATGGCCTCCGGGTGTTCATCGGGTTTGACCGGGGGAACTCCAGCGGGAATGGCCTCGTGCAGGGCAATCTGGACCACATTGTGAGACGGGTGTCAGCCCTCTGCGACCACCCCGGACTTTTCTGCTGGTACCTCTTTGATGAACCCGAGATTGTCCACCAGTACATCTCGCCGCGGAATCTCACGCGATACGCAGACCTCATCCGCACGCTTGACCCATATCATCCGGTCGTGGTCACGACGTGGGGCAAACGGATGAATCTCTACCGAAAGAGCTGGGATACCCATTGGACTCAGGCGTACAAAGACCCCGCCGGGGTGGTCAAACAGCTTCAGGAGCACCAGAAAGCCCTACTCAACGCCTCGCCGATCACGCTGTTGGTGCATGCCTATGATCGCGCCCAGTCCAAGAGCGGAAAGCCATTTGATCTGGGTGCTTTTCAGCCGGATCCTGCCTGGCTCCGTGCCGCTCCCTATGCCGGGATCACGCAAGGCATCAACGGGCTGTTCTGGTGGTGGTATGCCGGGGGGCACGCCGACTGGCTGACGATCGCCGATGTCCCCGAAGCCTGGTCGGCGTTGGCCGCAACCCTGTCTGAGCTACGCTCGCTCGCTCCCGTCCTCACGGGCGACGGTCCCGTCATCACTCGCACGATCAATGGTGGTGACGGAGGCCCCAATGTCGAAACCTGGCAGAAGACGGTCGAGAATGGAACCACGCTGATCGCAGTCAACACCTCTGAGAGCGACGGCGAAGTCGCTTTGCCCATCACAGCTTCCGGCCCGATTCGTTCCCTGTTCGGCAAAACGCGAACAGCAGCTCCGGAAAGCGGCCGGATCAGAACACATTTCGGACGATACGAGGTCCGGGTGTATCAATGGTAGATCAGGAGAGATGACAGAATGAGAGTAATCCTGGTGATATTGGCTGTCGGCGCCGTGTTGACCGCGTCATCCGTGTCTTGGGCGACGCCGTCGATCACACTGTATGTGTCTCCATCGGGGGCCGCTGATGGCGATGGAACGCGTGCTAGGCCATTCGGACGGCTCGAAGAAGCCAGAGATGCGATCCGCGCCATGAAAGAGGGAGCTGCCCTGCCGGAGGGCGGAGTAGCGGTAGCGCTGCTGCCCGGTCGGTACGCCGTGTCCACCCCGTTCGAGCTGACCGCGGCAGATGCCGGCTCCGGTTCGGCACCGATCATCTACCGTTCTGCCGAGCGGGGGAAGACGACCCTCACCGGAGCGGTCCCGATTGTCTCCTGGCAATCTGTGTCAAATCCTGTCACGCGAGAACTGCTCAGTGACAAGGCGCGCGATCACGTTGTCTGGGCCGCGCTGCCGAGTGGCGTGCCCACTCCCGTTCCGGGGTTTGCCAATGGCGGGTGTGGAT
>Ga0008651_10002540_pt1 | contig 10064 bp, 6 predicted proteins | sample SaaInlV_200m_DNA_6_FD_59173 | JGI IMG/M metagenome (GOLD analysis project Ga0008651, IMG submission 59173) | Marine microbial communities from expanding oxygen minimum zones in the Saanich Inlet - SI037_S2LV_200m_DNA | ecosystem: Environmental > Aquatic > Marine > Intertidal zone ...
AATAACTAGTGTTATTATAGGATTGATCATATTTTTACCTTATTTTCTTGCAATGTAACAAGTTTTTATTTAAGACATTGTTTTGCCTGAACTAATTTAGTGTGCAAAACAATTTGATTCAAGGCTATTTTAGGTCTTTTTTGATGTTCACAGTTTTTGTTTGGCAGAATCAAAAAAATATACTATAATTTAAGATATAGAAAATTATTATTATGGCAAACGAACATATCATTGCTGGGCTTGATATTGGGTCATCTAATATTAGGATTGTTGTAGGACAAATTGTCAAAACCAATGAAAGTGAACAACTTAACATCATTGGAGTTATTGACGTTCCTGCTCAAGGTCTTAATAAAGGCTCAATTGTTAGTATTGAAGATTCTGTCAGTAGTATTTCTGCTGCCCTAGAAAAAGCTGAACGAATGATTGGGTTGCCAATTGAAAATGTTTACGTTGGAGTTGGTGGATCTCATATCCGATCACAAGAAAGCAATGGTGTAATTGCTATTACAAAAACTAGTGGCGAGATTCAAGAGACTGATGTAGAAAGAGTTATTGAAGCAGCTCGAAGTGTGGCAGCTCCTGTTAATTATGAAGTACTGCATGTCATTCCAAAAACATTTTCAATAGATAATCAAACAGGTGTGAAGGATCCAGTTGGCATGAGTGGTATTCGGCTGGAAGTAACAACTCAAGTTGTACGAGGACTTAGTTCTCAGATTAGTAATGTTACGAAATGTGTTTATCGAGCAGGTATTGATATAAATGATTTAGTTTTTGGAACTCTAGCAGCTAGTGAATCAGTTCTAAGTGTAAGACAAAAAGAGTTAGGAGTTTGTTTGGTTGATATCGGAGCTGCGACAACTAAGTTGGCAGTGTATGAAGAGGGTGATCTAATCCATATTTCTGTTTTACCAGTAGGATCTGATCATATTACAGCTGATTTAGCGATTGGATTGCAAACATCACTTGATGTTTCTGAACGAATAAAACTTGATATTGGAAGTGCTTCACCAAGTAGCTTTGAAAAAACTGACGAGATCAACTTACGTGACTTTGGTGGAGATGATCAAGCTTTCTCTAAAAAATATATTGCTGAAATAATTGAAGCTAGAACAGAAGAAATCTTTGAAAAAGTAGACTTAGAGTTACAGAAGATAAACAGAAGTGGATTGTTACCAGCAGGACTCGTGTTAATCGGTGGAGGTTCGAAATTAGCAGGCATTGTACCTGTTTCAAAACGAAAAACAATGTTACCTGTTTCACTTGGAATAAATAAGAAATTCAATACAGCGGTTGATAAGGTGAATGAGCCAACATACTGCACAGCACTTGGTCTTGTACTTTGGGGATTTAATCAAGGAGGTGGAGCAGGTGGGTCAAAGTTTACATTGAATAATTTACAGTCAGTAAAGGATGCTGCGGGGAAAGTTAAGGGTTGGTTTAAGAATTTGGTATCGTAGATGGGAAGTAAATCGAAGTGAATCGGTGTAAATCGAAGTAAACGCCATAATTTCACGTACGACTTTAGTCTGCGATAGCACATCTGTAAAATAAAAGCGGCAGTAAATCGGAGCAGATTGTGAATCATAAAACAAAAATAAAAAAGGAGATTAAGTTGAAATTGAGGATATTGGGTTGAAATTGAGGTAATGAAAGTTAAATAATTGAAAAGGGATATCTAGAAAAATAAAAAGAAAAAATAAAAAGTTAGAAAACAAAAATAAAGAGTCAGTAAAAACAAAAACACATAACAAAAATAAATGATTAACCAAAAGATGGTTTGTTTTTGTCTGTGTTTTTTATATTTTCTCAATTACCTAAAAACTATTTTAACTTTTTTAACTATTTAAACTTAATAAACTTTATAATCTATGCCAGAAGTAAAACCAGAAATTCAAACATTTGCAAAAATCAAAGTTGTAGGTGTTGGAGGGGGAGGAGGAGCCGCAATCAATCGTATGATTCAATGTCGAATCAAAGGGGTTGAATTTTTAGTGGCTAATACTGATCTACAAGCGTTGCAGTCTAATTTAGCTTCTAATAAAATTCATATTGGTAAAAGCACCACAAAAGGGCTTGGCGCTGGTATGAACCCGGCTGTTGGTCGTAAATCAGCAGAAGAGTCTCAAAATGAGATTCGTGAAATGTTAAAAGGTGCTGATTTAGTATTTATAACCTGTGGTCTTGGTGGTGGAACTGGTTCAGGTGCTGCTCCAAAAATCGCTGAAATCGCAAAAGAGTTGGGCGCTTTGACAATTGCTGTTGTTACAAAACCGTTCTCATTTGAAGGTGGTCCAAGAAAAACGATTGCTGAGGAAGCGCTGAAAGAGTTTAAAAATAAAGTTGATACACTAATTACTATTCCAAACGATAGAATTTGGCAGATTATTGATAAAAAGACACCATTACTTGAAGCTTTCGGAGTTGTTGATGAAGTGTTAAGACAAGGTGTTCAAGGTATTTCAGAATTAATTACGCTTCCAGGTTTAATTAACGTTGATTACGCTGATGTTAAGACAATTATGTCAGATAGTGGTTCTGCGTTAATGGGAATGGGTGAGTCTTCAGGTGATAACAGGGCGATTGAAGCTGCGAAATCTGCTATCTCAAGTCCATTGCTCGAAATGTCTATTGAAGGAGCAAAAGGTATTCTATTTACAATTACAGGTGGACCTGATTTAACAATGTACGAAGTCAGTGAAGCTGCGAAATCAATTACTGAGTCAGTTGATGGTGATGCTAAGATTATCTTTGGAGCGGTTGTTGATGAAAATCTAAAGGATCAGTTAAAGATCACTGTTGTCGCAACTGGTTTCGACGACATTCCTGGGCAAAGCAATATTATTCGTCAGTCTAATAATGCGCTTGATAAAACTCCTCATTACTTCGTTGCTCAAGAACCGAGAAGGGAAGAAAAAGTAGAAGAACGACCAGCTCCAGTTTCAACACCTGTTGCACCAGCTTCTACTCCAGTACAGAGTCCTTTTAGTTACGATGCCAAGAAGTTAGAGCAAGATACGTTAAATCCTGAAGAAAAAGATGTTGATAGAATTAAACCAGAAGAAGTCATTTCAAAGCCCGGAGAAGCGAATGCTGATGATGAGGATTTGGAGATTCCGGCGTTTATTCGGAGGAAGATGATGTAGGGTAATATTACGAACTACGAACTAATGTACGAACAGTACGAACTTTAATCATATGAAAGTGCTCGTGAGTAAAATTGCGGGTGCTTTTTTAGTCGCAAAGAAGGCTATAGGAGGTTAGTTTTTCTAGTTATCGATTAATCATTATGATTAACTGCGATTCACTCCGATTTACCTCGATTTACCTCGATTTACTTCGCTCCGCTTCCCAACTTTATCCACAGTTTAAAACGTAGAAATTTACGACGCTGGATTTTGATTGAAATTTAGATGATAAAATTAGTATTTGTGAAAGTTGCTGTAAGGTTCGATATGGGGTAAAATAGAGGTAAGAAAAGTTTGAAAACTGAGGTACAAGTGGGTACTGGTTTTTTTTCTCTCTAATTTTCTAAAATTAATCTTAAATTACTATATCTATGGTTTATCAAGGCAATCAGATTATCCAAATCGTGAAAAGAAACAATAAAATTGTTGATTTTGATCAAGATAATATAAATAGCGCTGTTTTTAATGCAATGCGAGCTGTTGGTGAACCAAACCAGGAGAAAGCTGAAGCTGTTGCTGATTTAGTAGTTGAAAGGATTAATAAGAAATTTCATGAACGATCAATCCCTGCGGTTGAGGAGATTCAAGATATCGTAGAAGAGATTTTAATTGAACAGAAACTGATCAAAGTAGCTAAATCTTACATAATTTATCGTGATCAGAGATCAAAGATGAGAGACATTGAGTCAATGGTTAATTCTGATGAACTAATGGAAGGATACCTGAAACAACTTGATTGGAAAGTAAAAGAAAACTCAAACATGGACTACTCTCTACAAGGGCTGAATAACTACGTTGCTTCAACTATTAGTGCTAACTATTGGTTGAACAAAGTCTATCCAGAAAATATTAAAAACGCTCATGTTTCTGGCGATTTACATATTCACGATTTGCAACTTCTAAGTCCATACTGTTGCGGTTGGGATCTTCAGGACCTTTTGGTCCGTGGTTTCGGCGGTGTTCGTGGCAAAGTTGAGAGTAAACCAGCGAAACATTTTGGAAGTGCTTTGAGTCAGTTAGTTAATTTCTTTTATACTCTGCAAGGTGAAGCTGCTGGAGCTCAAGCTGTGGCTAGTTTAGATACATTACTGGCACCTTTTATTCGATACGATGGATTAACTTATGAAGAAGTCAAACAGAAAGTTCAGACATTTTTGTTTAATATGAACGTACCAACTCGAGTTGGGTTCCAGACACCGTTTACAAATGTAACTTTAGACCTATTTTCTCCATCAACATTAGCAAATGAAGCAGTTATTATATCAGGGAAACCTCAGAAAGAGACTTATGGTGAGTTCCAGGTTGAGATGGATATGTTTAACAAAGCGTTTATTGAGGTAATGCTTGAAGGTGATCAACGAGGAAGAGTTCTGAGTTGGCCTATCCCAACTTATAATGTAACAAGTGATTGGGACTGGGACGCGCCAATTATTGAGCAGATTATGGATATGACTGCCAAGTACGGTATTCCTTATTTTTCAAACTTTATTAACAGTGATATGAGTCCAGACGATGCAAGAAGTATGTGTTGTCGTCTGCGTCTTGATAATAGAGAACTTCGAAAACGAGGTGGTGGACTGTTTGGTGCGAATCCATTAACAGGAAGTATTGGGGTAGTAACGATTAATTTACCTCGAATTGGATATGCTGCCAATACGAAGGAAGAGTTCTTTACTCAATTGTCAGAATTGATGGATCTTGGTAAGGAAAGTTTGATGATTAAGAGAACAATTCTAGAAAAATTCATTGATGGAGGACTTTATCCATATTCAAGACATTATCTGTCTGCAATAAAAGAACGATTTGGTACTTATTGGAAAAATCATTTCAATACAATCGGTTTAAATGGTTTAAATGAAGCGATTATCAATTTATTAAAAGTTGATATAACAACAGAAGAAGGACACCGGTTCGCTGGTCAGGTTCTTGATTTCATGAGAGAGAGGATGATGGATTATCAGAATGAAACAAATGAACTGTTTAATCTAGAAGCAACTCCTGCTGAGGGAACATCATACCGATTCGCAAAACTTGATAAAGAAAAATATCCAGAGATTATCGCGGCTAATGAAACAGCTGTTAAAACTCAAGGTGCTGATCCATACTATACAAATTCATCACATCTACCAGTTGGACATACTGATGATATTTTTGAAGCACTTAAGCTGCAAGATGACCTGCAAACAAAATATACAGGTGGAACAGTTTTGCACGGGTTTGTTGGTGAAAAGTTGCCTTCAGTTGAAAGTACAAAGGCATTAGTTAGAAAAATTGCTGAGAATTTCAAATTACCATACTTTACTTTAACTCCAACTTTCAGTGTTTGCCCAGTCCATGGTTATATTGCTGGTGAGCACGAATACTGTCCTTACTGTGATCAAGAAAAAGGTTATTTCGAAGGACAAAACTATCAAGTCGAAGCTCCAACTCAAAAATTAGAGGAAGTTCCTACCCCAGTAGTTCAACCTGAAAGCCCTATTCAAACACAAGAAGCAGCCCCTGCCCCAGTTGTTCAACCTGAGAGTCCAATTCAAAAATAAAAATAAATAGGAAATGAAACTGAAATAAGGATTTGTCTGATTGACTACCCTGATTTCAAATTTCTAATTTCCAATTTCTATTTACTATGGCTTCACAAAAATTAGAAAGAACAAAATGCGAGGTTTATTCTAGAGTCGTTGGTTATCTAAGTCCTATCAACAGATGGAACAATGGAAAAAAGGCAGAATTTGATGATAGAACTAACTATAAAGTTTGCGCTACAAAAGAATAGGTGCTTCTGCCTAAAGTTTTAAGTCCTAAGTTTTTAGTATCTAAAAATTTAAGACTCATTGCTTTAGGCTTTTTTAATACTAATGGGGCTATATGAGGCTATCAATGAGGCTAATTTAAAATATTTGACTTGCTCAACTCATCAAGATAAGATGAACATATAAAGGTACAAGTAATTTAAATCTTCTATGAAAATCGGTGGACTACAACGAACTACTTTACTGGATTTTCCAGGTAAAGTCGCAGCGACCATTTTTACGGTTGGTTGTAATTTAAACTGTCCGTTTTGTCATAATCCGGAATTAGTTAACTGCAGCGCTGATTTGATTGATGAGTCGTTGTTTTTTGAGTTTCTAAATGAACGGAAGAAGTTGATTGATGGGGTTTGTATTACTGGTGGAGAACCGACTTTGCAGCCAGATCTTTATGAGTTTATTAAAAAAGTTAAGGATCAAAATTTTTTAGTTAAACTAGACACTAATGGATTAAAACCAGAAGTTATAGAGCTTTTAATTAAAGACGACTTGCTTGATTACATAGCTATGGATATAAAAGCACCTTGGAAAAAATATAATCAAGTTGTTGATCGTGAGATTGATGTTGAAAAGATTAAAAGGAGTTTTGAACTGATAAAAGAATCAACAGTTGAACACGAGTTTCGATCAACTGTGCTACCACCACTTCATCCTAGATCAGACATTATCGAGATGGCACAACAGATCAAAGGAGCAAAAAAATACTTCATTCAGCAGTTCATGCCAGCTGAAAAACTAGTCGATCCAAAACATAGTCAAACTCGTCCATACACAAAAAAAGAATTAGATGGTATAATAGAAGAAATAAAAGATTGGTTCGAGCTTTGCGAACTTCGTGGGGTTTAAATACTAATATACAAATAATACTAATGATACTAATCGCGATACCAATAATCGCACCACGAACTCAATTATTCGCGTAGTTCGTAAATTAGTATAGCGAAGCATTCGTATCATTCGCATGCATTCGTGGATTAGTATCGCGTCTATATGCAGGAGGAACTATTAAAACTTCTTAAAAAAAATTTGGAATTCAGTAAGGAAATTCATGAAGATCTGCAAAAGGTGAAACGATATATTATGTGGCAACGAGTTTTTGGCGTGATTAAAGTACTTGTCATCGTAATCCCAGTTGCAATTGGTCTTATCTTCGCTGTCCCTTACCTCAGTAGTACAATGGATCAGTACAAAGAGATAATGGGAACTTTGAATGAACTCAATCAAGGTCCATCAGCTTCTTTCTTAGAAAATTTACTTAAATGATTTTAAAATATATATAATTTGACCAGAACGTAAGTTTTGGTTCTATTTAGTTAATCGCGGAACGCGATGCGAATCTGCGAATGACATGCGAATGATGCGAATGTCCTTGCGAATGATACGAATAATAATAATTATTATTCGTGTAATTCGTAAATTAGCATAGCGAAGCGTTCGCGGCATTCGCATGTCATTCGCAGATTAGCATCACCTTTATATGCATAAATTATCAAATCAACTCCTAATCTTAATCCTACTAAGTCTAATCGTAGGCGCCGTCGGTGGTGCTTTTGGGTCATTCTTTTTGAAACCGTATTTGGAAAATACTTCTTGGGGAAGATCGTTTTTGCAAACGAATATTGCAAATCAGGTGAACAGTCAAGGCGATGATACAGTTATTAGTATTACAGAAGATTCACCAACGATAGAGGTCGTGAAGAAGGCCAGTCCGGCAGTTGTTAGTATTGTGGCAACTAAAGAACTTGAAAGTTATTATGATCAAACAGGGCCAAGTGTTTTGCCGTTCTTTTTTTATGATGAACCGAATTCTAGTGGGAAAAGAGAGGTTGCAACTGGTAGTGGGTTTGTTTTTGATGAAAGTGGTTTAGTTCTGACTAATCGTCACGTCGTTGAAGATGAAGCCGCTGATTACACAGTTATTCTAAATGACGGAACTGAATATAAAGCAACTGTTCTCGGTAGAGACTTAGTTCTAGATATTGCTGTGTTGAAAATTGAAGCAACAGATCTAGCTGTAATTGAACTGGGCGATTCTGATAATATACAGATTGGACAAACTGTTATTGCAATCGGCAATGCACTCGGAGAATATAATAATACAGTTACTCGAGGTGTTGTCAGTGGAATTGATCGTCGAGTGGTGGCAAGTGATAGTTTTGGTAGTGCGGAAGTGCTTGACAGCGCTATTCAAACAGATGCAGCTATTAATCCTGGAAACTCTGGTGGACCGTTATTAAATATTTCAGGACAGGTTATTGGAATTAACACAGCCATCAATGCTCAAGGTAGTTCTCTTGGGTTTGCAATACCTATAAATAAGGCTAAGACTATTGTTACAAGCGTGCTTGAGAATGGCAGAATTGTCCGTCCTTGGCTTGGAGTTAGATATGTCGAGATAAATGAGTCAATTGCTGAAAAGAATGGTTTAAGCGTTGATTATGGATCTTTGATCATCCGAGGTGACAGTCCTGATGCGTTAGCTGTTGTTGAAGATTCTCCCGCTGATAAGGCAGGTTTAGCTGAAGGTGATATTATTGTAGAAGTTAATAACCAACAGTTAGACGATACTCATTCCCTTGTTAATGAAATCGCTAAATATAAACCTGGCGATGAGGTTGAATTAAAAGTTGTGCGAGATGGAGAGGAAATGATTGTGAAGGTGAAGTTGGAAGAGAGGGAAGAGTAAGTTGAATTTGATAAAAAATCCAAATCAATCACACTTTTATCCAAAGGTAAGTTCGTTGGTTACAAGTTGTAACCAACTGAACTTTTATAAAAAGAACTGTTCGAAAAAATCGTATAGTTGAAGTTGGTCAGTTGTCCCAATAAATAGGACAACTGAAATTAGAGTCTTTTAAACGTAAATTGAGATAAATGGGCGATGAACGATAAGAGCTAAGTGGTTATGTAGTCAGACTTGGATTTACTTAGACTTGTCTAGACTCGCTTATATTTTCATATTTTTACTTGTCTTTACACATATTTACCTGTACTCATTTCTATGCAAGATTTGATAAATAAAATAACTCATCTAAAAGACCGTCTGAACTCACTCTGGCAGATTGCTAAAGTTGATGAAAAACGTCAAGAGATAATACTGCTTCAATCGAAAATGGGGGAGTCTGGTTTTTGGTCTGATAATGATAGGGCAAAAAAGATTAGTCAGGAGTCCAGTCACCTTGAATTTGAAGTTGAAATTTGGGACAAAGTAAAACGGGATTTGAAAGACCTTTTTGAAATTACTGAAATTGATAAGGATGATAAAACCGTTAATTTGAGAAAAGAGATAGAGTCTCAGCTCGCTACTATTGAAAAAACAATGAATAAACTGGAACTAAACGTCATGTTTTCGGATAAATATGATCATAGTAACGCGATCATGGCAATCCACGCTGGTGCTGGTGGAACTGATGCTCAAGATTGGGCTGAGATGTTGTTGCGAATGTTTTTACGTTTTGCGGAAAAGAATGATTGGCAAACTCAGATTATAAATGTGTCTGCAGGATCAGAAGCAGGGATAAAGAGTGTCATGTTTGAAGTAAAAGGGTATAATGCATATGGGTTTTTGAAATCAGAAGCAGGTGTTCACAGATTAGTTAGAATTTCTCCATTTGACGCAGAAAAGATGAGACACACTTCGTTTGCTTTAGCTGAAGTGCTGCCTCATGTAGATGAAGTTGTTGATCTAGTAATTGACGAAAAGGATTTAAGAATCGATACCTATCGGTCAGGTGGTCATGGTGGGCAAGGTGTAAATACAACTGATAGTGCTGTTCGGATTACTCATTTACCAACAAAAATCGTTGTGACTTGTCAAAATGAACGATCACAACAGCAGAATAAGGAAACTGCGTTAAAAGTTCTAAAATCAAAATTACAAAAATATCATGAAACTGAAGTTGAGGAAGAAAAACAGAAATTAAGAGGCGAGTTCAGCGAAGCTGCCTGGGGAAATCAAGTTAGATCATACGTATTACATCCCTATAAGATGGTCAAAGATCATCGAACAGATTTTCAAACTGATCAAGTTGACTCAGTTTTAGATGGTAACTTGATCGAGTTTATC
>Ga0008651_10002543_pt1 | contig 10048 bp, 10 predicted proteins | sample SaaInlV_200m_DNA_6_FD_59173 | JGI IMG/M metagenome (GOLD analysis project Ga0008651, IMG submission 59173) | Marine microbial communities from expanding oxygen minimum zones in the Saanich Inlet - SI037_S2LV_200m_DNA | ecosystem: Environmental > Aquatic > Marine > Intertidal zone ...
CCATCCATCAAGGGTGTCCCCAAGCGGTTCAGCGAGGTACAAGACGCAGTCTCTGCCCCGGGTCCTTTCAGGGAGACAGAACCAAGCGGAGCCCCGTGTTGTAGAGCTGTGACGGCGCGGAGTCGGTGAAGCGCGCTGAACACTGCAACCACTCCTGATCGCCGCTGCTCCAGGACCCGCCACGCCACGCGTCGAACGGGCCGAGCGGAGCCTTAGTGGTGCACTCCCACACATTGCCGCCGACGCCGTACAGCCCCCAGGGGTTCTCCCAACTCACCTCAACGGGACAGCTCGCCACATGGCCGTCCTGGTAGTCCTCAATCCCGATCCCTCCCAGCGGCGTCTTGTCGTCCCGGTAGTTCCCCGCTCGACCTCTTTTTGGCGGCCATCGGCGACCCCACGGGTACTTGCGACCGTCGTCACATTGGGCAAAGGTCATCCACTCTTTGCCCGTCGGCAGGCGGTACTGAAGCTCATTCGGCAGCTTCCCGGTTTTGTGTTCACGATCGGTCAGCCATCTGGGGTAGGCCTGGGCCGCGCGCCACGTCACGTAGGCAACGGGTCTCCGGCCGTCGTCCAGATTGTGTCCACGGTACGCTTTCGAGGCATGGGCCTGTTCCTTGACACGGTACTCGCTGTTGGTCACTTCGTACTTGCCCACCCAACAGTTCAGCGCCTCGGTCCAGACAAACTCCATGCCGGTGGCAGGAGACGTCCAGCCCTTGCCGCGCCGAGGACCGCGGGCCTCCTTCTCCTCCCCCGCCTTTGCCGTCCGGGAAAGTCCTGCCACGACAGCGCCGATCTTTTCCTCCTCGTCCTTCACCGCGAGCGCCGCGTCCACGAGTCCCTCGCGCGTCAAGTGTGCTTTCAGTTTGGCCAGGCGCTCCAGGTACGCACGTCCCCACCGGAGCCGGTCGGCATCTCGTCTTTGCTCAAGCGTGGCCGCCGCACGCGCAAAGTTCCTGCGCAATCGGGTCAAACGTTCGCCGGATGCTCCGTTGTCGCTGCCGCTCGCGGGCAGGTCGTTGCGCTCTTTCTCGCGGCGCACGGCCAGCACGCCCTCCAGATTGCCCGCCTTGCGGAAGCGCTCCTCCAGTTCCGCCAACTCGTTGAGGTACGCTTGGACGCCCTTCCGCCGGGCGGCGACGTACTCCGTGTCCACTTTGTCGATGGCTCTGCCGTAGCCCTTCCTCAGCTGGTCGAGCGCCGGCGGAGCCGCCGGGGTCTGCGCTGCTGCCGCGACCAGAAAACTGGTGGCGACAAGCGTGATCAATGGAGATACGGGCAAGATTTCGACGTTCGTCCTCATGGCTGTCCTTCCTGCATAAACCAGCCGGTGTCAATCAAGATACCATACTCCCTGATGGGCTCAAGGAAGAGAGGTGCGTAGACTGAACTGCGCATTCGGGTCAGCCCTGCGAACTGGACTTGTTGGAGCCAGGCCTCCAGTCTGGAGGTCCGCCCCCCCTCCCAAGAGCGTTCCAAGGACATCGCTCCTGGTACTCGGGGGTCGGGGGGAGACTCACTCGCGTCGGGGCTCCACACCCAGCAGATGGCGGACGAAGAAGTCCCGCATGCGCCACTTCCCGTAGGCACTGGTCCCCGCCCCGTGACCTGTCCCGGGAAAGACGATCAGGTCGAAGTCCTTGTCGGCCTTGATGAGACGGTCCACGCACTGCATCGTGCTGGCGGGATCGACGTTGCGATCCACCCACCAGAGTTGGACGGGGTCGTCTGTCTGATTCACAAAGATCAGATTGACCTCGCCACCGTGATCGCGGCTGGCCTCGACGCGAGACGGGGGGCGAGTCTCCATCCCGAGGACAGGGCACTCAGCCAAGTCCACCAGTCCGGGTTTGCTCCCGTTCACTGCTCTGACAGCTTTAGCCCCCGCTTCGCCATGCAGCAGCAACCACAGGTGACCTCCGTCATCGAGGTCGAAGCTGCGAACCGGCAGCCGGTCAACGTCGACATCGTCGCCGATCGCCGATGACCCAAGCGCCGCCAGTTGGGCGTGATCGAAGGCCGGTTCCTCATGCCCCGTCCCCGGATCCAGCTTGACGAACTCGTAGCCGGCGCCGGGCCTGGTCCTGCGGAACACCACTGTCGGATCACCATCCGACCACGCCGCTTGCAGATCCACGCCAACCACCTTTCCCCGTACCGTTTTCCAACGCTGTTCGCACGCTCGTAGTCGGCCCGCGTTCCCTGCCCGTGCGCTGCCACACCCAGGGACAGCACCAGCAAGCAGAGGCCATGCCGCAGACGAGACTCACGCCTTGACTCGACGACCGAAGGGGCGAGATTCATGGGCGGGAATCGCTATCTCGCGGACTCAATGGACCAGGCGGCCAGCACGGGTTGGCTCCAACGCAGCAGGTCACGACAGGAGTCAGTGGCTTCGCGTCTGGGCGGAATCTGGAGAGCGATAAGACATTGCGTTCCGGCTGCGGCGAGGAACGTAACGAGGAGTGATATAAGACGCAAGGGATGGGGACGAAGTCGTGGTCTACTACGGTCACTACTATCGTGAAGTCCCGGCCGACTGGACGTCCGGACCTGTGATGTTCCCCATCGCCCGGTGGAGCTCCGCGAAGGGATGGCTCTGGGGGAGGAACATATTCACACGGCCCGCTCCGGCCGTTTCGGCTGGCCGATGGTTCCGCGGCCGAGGGGAGTGCGGTCAATGTGCAGGGCGGGACGGTGGCGGAGCCGGATGTGACAGAGAGCGTCGAGACGGGGAAGCGCCTCTACGCGATCCGCATGCCTTCAGACCACTTCGCCATCCTTATTCGACACTAACTGAGTTTGGCGACGAAGTCCTTGCCTTTGAAGGGCTTCTTCAGGAAGCCGGCGAGGCAGCTGTCAGAGAAGTCGCGGCTGGCTTCCCGCTCGCTGTATCCGCTGCACAGGATGACCCGGACGGCGGGATCTCTGCGGCGGAGCTCGTCAAATACTCTATGGCCATTCATGTCGGGCATGGTCAGGTCGAGGAATACGGTAACGATCTCCTCGGCGTGCTTGTTGAATAGCTCGATGCCCTCCTTCCCGTTAGCGGCCATGAGAGGCACAAAGCCGTGCTTTCTCAGAAGCTCGCTCGCAACAAAGTGCATGGATCTCTCGTCATCAATGACGAGAACGGTCCCGCCCCTTGCCACAGGCTCGGCCGTTCCCGGGGCTGAGGTCTGATAGACCGAGACCGAGGAAGGAGGGCAGGCCGAGACCGGGAGCAAAACAGTCACCGTGGTCCCAACTCCGGGCTTGCTCTCCACTTGGATGGCAGCGTGGTGTCCACGCACGATCCCGAGGACGGCGGCCATGCCCAGTCCTCGTCCGGCGGATTGGGTTGTAAAGAAAGGTTCGAACAGGCGTCGTTTCGTTGTCTCGTCCATCCCGCATCCATCGTCGACGACAGTGACCGAGACGCACGCCCCGGGAGGAATCTCTGTGGCAGGAGGGACTCCCTTGTCGCCACCGTCGCTGACGTCTGCGACCGTGGTTCTGACAGTGACTGCACCGGCTGCCTTCCCGATCGCATCGGAAGCGTTGGTGATGAGATTCATGATGAGCTGGCGGATCTGGAGCTCATCGGCGTCGACCAACGGCAAGTCGTCGGCCAGATCAAAGGCCAGAGACACGTTCTTTGCCACGGACGAGCGGAGTAGCATCGCCATGTCATCGACGACTGCATTGATGGATACCGGCTCGACGATGAAGCGTCCCTTCCCGGAGTAGGCCAGCATCTGGTTGGCCAGGTCTGACGCGTGGGTGGCCGCCTCTTTGATCTTGGCCAGGTGTGTCTGCCCACGGTGGTCGGCCGGCAACAAGTCAAGAGCGAGGTCAGCGTTGCCCAAGATGCCGACCAAGAGGTTGTTGAAGTCGTGCGCAATGCCTCCGGCGAGTGCTCCGAGGCTCTCAAGCTTCTGAGCTTGGAGGATCTGGGTCTCCAACTCCCGACGCTCTTCTTCCATGCGCCTCCTGGCGCTCACATCCGTGAACGTCACCACGACCTTCTCGACCGTACTGTCGGGGGACAGGAGCGGGAACGCGTTGACCACCACCCACACGGTTTGGTCAGGACCATGGTGCTTGATGCCGACCAGCAGGTCCGTGACTCGGTTGCGCGTGCGCAGGACTGCGTTTACGGGGTAGTCTCGCTGCACCATCGGGGTCCCGTCCTCGTCGACGAAATCCCAGGCCGGGTCGGGAGCCCTCTTACCCGCCATTTCTTCTTCACCAACCCCCAAGAGGTCTGCGGCCATTTGGTTGCTCATTACGATGCGCGTGTCGGCTGCATGCACGACCACGGCTGCCTGGAGGCCTTGCAGCACTCTCCGGTGGAATTCGGCCGTCGTCCGGGCTTCCTCCTGGGCCAGTTGCAGGGCGACGAGATGCCCAATCGACGAGGAGAACAGCACGAGCAGTTCCTGGAGCGGTGCAGTGATTGGGGCGTGTCCCAGGAGGCTGTCGGCTGAGACGAACCCGCGGACCTGTTTGCCATCCCAGAGAGCTGCTACTGCTATTTCCCCATGGCCAAGGATGGCCCCGGTTGCGTCCACCAGAGGCCAATTGCTTTCGTGGTAGACCGGGCCCTCTCCCAGGAAGAGACGCTCAACGAGAGGGTCGTCCTTGATACGCTTGCGGCACTCTCGTTCGTCCACCACGCTCCCGCTTCTGTCCACCCCATACGTGCCCCGGACCTCCTTTCCGTCAGCGATCCAGATGCCTATTCGGTCAAAGCCCAGGTGCGACCGGCCAGAGACACCGCACGACGGCAGAGCTCGTCCAGTGACTGAGCCTGTGACAGTTCGTTGCTGATCGTCTGCAGGGCAGTGAGCTTGCCCTGGTACCGCCGATCGGATTCATCGCGGAGCCGCAAGTATCTCTCAGCGCGTAGGCGCCGGGCGTTGACGATGGACACAGCCAGAAGGAGAGCCAAAAACGCAGCAAAAGACACAGCTACGTAGACGTTGCAGGAGAAGGAACTGTCGCACCAAGCGAAGCCTGGCAGACAGAAGCCCAAAGGTGGCTGGCTGGTCGACGAGTTGCTTCCGTGAAGGTTCTGTGCGAGGAAGCAGGTGATCCCTGACGCGAGCGCTGTGGCCGCGTGCTTATGTGCGGAGAAATGCAGCCGGGGTTCAGAGACGCAGGTGGGGTGGAAGGGAGGGGGAGGGACGTGTTTGCTGGATGGCGGGCCGCAGTCAGTCATTGTTGAACGCTGTCCATCTGATCGTCCTGACCCCACCCCTGACGCCGGAGGAAACAACTAGATAACGTCTCTACAGTGACTCCTGAAGAGCTCCCCGCAAGCACCCTCACCGTTTTCTCGGGCTGTGAGGCCTCTCTTGGGACCCTCACCCAGAGCACAACACAGGGAAACCACGAGTACGGCTTGCGCGGGCGGTAGAGCCCGGTCTGGTTCTGTCGTGGACGGTTCACGGCGCGTCCTGGTACAACAGGCAGGCAATCATAGGAGAGCTTCCGCGGAATAGCCTACAAGGGAATCAGCCGATGAATCGCCCCGCCTCGCAGCCCGAGCCGCACGTGTTCGATCCCGGTTGACCTTTGTGATCCAGGCAAGTATAGGATTAGCTGCTGACCCGAGTTGACCTATCCCTGATTTTCCATGACATAGGAGCTGCTCTCAGAATGCACTACAGCGTGGACCTGCCGGTGAGAGGGACGTACGATGTCGTCGTCGTAGGCGCCGGGCCTGCCGGCATCGGTGCGGCCGTGACAGCCGCACGTTTGGGCAAGACGACGCTCCTGGTTGAGAAGTATGGCTATCCCGGAGGCGTGGGAACCTATGGGTGTTGCACGATTTTCTTCCGGTTCGGTGAACGCGGCCGAAAGCTCGTCGGTGGGCTGGCGGAGGAAGTCATCCGGCGGATGGATGCGCGCGGCGCAGCGTCGTTCCTGATCAACGACGGCTGCCAGATGCCCGAATTCCGGGCGATTGGTGACCGGCCGCTGCTTGGCAAAGTCATCACCAAGACCGAGGACCTGCGCGTGGTCTACCACGATATTCTCAGCGAGAGCGAGGTCGAGAAGCTGTTTTACTCGCACCTATGCGGCGTGGTTCGCGAGGGGCGGTGTGTGCGCGGGATCGTGGTGGATTGCCTCGAAGGGCCCCAGATTGTCGAAGGCAAGGTGTTCATCGATGCCACTGGCGATGCTCATCTGGTGCACCGAGCCGGGGGAAGGACCGAACACGTCGGGCCGGAAGAGACCATGCACAAGTCCATTTTCTTCATGGCGGGCGGCGTCACCCCGCACGATCCGAGTGTCAACGCCAAACGCTACAAGGAACTTTTCGAGGCCGGAGCCGTTCCGGACGGTGTCTGGGACCATCTGGGCTATTCGTATCAGCTGGACCCGGGAGTCGTGCAGTTGGCCTTCGCCCATGCCAGCGGGGATGCCTGCTCTTCGGAGGACATGACCCGAATGGACCACGAACTGCGCAAGCGGAATTTCGAGATCGTGGATTTCATGAAGCGGGAGATGGCCGGCTACGAGCACTGTTTCCCGGTTAACGCCGCGCAGCAGGTTTGCGTCCGTTCGGGGCGACACATCTGCGGCGTGACTAAGTTGACGGAGGAGTCGCTGGGCCGAGACGAGCTCCCCCCGGAGCCCATCACCCCGATCATCCGGAGCTACGGCAGCCACAGCACCGACCAGAAGAAGGGCTTCTGTCCAGCCAAGCGCGTGAGCCGGGGCGGCTTCTCTGCTATCCCGTATGGGGCATTGATCCCCGACGAATTCGACAATGTGTTGGCAAGCGGACGCTGCATCAGCGTTGACGAGTGTGTGATGGACACCATCCGGATGATGACGACCTGTATGGTGACAGGTCAGGCTGCGGCCATTGCGGCTTCCATCGTCATCGAGGGCGACCTCTCAACCATGACCCAGGTTCCCTATGCCGGCCTCCGCCGGGGCTTGTTGGACATGGACTGCATCCTGGAACCAAAGGCGAAATAACCATGCTCAGCAGGGACGAATACGAGGCCCGGACAGCGGCGACGCGCGACGCCCGCATGACCTGGTGGCGTGAGGCCCGCTTCGGCATGTTCATTCACTACGGGCTCTATTCGCAGGCGGGGCATGGGGAGTGGACCCAGGTGCGCGAGAATTTCCCGGTCCATGAATATGAGCGTTTTGCGGACGAGTTCTTCCCGAAGCCTGACGCAGCCTACCAGTGGGCTGCCCTGGCCAAACAGGCAGGGATGAAGTACATGGTGCTGACCACGCGACACCATGAGGGTTTCAGTCTCTGGGATTCGAAGGTCAACCCCTTCAACAGCGTCAATCATGGCGCCAAGCGCGACATCGTTCAGGAATACGTGGACGCCTGCCGCCATTTTGGTCTGAGAATCGGCTTCTATTTCTCGTTAATGGACTGGCATCACCCGGATTCCGGGCGCTGTGCCGTCGATGAGGACGCTCGCGCCAGATTCCTGGATTACATCGAGGCCATGGCCACGGAACTGCTGACGCAATACGGGCAGGTCGATATCCTGTGGTACGACGTGGCCCTCCCGATGAGAACGTGGGAGGACTGGAATTCTCTTGAGCGCAACCAGCGCCTGCGTGCGCTTCAACCGCAGCTCATCATCAACGCGCGCAGCCACCTGCCGGAGGACTTTGACACCGCCGAAGGTCACATGAATGCATCCGAGCGTGACTGGGAGGCCTGTGTCCGATTCAATGAGTTGGCCTGGGGCTACATGGACAGCGAGCAGGCAAAGCATTACACGATGAGCGCGCAACAGGTCTTGCGGCAGCTTCAGGGCTGCATTTCGGATGGCGGGAATTTCCTGCTGAACATCGCTCCCGCACCGGATGGCTCCGTTCCTGAGGAGATGCGTAAGCCGATCGAGACCATCGGCCGCTGGCTTGACGTCCACGGGGCGGCGGTTTACGGGCGCACCCGTCGCAGGGTCGTCAAAGGAAGGCAGCTCTACGGCACGAACGGCATCTGCCGGGCGACGGCCGCCGGGAACCACATCTATTTTTGGAACTGGATCATGCCGCCCGATGGGCAGATGAGCTTTGGGGGATACCTCTCGCCGCCCAAGTCTGTTCGCTTCCTCACGGATGGCTCACCGATCGATTTCGAGTTCAAGGGGCACAGGATCATGCTCCGGAACTTGCCGAAGACGTCGCCCGATCCGCACGCGGGTATCGCGGTGATTGATATGGAGTTCGACGGCATTCCTGAGTACACTTTTGCCAGCTACTATCCGCAACTCCACGGCGGGAACGACCCCGCGGGAGATGCGAAAATTTAGTGTGTGCCCGTTGGAGGAAACATGCCGATCATCAGAACATCTCGCCGTATCAGAACGCAGAAGACGCCATTTCGCTTTGCGGAGTACCGTCCGGGCAAGACCTTGGGGCCCGTCACGTGCGTGACGCCGGACGACGCGTCCTATATCCACACCTTCTACGACATCTGCCCGTGGAGTCCCTCTCAGCGTTACCTGCTCGTATCCCGGCTGCCTTTCCAGGATCGCGAACCGGTGTTTGGGGACACGGCTGACGTCTGCCTCGTCGATCTCCATGAACGGACGATCGAGACGCTGTACACGACGACGTGTTGGGGCCTCCAGCTTGGGACGCAAGCGCAATGGGGAAACTCCGACCGGTACGTGTTCACCAATGATTTTGTGGATGGATCAGGGCGGGGTATTCGCATCGATTTGGAGTCAGACGAAATCACGGTTTACAGCGGCCCGCTCGGTCACATATCACCGGATGGCAGCACGATGGTTGGTTTCACCCTCAACTACATGAATGCGACGCAATCGGGATACGGCATGCCAGATCATCCAGATTTGCCGTCGACACTGCCGGCGGGAGCCGCCGACGATGAGGGGATCTGGGAGACGGACTTGGGGAGCGGGGGGACACGCCTTCTCTTTCCACTCGCCCGGGGCGCGGAGGTCATTCCGAACCCGGAACGCTTCGCTGGTGGCACCTACTACTACTTCATGGTGAAGTACAATCCACAAGGAACCAGAATTCTCGAGATTCTGCGCTGCACCAAGCCTGATGCCGCAGGCAACCGACATTCTCAGGCATTGACACACGCTGCCGATGGGACGGATGCGGCACTGACAGTCGGCTACGATCTCGAACAAGCGTCCTGGAAACGCCCGGACTGGGCCCCCGGTGGGCACCACATCTCGTGGACAGCGGATGGGGAACACTTGACCATGAATTTGCTCCCGGATGGTAAGAACTTGCGTTTCTGTCGGTTCAGGTATGACGGGAGTGAGCTTGAGGTCTTGTGTCCTGATATTCTGGGCAGCGGGCACCCGCGCCTGCATCCGGCGGGCAGGTTCCTCTCAAGCGATGCCTACACGGGAGAGCCTGTCGTGGGCGACCAGGTCGAGGTCCCAATACGCCTGATCGACTTGTTTGCCAGCGAGGAGCACGAAGTCTGTCGTATCTACACATTTGGTGACCGTCCGTCCCAAAGGGCCAGTGTTTTGCGGTGTGATCCCCACCCCGCTTGGAGTCGGGATGGGAACCAGCTCTGCTTCAACGGGGCCCCAAACGGCAAGCGACAGGTTCTGATCGCAGATCTCAGCGGCGTCGTCTGAGGGCAGGGGGAATCGGCAGAGCCATGGGGCGGACCAGTCTCCTCCCGAGAGGAACGATGCGGCACCTGATCCGTAGTTCATTGACCTTGTTGACTGTTGTCTGTGTCTGTAACGGCGAGGAGGAGAAGATGCGACACCCATCGCAAGACGCTGCCTGGGAACTGACGTTCGAGGAGAATTTCGAGGACAGCAAGCTGGATGAAGCCAAGTGGTTTCCGGGATACCGGCTGGGACGGGTTGAGTACTACAAGCGGATCGGCTACCCCAATGCGCATACGCGGGGTTGGCAACCGAACCCACCTCTGGCGCACTATGTCATCAGCGACGGGGTGCTGAATCTGCGCGTAGACAAGGACGTGCCCAAACGCGACAGCCCCACAACCATGACGGTTTCCGCTTTGACCTCAGCAATTTACCGATATGACGAAACGACGGGTGAG
>Ga0008651_10002546_pt1 | contig 10046 bp, 6 predicted proteins | sample SaaInlV_200m_DNA_6_FD_59173 | JGI IMG/M metagenome (GOLD analysis project Ga0008651, IMG submission 59173) | Marine microbial communities from expanding oxygen minimum zones in the Saanich Inlet - SI037_S2LV_200m_DNA | ecosystem: Environmental > Aquatic > Marine > Intertidal zone ...
ATTTTTACCAGAACTCCTATAAGAGGCAGCCATATAAGCGTATTTGTAATATTAAACAACGTATGAGACATGGCTATATACTGTGCCATATGAGGGGCCTCACCAGCTTCATTAATAAAATTTGCAGGGTTTGAGGCCAGTCCGAGTATTTCATACACAAAATAATGAACAAAAGTTATATACGGTTTGAAAATTAATATGATGAACACAACTCCTATAACATTAAAAACCATGTGTGCAACTGCTGCTCGTCTTGAATTAATATCTGTACCAATACTTGCAAGATTTGCTGTTATCGTTGTTCCGATATTTTCACCGAGGACAAGTGCTGCAGCTCCTTCAAAAGAGATTACACCGCTCATTGCAAGGGCTATTGTAATACCTAACGTCGCGCTCGATGACTGAACAATCATGGTCAGAATTGCCCCCACCATCACTGACATTATTATTGAAGAATAATTTTCAGCACCAAATTTGGAGAACCATGCAATAAATGCAGGGTCGGCTTTTAAAGAGATAAATCCGGTTTTCATTATAAATAAACCGAAAAAAATAAATCCAAACCCCATTGCAAGTTCGCCGAAGTCTTTCAGATAATCCTTTTTTGAAAAAATATGAAAACAAACACCAACTCCAAGTATCGGCAGAGCATATTTAGTTATCTTTATGGCAATAATCCACCCGGTTATAGTCGTTCCGATATTTGCTCCAAGTATAACGCCTATCGCCTGCTGTAATTGCATCAAACCTGCATTAACAAATCCGACTACCATGACTGTAGTTACCGAACTGCTCTGCACCATAGAAGTCACAAAAATACCAACTCCAACAGCAATAAAGCGGTTTGTAGTCAAAGCATTTATTGCCATTCTGAGTCGGTCACCAGCAATTTTCTGTAATGCATCCGACATGGAAAACATGCCGAACATAAACATTCCCAAACCACCAATTGTATGAAATATTATTGTCTCTATCACTTTTATAAATCCATAAATCAAAATATTGATAAATAGGCCTAAACAAACTACAGGCTTTTTCCGGTAGTAATTAATATTAAATAATTATGGTAAATTCAAGTTAAAAAGGAATTTTATAGTTTCATATAAAGAAAGAAAAGACTATTAAAACATGTTATCACGTTTGAAAATAAGTCGTTAACACATTATTGATAACACATTATGGATCACACAATAAAAATGAACTTGATTTTAAGCGACCCTCTAAATAAAAAATATCCGTCTGTGGTCAAAAATCGGTTTACAACATGCGGAATTTTTTAAATCCTACCGTGATCCTTCCGTTAAAAATATAATCTATGAATAATTAAAAAATATTATATGGATTATTTTACTGCGCAAAACATCTATTTACATTACCTGAAGAAAACAATAAATATACTTTAAAGTAATTTTTACAGAATGAAAATTACAGCGAAAATAAAAAATTTATCAAATAGAAGTAATAACTATAGATTTTGTTGACTTTTGTTAATAAATATACTATTTTATAGTTTCTATTTGTTATTTAAACTTCTCACAATAAGGAGGATAATTTAAATGAAGCAATTGCAGATTCAATTAAAATCAATAGCCAAAGCCCTTACCTCTCTCGCCAAGAAAGTAGAGACTGCCTCAAAGCAGATTGAAAAACTCCAGGCAAAACCCGCAGCAAAAAAGAAAAAGACAGTCAAAAAAGCCGCTCCAAAGAAAAAAATAGTTAAGAAAAAAGTAGTTAAGAAAAAAATAGTTAAAAAAAAAATAGTTAAAAAAACCGTAGCAAAGAAAAAAGCTGCTCCGGCAAAAAAGAAAGCAGCAAAAAAGAAAAAAGCTGCTCCGGCAAAAAAGAAAGCGGTAACAAAGAAAAAAGCTGCTCCGGCAAAAAAGAAAGCCGGAAAGGCCAAGGAATCTGTCATTGATAAGGTTTTTGACGTAATCAAAAGAAGCAAAAAAGGTATTGATAACGACGGTATTAAAAAGAAAACCGGTTTTGATTCAAGACAGGTCAGCAATGCCATATACAAACTTACTAAAAAAGGCGACATAAAAACCGCCGCACGCGGCATGTACGTGAAAAAATAACTGCTACAAGCATGATATAATAAAACGGCAGTTATTAAATCTAATATAGGCTACTTGACCTTATTATTAAGTTAAAAGTCTTTAACCGGCACTATAGTTATATTCATATATAGCCGACTTAAAGACTTTTTTGCTTTTTTCAGGAGTATATTCATGTTCAAAAGGTTATTTTTTACATTAATGTTTGTTTTTTATATTTCACTTTTCCTTGATACTTATCATATAAAAAACATTGAAGCCTCAACTAAATGGCCACATGATAAAAGTGATCTCCTGCCTGATCAAAATGTCAAGTACGGAAAACTTTCCAATGGTTTCAGATATGTGCTTATGGAGAACAATGAACCAAAGGATCGTGTTAGCATGCATTTAAATGTTCAGGCAGGTTCAGTATACGAGAAAGATGATCAGCAGGGGACAGCTCACTTCCTCGAACATATACTTTTTTGCGGCTCCGAGAACTTCAAACCAGGCGAACTTGTAAAATATTTCCAGAGTATCGGTATGCAGTTCGGGGGAGACGCTAATGCCCATACCGGCTTTTATGAAACTGTTTATGACCTTCTTTTACCTGATGGCAGTAGAAAAAGCATTGATAAAGCATTACTTGTTCTAAAAGACTATGCAGAAGGCGCCCTCATCCTTCAATCTGAAGTAGAAAGAGAAAAAAAGGTAGTTCTTTCTGAAAAACGTACCCGGGACTCAGCATCATACAGAACATTTATATCCACATTAAAATTTGAACTCCCGGGAATAAGACTTTCAAACAGACTTCCCATAGGAACTGAAGTAGCACTTAAAAAGGCCAGCCGAAGTACCCTCAAAAAGTTTTATGACACATGGTACAGGCCTGAAACCATGATACTAGTCATAGTCGGTAGCTTTGATACAAAGCTCACGGAATCACTTATAGTGGAAAACTTCTCAGCACTATCACCAAGAGATTCAAAACAACTCCCACCTGAATCTATAGATTTTAATCATAAAGGGATAAAACCATTTTACCATTTCGAAGGGGAAGCTGGGAAAACATCTGTAACCATAGAGATTGCAAAAAAAATAACTCATACACCTGATACTCTCGTTAAAAAAAGGCAACGATTTTCAAAAAATATTGCAGACAGAATAATAAATAACAGGTTAGAAGAACTTGTGAGTAAACCTGAAACTCCGTTCACTGCGGCTTCGATCAGTTCGGGTATATATTTTAAAAACATTGAGTTTGCTTCCATATCAGCTGATTGCAGCCCTGAGAACTGGGAAAAATCACTTTCTCTTATCGAACATGTTTTACGGAGGTCAATAAAATTCGGTTTTAACAAGTCCGAACTTGACAGAGTAAAAAAGGAATATATTTCAGGCCTGGATAGGGCTGCCAAAGGCGCTTCAACCCGAAAAAGCCAGAGCCTTTCCAGAAAAATAGTCAGTAATCTTAACAATGACAGAGTATTCCAATCCCCTGAACAGAGAAAAAAGATTTACACACCCTTAATAAATTCACTTACACTTGAAAAAATACATGAATCTTTTATTGAAACATGGGAAACTGATCACAGGCTTGTCCTTGTAACCGGGAATGCCGATTTGAAAAACTATGACAAGAAACCGGAAGAAAAGATTCTTGAGGTTATAAATAAAAGTGCATTAACAAAAATATCAAAACCTGAAGGAAAGGCTGATGTTGTTTTTCCATATCTCAAGGAGCCTGCAGAATACGGGGAAATATCATATAAAGAAGAAATCACAGATCTTGGAATAATCCTTATCGATTTTCAAAACGGGCTCAGATTAAATTTAAAGAAGACTGATTTTAAAGCTGATGAAGTACTTGTTACAATAACCTTTGGTCACGGCAGATCAGGAGAACCGTCTGACAAACCGGGGCTTGCAAATCTTAGTTCCATGGTAATAAATGAAAGCGGTCTTGGAAAACTCAATAAAGATGACATAGAGCGTGCACTTGCAGGGAGGAACACCAGTACTTATTTTAGTATTGAGGAAGAAAGATTTGCCCTGAAGGGCCGAACTGTTACCAAAGAAGTACCTTTACTGTTTCAACTCTTATACTCATATATAAAAGACCCTGGTTACAGAAAAGATGCATACCTTCTCTCCACGGAGCGTTTCAGGCAAAGATATCTTTCACTTTCACACGATATAGAAGGGGCAATGGCCCTTTCCGGTAAACGTTTCCTTGCAGGAGGTGACAGTCGCTTCGGCCTACCTGATTATGATACTTTTAAGAAGAATACTCTTAATGATATCCGGAATTGGTTTGATAACGCACTCAATAATGAAATGCTTGAAATATCTATAGTGGGGGATTTCGATACAGACCTTGCTGTAAAAACTATATCAAAATATTTTGGAACTCTCCCGTCTGGTCGTACCTCCGGTAAAAATAAAAACAAAAGAAAGCCTGTTTTCCCTGAGGGAAAATCAATCGAAATAAAAGTACCGACACAAATACAAAAAGGCATTGTTGAAGTTGCTTACCCTACAGAAGATTTTTGGAACATTCACAGAACACGCAGGCTTTCAGTGCTTGGACAGATTTTTTCAGAAAGGGTGCGTGTGAGAATACGAGAAAAGCTTGGTTCTGCATATTCATCATATGCATACAACAAGCCATACAGGTCTTATCCAGGATACGGTATTTTCCATGCAGTAATTCATGTTGATCCTGAAGAAACGAATAAAATCATAAAAGAGATAAAAAATATTGCTTCAGACCTTTCGGCAGGAATAATTTCAGATGATGAATTCAGGAGAGCTTTAGACCCTATCTTAACAGGTATAAAGGACAAGCGCAGGACAAACAGCTATTGGCTGAATAGTGTACTTACCGGCTTAAAAAAACATCCCGAACAGCTCGACTGGAGCAGAACATTTTTTAAGGATTATGCTTCAGTGACCATAAGTGATGTTAAAGTACTTGCGGAAAAATATCTTGATAATAAAAAAGCGGCAACAATCAAGATAGTTCCTGAATAAATACAAAAAGTATTAGAATCTTTCCAAAAAAAACGGGGTTCATAGCGAGACGCAAAGGGTGGGAAAAAGGTCATAGAGTTAGTATGTGATTATTTTAAGCCGTTTTGTAACACAGCCGGGAGTACTTGGATTGATTTTTTTGCTTCTATTCTTCCTGTTCTTCCAAGCCTTTAATTAATGCAAGCACATTCTGCCCAATAACACTGTGATTATATCCACCTTCCAGTATGGCAAAACAACCGCCCCCCGACTTTTGAGCACTGTGTCTTACCATTCTGCCTATCTCGGTATAATCATCTGTTGAAAGCACTCCACCCCAGTCTTCCATGTGATTATCAAATCCTGCTGAAATCCCTATGATATCAACTTCACACCTGTCCATAATATCTGCAATCTGATGCATGTAATCAATTCTGTCATGGGTATCAATATTGAAAATAGAAACATAACCCATCGGCTCAAGGATATTTACATTGCCATCACCATAATGCATGTCTATATCTAGAACACAGGCGGTTTTTATCTTACCTTGCCTCTTTAAGACCTCAAGAGAAATTGACATGTTATTGAAATAACAAAAGCCCCATGCTGACCCTGAAGAAGCATGGTGCCCCGGGGGGCGAATAAGAGCAAAACAAGGCTGGGTCAATCCTGTAATGGCTGCCTGAATAGCTCCCCCTGCTGCAAGTGCTGATATTTGATATAGTCCCTCTTCCTTAACATAGTTTATATGATCCCGGGTATGCACCCTTGCTATGTCCTCTTCCTTTGCAGGTTCAGCCGTTACAAATTCCACTTCTGATGCTATAGCATCTACGACAGCCTCGATTCTACCCGGTGCAGAAGCAGGATCAGAAGTATAGACATGGTAAAAATCATTGTGAAAAAACACTTTCATATCAACTTCCCTTCAATAAGTTATATTTTTTATGGAAGGATCTTATTTTGCAAGCCCCAGGCCGCGAAGTCTGTTTTTTCTCCTGATCTTGTATAGTTCTTCATCTTCTCTTACCAGATAAAAAAAACTCACATTGTCTTCATCAAAACATTCATAAAGTGAGGTATATTCTTCATAGTCACTCACTTCACGAATTCTATGCACATCGTTGTTGAATTTCTCACAAACATCAGACCAGTCTTCAATTATTTTATCTTTACCAGCTTTAATAATTTCCTTGTCTGTATTATAATTTACATTTATTGCTTTCATTACTCCTCCCCTGGGATTGAAAACCAAAATATTTTTTGTGGATGAGCACTGAACATGAAGTGTTTTTTTAATTCTTGGTACTTTAATATGCAATAAGATTCAGTTGAACTGATGCATATTATTCACCCCTTTTTATGAAAAAAGCAACTATAGAATATCTTTACTATATTTTTCAGGAATATAAAAAACTTGACATATAATATAAAGACTATTAATTTAAACTAAATGTTTTAACTAAATGGTTAGTTTAATTATCCTAAAGAGTCCAAATCATAAATTATCAATAAAAAAGGTAATTGTTAATGGCCAAAAAAAACAAACGATACGAAACATCAAGTAAAATCCTTAAGGCCGCCACCCAGGTGTTTTCAGAGGTCGGTTTTGCCGGAGCACGAGTTGATGAAATTGCACAACGGGCAGGAGTAAACAAAGCAACCATCTATTATAATACGGGCGACAAGAAAACATTGTATGCACGTGTATTGCAGAAAATTTCAGGTGAAATGTATGCACATCCTTCAGAAAATATTGAAAAGGTGCTCACACCTGTAGGCCAGTTAAAAGCCTATGTTAGAAATATTGCCAATGTTATCGACCGGAATCCTGCTCTTCCCAACATTATACTATGGGAACATGCAAGCGGGGGTAAAAACTTTCCTGAAGAGGCTTCAATCGAAATTGCTAAAATGATCGAAATGTTGATAAATATACTAAAAGAAGGGGAAAAACAGGATATATTTATTAAGACCTCACCGATTCTTATCCAGTTTATGATAATGGGTTCCTTTATGCTTTATAAAACAAGCAACCCCATAAGAAAAATGCACACAGCCTTCCCCCGGGAGGTAAAAAAATCAGAATCGAATCTATCCGGTACTATTGCGGATGAAATTGAAAAATATATTTTAAAGGCTGTTAAAAAGGAGAACTAAATGTCCGGTACAAGAGACCGCATAGAAACATGGTTTGAAAAAACGGCAAACCTGATTTATGACAATCGTTATAAAACACTAATATTAATTTTTATCTTCATCCTGACACTGACTGCCCAGATAAGAAAAATTACAATAGACGTATCAACAGAAGGTTTCCTCCATAAAGACGACCCCAAGCTTTCACAATATGAAGCATTTCGTGACCAGTTCGGCAGAGAGGAAATGATTATAATAGCCCTTAAACCACCCGATGTATTCAACCTGGAATTTCTTACGGAACTTAAGAAACTTCATGAAGAAATTGAAAATAAGGTTCCTTTCCTTGAAGATGTAAAAAGTCTTATAAATGCAAGAAGCACGCGTGGTGAAAAAGATGATCTTATCGTGGGGGATTTTCTTGAAAACTGGCCGGAAACACCTGAAGAGGTTAATGAATTAAGAAACCGCGCCCTTGCAAACCCCATGTATAAAAACATGCTGGTGTCTGAAGACGGCATGTTCACAACGATTATAATTCAGTCACAGACATATACAGCAGACTTAAACAAGGAAGACGCTCTTGATGGTTTCGACGATTCTTTTGAAACGGATACGGAGGAAGCAAAACCTGAATCCAACGGCCCTGCTTCTAAAAATTATCTATCGGACAAGGAAAACGGTGAAATTGTAAAAGCTGTAGAAGAAATTATAAAAAGTCAAAATATACCAAACACGGAGATATATGTTGGAGGCACACCGGTTGTTACGCATTTTTTAAAAAGGACGATGATGAAAGATATGAGGAAATTTATGGCTATTGCCATTGGTACGATCAGCCTCTTTCTTTTTATCATGTTCAGGAGGATATCATGCATATTTATGCCTCTTGGGGTTGTAATTTCTTCGCTTCTTTCCACAGTGGGTCTGATGGCCCTTACAGGCACTGCGATAAAACTACCCACTCAGATTCTTCCGTCATTTATACTTGCTGTAGGCATTGGTGATTCGGTCCATATTCTTGTTATTTTCTTCCAGCATTTTAATAAATATGGCAAAAAAAAAGAGGCCATCTCCCATGCTCTCGGTCACTCAGGGCTCGCGGTCCTGATGACCAGCCTCACAACCGCAGGGGGTCTTTTATCATTCTCAACCGCAGCAGTTGCCCCAATAGCAGATCTAGGCCAATTCGCAGCTGCCGGTGTTTTGCTCGCTTTTTTATATACTGTGGTTCTGCTTCCGGCGCTGCTGGCTATTTTCCCGCTGAAGCCGAAAAAATCGGGGGATACAGAAGAAACGAAGCCGATAATAGACAGGTTGCTCAAATCCATCGGCAAAATTTCGATAAACTATCCATACAGGGTCCTTGCTATCTCATCTGTTATTATCATTTTTTCAATATGCGGAATGGCTAGAATATATTTTTCTCATAATCCTTTAAAATGGTTTCCGGCTACTAGTTCGGCCCGTATTGCGAATGAAAAGATTGACGCGGAAATGAAAGGATCAACCAGCCTTGAAGTCATTATTGATACAAGTAAGGAAAACGGGCTTTATGAGCCGGCATTATTAAATAAACTTGAAGAAACAACAAAGCATTTCGAAAAATACAAATCAGACAAAGTTTTTATAGGTAAAGCCTGGACGATCACAACAATATTAAAAGAGATTAATCAGGCGCTGCATTCAAATGACAAAGATTATTATAAAATACCCGGCGACAAACAGCTTACAGCACAGGAATTTCTACTCTTTGAAAACAGCGGCTCTGATGACCTTGAAGATGTAACAGACAGCCAGTTTACAAAAACAAGGTTTACAATAAAAGTCCCCTTCATTGATGCAATTGCCTATACCGGATTTATAAAATATGCTGAAAAGTATTTTACATCGAATTATTCCGAAGAAAAAATCACAATTACCGGAATGGTGTCCCTGTTCGTCCAGGTAATAAACAGCGCAATTATCAGTATGGCAAAAAGCTACGGATATGCTATGATTATAATTAGCATTCTAATGATTCTACTTGTGGGACGTGTCAGAATCGGTCTGTTATCTATGATTCCTAACATCGCACCAATACTTGTTATGCTTGGTATCATGGGATGGGCAAATATTCCCATGGACCTATTCTGCATGCTGGTTGGAAGTATTGCCATAGGACTTGCCGTTGATGATACGATTCATTTCATGCATAATTTCAGACGATATTTTGAAGAAAGCAATGATGCAGAAGATGCTGTACTGCGTACCCTGCATACAGCAGGACGGGCAATGCTTGTAACCACATGTGTATTGTCCATCGGTTTCTTCACATTCATGTTCGCCGACATGAAAAACCTTTTCAATTTCGGCATGCTGACCGGAATTACAATTTCAATGGCGCTTCTTTCAGATTACTTCATCGCGCCATCACTAATGATAATAGTAAACAGAGGAAAAAAATAAAGGAGACACAATGAAGAAAATCATTATATCATTTATATTAATTTTTTCAGCTGCCATTATACTTATGCCAAAATACCTGTTTGCTGATGACCAGAAGGCCCGTAAAATCATGCAGAAAGTTGAAGACCGGGATGACGGCGACAATATGACCGGACAGACTGAAATGATCCTTATTGATAAAAACAAGAAAGAGCGCAGGCGAAAAATCAAACGTTTCACAAAAGATAAAGGAGAAGACACATACAGTATTATGTTTTTCCAGCATCCTGCAGATGTTAAAGACACCGGGTTTTTAACGTATGATTATGATGACCCTGATAGAGATGACGACCAGTGGCTGTTTCTCCCGGCCCTGAGAAAAACAAAAAGAATTGCTTCAAGTGATAAAAGCGGCAGCTTTATGGG
>Ga0008651_10002548_pt1 | contig 10044 bp, 8 predicted proteins | sample SaaInlV_200m_DNA_6_FD_59173 | JGI IMG/M metagenome (GOLD analysis project Ga0008651, IMG submission 59173) | Marine microbial communities from expanding oxygen minimum zones in the Saanich Inlet - SI037_S2LV_200m_DNA | ecosystem: Environmental > Aquatic > Marine > Intertidal zone ...
ACACAACACCTGTTTCTTTATCTTTAGTCATGGCCGATGCGGGGCATGCAGACACGCATGAAGGATCAACACAATGCATACATTGTGATTTTACAAAAGAAAATCCGTTAATTTCATTATCTTTGACCTTTCCTGTTCCGTTCTGATATTTCTTGATGATGTTATACGTTTCAAAGGACAGGTTTTTGGGGTTGTCCCAGAGCTTTTGGATTCCTGTAGGCTGAGGGGATAAATTATTAGCCTTTCTGCAGGCTACCATGCAGACCTCACATCCAATACACAAAGTAGCATCATACAGCATACCCATAGCACCCGGGAGACGTTTTTTTCCTGGAGAAGATGCAAAAGACAAAGATGGACTCACCGCCATTGCCGTAGTACCTGCAACTACTTTTAGGAAATCTCTCCTTCTTATCTCCATGAACTATTCTCCTTTGTCAGAATTGTCTGATTCACCAAGATTTCTGGTTATTACAGCTGCTGCACCAACAACAGCGCCTGCGGCACCTGCCAAAACAGCTGCCGAGCCTTTTGACATGCCTTTACCTTGTTCTGATTTAATCGGTGCAATTACTGATGAAGGTGTAATATTCTCAACATCGGCAAGAGAGTGAAGAGGAATGTTAAATCCGATACCCTTTTCAGTACATCCAAAGCATGGGTGCCCTGTACCCACGGGCCAAACTCCGCCGCCGGCCTCGTTGAACAGAATTGACGGACAATTGGCATGGGTCATCGGGCCTTTACAACCAAGCTTATACAAGCAATAACCGTTACGATGCCCATCATCGCCAAAGGTTTCAGCAAATCTCCCGGCATCAAAATGGGGTCTTCGTTCACAGTTCTCATGTATAAGGTTTCCATAGGCGAATATAGGTCTGTTTTTATCATCAAGGGCTGGAAGCTTACTAAATGTCAGAAAATGGAGAACTGTTGAAAGAAAATTATATGGGTTTGGAGGACATCCCGGAATTGTAACAACGGTTTTATCTTTTAACACGTCGGGAACCCCTGTTGCACCTGTGGGATTTGGATATGAAGACTGAATTCCTCCCCACGAAGCACAGGACCCGATGGCTATAATGGCCCCGGCTTTAGCCGCTGTTTCTTTGACAATATCTACAAAAGGGCGGTTACCGATCTTACAGTAAATTCCTCCATCCTTTACGGGAATTGCCCCTTCGATTACCAGGATGTATTTCCCTGCATTCTCCTGCATTGACTTTTTCATTGCAGCTTCAGCCTGGTGTCCCGCACCGGCATTCAGGGTTTCATGATAATCAAGGGAAATCAGATCCAGTATAAGGTGCTCAAGTGAAGGATGTGATGGACGCAATAATGTTTCCGTACAACCGGTGCACTCCTGTCCATGGAGCCATATAACAGGAGGACGTTTTTTTGGATTGGTAACCGCTTCGGCAATTTTTTGTCCCATAGTAACTGGAAACCCCATACCGACAGCCATTACACCACAGAATTTAATAAAATCTCTCCTAGATACTCCCCTTAGTTCTTTAAACGTTGAATGCGTGAGATGCTTTTTTTTCATTTTCCCCCTCATTTATTCCGAAAAAGTAAAATATTTTTTTCAGCTAAAAAAATAATTATACCGAATCTTGAACTAAACGGATCAAATTACCAAAATCTATCTCAAAAACACTTATATCGCTCGCTGGCTGTTTGATGTGCAGATTCAAAATGCTCACATACTATGTGTATGCCGCTTTTTCTCATCAACATATACTTTGCCATCAAACCCGATCTGCACTTTTGAGATCGGTTCTAAAAGAATTGTTGTAAAAATAACTTAAGAGAGCTGAGGCGAAATGCATGCAAATGATTACGATAAATAAAGAGAAAGAATTTCAGGATGCGCGCTGTTAGAATATAATATTTTAAATATTTCTAAATAAAGATATGAGACTTTTTCATATTGTCCGTATTTTTGTCCATTTTTTTAGTCAGGCGAAAATTTTAATAATTAAATAACTAAATTTATTATTATGAATAAAATTTTACCTTCACAATAACTAGAACAAAAATTAACATTATAAGCATATAGTCGTAGAAGAGTTTAATAAACGTCGTAGTTTAGGCGCAATTAGAGATCGAATATATAATAACTAGTTTCATGTCAAGCATTATTTTATCTGAATTTATAAAATAACTACATTTTCTCTGAAATATTATAATTCTTTTTTTATTCACAGGATTGGGGTATAGATAAAATTTCAGCATTGAAGTCTGTTTTATACATATCAAAAATCTTTTAGGGAAAACATAAAAATGTGTATAGCTATACCTTCGAAAATCATCAAAATTGATGGAAACTCCATGGCGACAATTGATGTTGAAGGTGCTAAACGTACTGCCAGCCTGCTCCTTCTGGATGACGCTGAAGTTGGCGATTATGTTATTGTACATGCCGGTTTTGCCATCAACAAGGTTAACGAGGAAGAAGCCCTGAAAACGATAGAAATTCTTCGTAAAACAGTCAGTATGATGAAAACAGCCTCTGATGAAAAACCATGAGGAAAAAAAATTTATCTGAAAAACACCCGATTGCATACATTAGTGAACTTTCAGATCATGTCCGACCCGTCAGAAAATTTTAAGATTTTAATATTTCAGAAAACTGGGAGTGTCAGTTTAAAACGACTCTAATATCCCCTGATATTTCGATCTGTGATGACTGCAAAAATGGTTGAGAAAGCCCATGCATGAAATGAGTATCGCGATACAGATTATAGAAATTGCAGGAGCATCAATACCGGATGAACTGAAAGGAACACCTGTAGAGAAATTGAATTTAAAAATAGGCAAGCTTTCTGCTGTTATACCTGACAGCCTGGTTTTCTGCTTTGACATAGCCGCGGAAAATACCGCTTTTGAAGGTTCATTCTTAAATATTGAAGAGATACCGGTTCGGCTAAAATGCCTGTCATGCGATCATCAATGGATAATTGAAGAACCGGCTTTTAAATGCGATAGCTGCAACAGCGGCAGCATTGAGGTTATTTCAGGCAGGGAACTGGATATTGAATCCATAGAGTTTCAAGATTAATTAAACGATTAGCCTGGAGAGGGTATCATATGGAAATTAAAGTTGCTCAAAAAATGCTTGATGCAAATGACGAGATGGCAAGACATAACAGGCTTCTCTTTAAAGAAAAAAACGTCTTTGTCATTAATATTATGAGTTCACCAGGATCGGGTAAGACAACCCTGCTGGAAAAGACTCTTGGAAGGATACAACCAGACATAAACTGCGGTATCATTGTCGGTGATATCTGTACAAAAAACGATGCTGAACGTATATTAAAAACAGGTGCCCCGGCGATTCAGATTAACACGGACGCCTTTGGGGGTGAATGCCACCTCTCGGCCGGCTCGATTGAAAAAGCGGCCTCGGATTTTAACCTTGAAGAGATGGATTTATTAATTGTAGAGAATGTTGGCAACCTTGTCTGTCCTGCGGAATTTGATATTGGAGAAGATGTGCGTGTAGTTGTTTTAAGTGTTACGGAAGGTGAAGATAAACCTTTAAAGTATCCATTGATGTTCCGTGAAAGCAGCCTTGCACTTTTAAATAAAATAGATCTATTGCCTTATCTTGATTACGATATCGGTTTAACGAAAAAATATATCACCCGGATAAATGCTGAAATGCCTGTCATTGAAATTTCATCAAAGACTTTGGAAGGTTTTGACCAGTGGATTGAATGGCTGAAAAACAGAATCATCCAAAAAAAATAAGGAGGGACATGTGACACTATAATATACTAATGAATACAGAGAGAATGACCTGCCACAAGAGCTTATAAAAAGAACGTATATGGATGACTATCTATGATACAGCTTCCATTAAAAAACCACGGCTGATCAATTAATTGTTTTGATAGAAGTATCGGTTTTGCTATATTGATACCTTAATTTAAGTTTCTGTTTTATTATCTGTTGAGAAAAATGCTTATCCATACTGAAGGAAGATCGAAAAGGTTATATTTCCATATTTCAGAGAATTTCCGACATAAATATTTTCACCCGCGCCTTTTTTTTTAACCGGTTTGAGTAATTAATTATCTCTTTTCTGACTTTTATATCCTTTATAAGTTCAACAATCTTTTTCTTAACCTCTTGTAATGGTACAATAGATTTATTTTGTTTCCCAGTTATTTTTATAATATGATACCCTGAATCGGTTTTGACAATATCGCTAATCTCATCAATTTTTAATTCAAATGCAATATCATCAAAAATCTTTATCAACTGGCCTTTATTAAAAAAACCCAGATCTCCCCCTTTTGTACCGGCAGAACCGTCCGAGTATTTTTTTGCAATTTCTGCAAAGTTTTCACCTTTTAATATTCTTTGACGTATATTCTCAATTTTTTTACGGGCGTTTGTCTTTTGAATTATGTTGCTTTTCGGGCCGGCATTAATAAGGACCCTGCTTATTCTTACCCTCGCTGGTCTAATGAATGACTCTTTATGGCTTTTATAAAAGGCAGCTACTTCTTTTTCTGATATTGAGACCCTATCAGTAATTTTTTTTTGAATTATTTTTTTTATGGAAAGATCACGATTTATTTGATGCTTAAAGGATTCAATGTTGTATTCCATCTTTTTCATCCACTCATGGAGGTCTTTGTTTTTTCCTATTTCATTTTTTAATTTTTCATACTCTATTTCCATTAGTTCATTTTCAACTTTTATACCTTCTTTAAGGCTTTCCTGGTACAAAAGCTCCTGATCGATAATTGTATCAAGTACCTTTTCTTTAATTTCTTTGAGCTGCTTTTCGTTATACTTTACCCCTTGAGTTGTAACCTGCTGAAGGACCTGATAATAGGTCCGGTAAAAATCATCTTTTGTAATAACCTTTCCATTAACAATAGCAACTTTGCTGATTATTTTCATGGCATTTACAAAATCTGCCGGCAGAAAAATAATAATAGAAATAAATGAAATTACTATTATTGCCCGCCATTCTTTAATTTTAACCGCCATTATCAGCGTTCTCTCTATTGAATTTTCTTTGATTATATAAGGATTGATGAACTCATAAAAAGTATAACAGGTACTTGATCCTCCTTAAATCCGGTACAAATTTATTGATCAGTTTCTTTTTCCGGATCACATACGCCGCAAATTGAACATGATTTCATTGGGCAGTCCGGAGACTCAATATTTTGATATGCCTTTTTATATTCATTGAAAAGATATGACCTGTGTAAACCATGATCGATAAAATCCCATGGAAACAATTCGTCTTCTTTCCTTTCTCTTAATATGTAAAAATCGGTGTTAATTGCTGTCTCTTTAAAGGTTTTCGGCCAGTTCCCGTTATTTTCACAGGCCGATACCAATATGTCAGCAACCTTCCTGTCTCCACGCGAAAGTAATGCCTGGATATAAGCTTTACGAGGATTTTCAGCCTGCACCTTTATATTTGCAACTCTTTTCAATCCGCTCCTTATTATTTTAATTTTTTTATTCAATAGGCTCAAACTATCCATGCTGCTCCATTGAAAAGGTGTAAACGGTTTTGGAATAAAAGGGTTAATGCTGACCGTTATTTCACCAATACGTTTTTTCACCCTGCTTTCATCAAGGAATGCAGATTTAATCTTAACACAAAGATCTATGACAGCTTCAACATCATCCATAGTTTCTGTTGGCAGGCCGATCATAAAATAAAGTTTAATATTAGGAATATTTCCTGAAACAAGTGCCCTTACAGCATTTAATATGGTTTTCTCATCAATCCCCTTATTTATAACTTTTCGCATTCTCTCCGAACCGGCATCGGGTGCAATTGTGGCAGTTTTAACACCACTTTGCTTCAGCGTATCAACAAGTTCGGGAACCAGGGCTTCGGCTCTTAAAGAGCTGAATGATATTCTTGTATTACTTTGGTCGACTGTCTTACACAAACCAGCAATTCCGGGAAGATCGGAAACCGCCGCACCAACAAGACCAATTTTGTTTGTTAAGGCAGCTCCCTTTTCTATGCACTCTTCAAGAAGCAGTATTGGCCTGAATCTTGGAGGTCTGCTTATATATCCTGCACTGCAAAAGCGGCAGCCGTGCGGACAGCCTCTGCTGACTTCGATTAGGTAGGTCTGATCAAATGTTGTATGTGGTGTTAAGATGGAACTGCAGGTGGGAATACCGGATAAATTCTTCGAGTATGCTTTTTTTATTTTATCAGGAACATCATCTACCGGTTTAAATGAGCATAAGGTTCCATCCGGATGATAGTCAGCCTTGTAAAATTCAGGAACATATGCTCCGGGAACCTCCATAGCAATTTTTTTAAGGCAGCTTTTTCTATTTTCACCCGGGTCATAGATATTAAAAAAACTTTTTAAAAAAACTTCGGCTTCTCCAATTAAGAAGCAGTCAATAAAAGAGGCTACCGGTTCAGGGTTCAAAAAACAGGCAACTCCCCCTGCAATCACTAAGGGGTGGGGGTTTCCTCTGACGGCAGATTGCAGCGGGAGCCCTGCTTTTTGCATAATTTTTAGAATATTAATATAGTCATTTTCAAATGAAATTGAAAAAGCAATAATATCAAACTCGGTCAAACTTCTCTTCGACTCTATGGTCAGGACATTTTTGGAGTTACCAGCCTCCTTCTCCGGTAAAAAAGCTCTCTCACATACCACATGCTCTATTTCGTTTAAAAGTCTGTAGACTGCCTGAAAACCAAGATTTGACATCCCAACAAAATAGCTGTTGGGATAAACCAGGGCCACACTGACATGTCCCTTCCATTCTTTTCGTATGGCACCGGATTCAGTTTCGGAAAAATCACGGTACGGTCTTTGCGTTTTTCGAACCATTACATATAATATAGATCGCCGGTTCTATGAATTAAAAACAAATCATAGCAAGCTGAAGAATTGCCTTACTAAAAACAAAGCTTTAATAATATTTTTAATCAGCCTGCCTTCTTAAAAAAGTCGGCACTTCAAGGTCACCATTGTCAATAACCAGCCCTTTGTAACCACGATATTCAGCCCCGCTGTTCTCACCTACCGCTTCCTGGTTACGCATAAATGTCGGTTCATCAAGTATAGCTGCATCATTCTCAAGATCTTCCGGAGTTACATCCCGCAACTTACCCCTTAAACCTTTAGCAGCCTTATACGGAAAAACCGAATCCGATGTTCCTGCACCTATTCCTGTAGCTATAACAGTTATGCGCATTTCTTCTCCAATAGATTCATCAAAAGCCTGGCCCCAGATAATTTCAGCTTCTTCTCCAACCTCTTCGTATATCTTGTCAGAAGCTTCAATAACCTCTTCCAGCGTTATATCGCTTGAGCAGGTAATATTCATCAGCACTCCCCTTGCCCCGGCAATCGGTATATCTTCTAAGAGAGGATGTGAAATTGCTTTTTCCGCAGCTTCGATCGCTCTGTTTTCGCCACTAGCTATACCGATACCCATAAGCGCCAGACCCGCTTTTGACATAATTGTTTTAACATCAGCAAAGTCAAGATTAACAAGCCCCGGCATCATGATAAGGTCAGTAATACCTTTTACAGAGTGGTGAAGAATTTCATCTGCTTTCATAAACATATCAATCATTGTGGCTTTTTTCGGAGCAATACTGCGTAACCTGTTATTTGGTATTGTTATAACAGTATCCGCAACATCCCTGAGTAAAGCAACTCCTTCATCAGCCTGATTTGATCTCTTCTTCCCTTCAAATGAAAAAGGCTTTGTAACTACAGCAACTGTAAGTGCACCGATCTCCTTACATATTTCCGCAACTACCGGAGCAGCACCTGTACCTGTACCGCCCCCTAACCCTGCAGTTATAAACACCATGTGACTTCCCTGAAGAGCTTCTTTGATCGCATCAATACTTTCCTTGGCGGCTTCGCGTCCTACCTGGGGATTTGCGCCGGCACCAAGACCTTCGGTCAGAACCTCTCCGATCTGGATCTTAGTTGATGCATTTGAAATATCCAGAGCTTGTGCATCAGTATTTGCTACAATAAATTCAACCCCCTGCAGGCCCGAATTAACCATATTATTGACAGCGTTCCCGCCTGCACCTCCCACACCAACAACTCTTATCTTCGCTCTTTTGTCATCCTCAATAACAGAAAAACTCATTTCCCCACCTCCATTGTTTGGTTATTAGTATTACTACCGTCAGATATTCCTTTCCCATAAAAAAATGTCTTCGTTGCACTGTTATGTTTAATCATATTACTTCCTTGAACCATTTTTTCATCCGGACCATAACACGGTTAAAAATATTTGAATCACGAATCCTGAATTTGTTATCAGAGTGGTTCTTTGCTCCGAATAAAACAAGTCCTACACCGGTTGCATACATAGGATTATTTACTACATCAACTAGCCCGTTTATTCCATGGGGCTTTCCTAGTCGTGACGGAAGATCAAAGACAGCCTCCGCAATTTCCGGAACACCGTCAAGCAGTGCTGTTCCGCCTGTTACGACAACTCCTGAAGCAATTAAATTTTCCATACCGGCTCTATATATTTCACGATTTACTATAGAAAACATTTCCTCAATCCTTGGTTCAAGTATTTCTCCTATGAATTGCCGCTGAATTCTTTTGGGATCTCGTCCCCCCATTCCGGGGACTTCAATTGTTTCATCCGGTTTTACACTTCCACTTATACATGTTCCGTATTTTTTCTTGATCTTTTCAGCCTCGGCATTGGAAGCTCTTAATCCGAATGACAGATCTGTTGTCAGGTTATCTCCTCCCAAAGCAAGTACGAAAGTATGTCTGATATTTCTCCCTTTAAAAATAGCAAGATCTGTTGTACCACCTCCAAGATCCAGGAGAGCAACGCCAAGGTCTTTTTCCTCTTCGGTCAGAACAGATTCCCCGGAGGCAAGAGACTCAAGAACAATATCACAAACATCAAGACCCGCCTTATTCGCACATTTGACTATATTATGTGCTGATGTTACTGCACCTGTTACAATGTGAATTTTTGCCTCAAGCCTCACACCTGACATCCCGATAGGGTTCTGAATACCCCGTTCATCATCGACAAAATATTCCTGTGGAAGGACATGAATAACTTCCCTATCCATGGGTATTGCCACAGCCCTTGCAGCATCAATAACACGATCAACATCATTTTGTGTTATCTCGTCTCCTTTAACAGCAATAATTCCATGACTGTTAAATCCTGTAATATGCCCGCCGGCAATTCCGGCATATACTGATGTAATTTCACAGCCCGCCATGAGTTCGGCTTCTTCAACAGCCTTTTTTATTGAATCAACGGTGGATTCAATATTTACTACAACCCCCTTCCTAAGACCGATAGAAGGATGCGAACCTATACCTATTATATTAATACCATCACTAGAAACTTCACCAACAACAGCACAGATTTTGGTGGTCCCGATATCAAGGCCAACGATTATTTCCCGTCCTTGCACGTTAAACCTCCTTTTGCTTTTTGGTTTGTGATTGATGAAAAACAGGCCTGATTACAATACGATTCGAACTTTTCAAGTCAATTAAATCTACATCTGCAAACCTGTTAATATTATTCAGGTACGACAATACATTCTTAAAGTTTCCATATTTATCAGGATAATCATCATAGCCTATATCAAACATAACCGTCCTCCCATGTTCGCTCATATACAATGTAAGGCCAATGTCTCTGTCTACATCAATTCTTTTTATTGTCATACCATGCATTAAATAATTACTTCCGCCCCAAAGTTTTAAAGCATCCAAAACAGCGGTAAAGTATTTACCTGCCTGTTCCCCGGGACTGTTAAAATCGGAAAAGTCAAGGCCGGTTATAACAGGAAACGTACCAATGTTTTTTTCTGTTATTTTCTTAAACATTTCACCACGGTCATTTATAAGAAAGTTCTGCCCAAGATCGATAACGGCTAACGGTTTGTGCTCTGTTATTCTTATAACAACCCTTGAAGGAAGCTCCCTGCGAACTTCTGCTTGTGCTACCCATGGGTGACCAAGAAGCTTTTTTCTTACCATGGAAAGATTAATGGAAAGAATA
>Ga0008651_10002561_pt1 | contig 10005 bp, 9 predicted proteins | sample SaaInlV_200m_DNA_6_FD_59173 | JGI IMG/M metagenome (GOLD analysis project Ga0008651, IMG submission 59173) | Marine microbial communities from expanding oxygen minimum zones in the Saanich Inlet - SI037_S2LV_200m_DNA | ecosystem: Environmental > Aquatic > Marine > Intertidal zone ...
TTTGTAATATTTTCTACACTTATCATTCAAATGTCCTGTAATTTTAAGGCTGGATCAGTATTAGAAGCCTGTTATATTGAAGCCGAGTCATTAGTTATATTTTTACGATTTCATAAAATATAAATTAAAAAAAACCGAAAAATATAAAAGAAAGTAATAAATGTGTCAACCAGGAAGGAGTTAAATATAGTATGTATAATATTAAAATAATATTCAGTTAATATCTTACAACATTCCTTCAGGTAAATGTAATTGTCCTGAGCATAGATTCTTGGAAAAAGTCTTTTTGGGACTTAAAATAAAGTAAATATTTTGCAAAGGTTTTGATCAATGAATTTAGATTTAGAATATATGAAATTTTTTGCAAAAAATAACTATAATAGCGAAGATGCAAAGAATAATGGAAAATATCAGTTGATCATTTGAAAACATATTTATCTGATTTAATAATTTAAGCGATGATGGGGTTGAAAATCCCTTTATAAAGGGATTACGACCCCATTAATTGTATAAACTAAATGATACTATAATATTTTTTATAGTATCTCTGAATTTTTATTCCTATTCTTTGTCAAGGCCGAATGCTGAATGAAGGACGCGAACAGCAAGTTCGGAATATTTTTCTTCTATCATGCAGGATATCCTTATTTCAGATGTGCTTATCAGCCTTATATTGATATTTTCATTTGCAAGAGCCGTGAACATTGTTGCTGCAACACCTGCATGGCTTTTCATCCCGACACCTGTTACGGAAACTTTTGCAATGTTTTCAGCAGTTACAACTTCAGCAGCATTAACCTCTTTTGCAATCTTTTCCGATATTTCAACAGCTTTTTTAAAATCAGTTTTCTGAACAGTGAATGTCAGATCAGTATCACCACCTGATCGAGTGTTCTGAATAATCATATCTACAACGATTCCGGCTTTTGAAATAGGTGTAAAAATTTTTGCAGAAATTCCGGGCTGATCAGGAACTTTTTTAAGGGTAATCCTGGTTTCATTTTTATTGCATGTTACTCCTGATACTACCAGTTGTTCCATGTCAGCATCTTCGTTAACAACCATGGTTCCCTCCTCCTCATTAAATGATGATCTTACGTGAATCGGTACATTATATTTTTTGGCAAATTCAACTGAGCGTATTTGCAGTACTTTTGCCCCGAGGCTCGACATTTCGAGCATTTCGTCGTAGGATATTTTTTTTAATTTTCTTGATTTATCACACACATTTGGATCAGCAGTATATATACCGTCAACGTCTGTATATATTTCACAAGCATCAGCATTAACTGATGCGGCAATTGCAACTGCCGATGTATCAGAACCTCCACGACCAAGAGTTGTAATATTTCTGTTGTCGTCCCAACCCTGAAAACCGGCTATAACAACGATGTTGCCGTCATTTAGAAGGTCCTTGATTACTTGTCCGTTAATATTAACAATACGCGCCCTGCTGAAACTGGAGTTTGTCGTAATACCTGCCTGAAAACCTAGTAACGACTTGGCAGGATAACCCATTGAATTAAGAATTATTGATAAAAGGGCAATAGTTGTCTGTTCACCTGTGGCAAGGAGAGTATCCATCTCTCTTTCGTCAGGGGATTCCGAAGCCTCCTCTGCAAGCTTTATCAGGTTGTCCGTAACGCCCGCCATTGCGGAAAGAACAACTATGACATCATTGCCCCGATCACGTGAATTAGCTACCCTTTGAGCAACATTTTGTATATGTTTAACATCTTTAACAGAAGTTCCGCCATATTTTTGTACTATTAAACCCATTATCTCACCCCAGTTTTGTGATTTTTTCCTATAAAACGATTTTGTTTATCAGTTCTTCTATCTTATGTCCATATGAAAAAAAAGATAATTCCCTTGATGTGTCGTCAACCCGGACTATTCTCAAAGTAAGGTGATTTTGGATGAAATTATCAGGCAGCAAATCAGCCCATTCGATAGCAGTAACACCAATACCGTTTACTATGTCAATCAAGCCAATATTTTCGAGTTCTTCAGGATCGTTCACCCTGTAAAGATCAACATGGAAAAGCCTGCATCTTCCCGGGTATTCATTTATTATTGTAAAGGTAGGACTTGTTATATAATAATCCTCAGAAATTTCAAGACCACGCGCAAGTCCTTGAACAAAGGCTGTCTTCCCACTACCGAGATCACCTGTCAGTGCAATAACAGTTCCGCACTCGACAAGCTTCCCAATTTTTATACCAAGGTTTTGAGTTTCTTCAGGTGAATTTGTAATTATACTTTTGGTGAAGTTTTTCATTAGGATTTTGTTAAATAAAAGAATTTGTAAAAAAGTTACTTATCTGTTCAGGTGCAGCTTTCATAACTTCTGAAGCTATAAACCCGAAAGGACCTTTTGAAAGTACAAGAGTATCAGCTGCTTTACCATGAAGGTAAACACCTGCATGACATGCGTTTTCAGGGGTGAAACCCTGTGTTAGCAGACCGGCAATGATGCCTGTTAGAACATCACCCATTCCTCCTGATGCCATACCTGGATTACCTGTTGTATTTATAAAGACCCTGCCGTCAGGATGAGCAATTAATGTCCTTGCTCCTTTCAGAACAATAATTGAATTAAACTCAACGGCAAAAGATCTTGCATGTTTTATTCTGTCCTGCTGAACTGCTTTTGTGCTGCAATCTATCATACGAGCCATTTCACCTGGATGGGGCGTTAATATCGCAGGTGTATTCATTTTTTTCAGAATTCTGGTGTTTCCGGCAAGACAGTTGAGACCATCTGCGTCAATTATAATGGGGATATTTATATTGTTAATAACTTTAAGTATTAGTTGTTTTGTCTCTTCTGATGTTCCTATTCCTGGCCCTATAGCAAGACATTTCTTGTCTATTAACTTTTTATTTATATCTTCAAAAGCCTGTTTTGATAGTTCTCCGGTTTTGGTTTCAGGAAGAGGGCAGGTCATTACTTCCAGGACTTGTGTTTCCAGAACAGAATTCAGACTTTTTGGTATTCCAAGTGTAACAAGACCTGCACCGACATGCATTGCCGACATGGCTGTGAGTGAGGCCGCTCCTGTTTTTCCAGGAGAGCCTGCAATTACAAAAAGGTGACCGGTAGTTCCCTTATGGGATTCAAGAGGTCTTGGTTTAAAATATGAGTTAATAACTTCAGGGGTTAAAAGATGATGTGAGGGTTTAGCATTTTTAGTTATATGCCCTGGAATACCAATATCAATTATTTCAAGTTCTCCGGAATATTCAGCTCCCGGAAGAAGAAAGTGACCGATTTTGGGATGTCCGAAAGTTACAGTAGCCTCTGCCTTGATACATGTGCCGCAAGGCTGTCCTGTGTCTGAATTAAGGCCTGAAGGAATATCAACTGCAAAGACACGTCTTTTAAGACTATTAATAAATTCAATGAATTCACGATAAAAGCCTTTTACATCAGAATTAAGGCCTGTTCCAAATATTGAGTCTATAAGGATATGCTGATGTATTATTGACATCCTGTTTTCTATAAATGATTCATTGTCAGGTATTTCAAGTACTTCTATATCCAGACCTGAGAGAAGATTTAGGTTTGCTTCTGCATCACCGCTTACAAGTTCTTTTCTGGATAAAAGATATACTGTGACATTTATATTATTTTCATAAAGGTAACGGGCAATCACAAAACCATCGCCGCCGTTATTGCCTCTTCCTGCAATAATTCCTACATTCTTATCAAAAGGAGAAAATTTGTCTAAAAAAACTTGTGCTGCTGCACGGCCGGCATTTTCCATAAGTACTCTACCAGGAATGCCGAAGTCTTCAATTGTCTGCCTGTCCATTTCCTGCATTTCATCTGCAGTGACAATATACATGATTTTCTCCTGGATGAATGAAAATGATGGTTTGGTAAGTCCCACTATAGCGAATCTACTACTTGTACATGCCCACCAATCCCGGGGTGCTTAGTTAGTGCCCATCCGGAAATGGTCTTTTTGCCCAATATCTCCGTTATGCTCAAAAAATAATCCTCGGAATATCATACATATGCCGGTGGTTATTTTTTTCGCATGCCTTGATCTTGAATAAACATCCTCATTTCCAGATGGACACTATTTATCAGTTATATTTTTTTATTTCACCAAAAAAATTGATTTGTTTTATAACTCTTTAACAAGTTTGTGCATTTCTCTAACCGCCTTATCCATACCTACAAGTACGGCTCTTGAAATAATGCTGTGGCCAATGCTGAATTCCTCAATTTCTTTAAGACCTTTGAATGCTTTGATTGTATTGTAGCAGATTCCATGGCCGGCATTGACAACAAGTTTCAATTTGTGGGCAAATTTTACTGCATCAACAATTCTTGAAAATGCCCGTTCTTTTTTTGAGGAAGTAGAAGCATCACAAAATGTGCCTGTATGGATTTCAACCATATCAGCATTTATATGATGAGCTATCTTGATCTGTTCCGGTTCTGGGTCAATAAAAATACATACGCTAATACCACTATCGTGTAAAGTGCTTACTGCTTTTGACACTGAAGCCTTGTTTAATATTAGATCCAACCCGCCTTCTGTAGTAAGTTCATTCCTTTTTTCGGGTACAAGAGTTACCACATCAGGCTGAATATCAAGTGCTACACCAATCATTTCACTTGTACCGGCCATTTCAAGAATAAGTTTTCCCTGAATAACCTGTTTCAGTAATTTTACATCACGATCCTGTATATGACGCCTGTCTTCACGGAGGTGGACAACGATGCCCTCTGCACCGGCAATCTCTGCAATCATTGCAGCAGATACCGGTTCAGGGTATTGTACATTTTCTCTGGCTTGTCTTAGGGTTGCAACATGATCAATATTTACCGACAAATGAGCCATTGTTATCCTCCGGATTCTATAAATTTTAATAAATCATTACTTTTTCGTTCCATAAGTTCTGCTTCATTCTCATCTTCTTCATGATCATAGCCGAAAAGATGTAGAATACCATGAATAATGAGTTGCGTAAAACGTTCTTCCAAACTGAGACCGGAATTTATTCTCTCTCTTTCAGCTGTTTCTATTGACACTACAACATCTCCAAGAAGTTGTGGTGATATTTGTGAAAAGTCACCTTCCAGCATCGGAAAGGCTATAACATTGGTTGGACCTTCTCTGTTGAGGTATTTTCTGTTTAATATCTCGATTTGAGGGTCATCAACTATCAAGATGGAAAGTTCGGCATCAGGATTGTCCAAGGCGTTTAAGATGACTTGTGCCTTTTGCTGAACCTTCTTCAGATGTATCTTTTGAATGTTTTGTCTGTTGTCTATCAGGATTGCCATTTTTTGGTTTACCATTAGTTGTGATAAGCTTGTCAGGATATTCAATGCGGTGATGATATATTCCTATGAGCAGGGACGTAAAACTTTTCGCAATGCGGTTAAGATCTTTCAGTGTAAGTTCACAATCCTCCAACTGGCCTTCAGAAAAAATCTTGTTTGTAAGATTCTGAACAAGTCCCTGGATTTTTGAAGGTGTCGGGTTATCAATTGTTTTTGCAGCAGCTTCAATTACGTCTGCAAGCATAACAAGTGCAACCTCTTTTGTCTGGGGTTTGGGGCCGGGATATCTGAAATCATCAATATTGATATTATCCTCACCCTTAAGCTGAATAGCCTTGTTGTGAAAGAAACTGATCAAACTTGTACCGTGGTGCTGCCTTATTGTGTCAATTATAGGCTGGCCGAGTTTGTTTTCTTTAGCTATTTCTACGCCCCCTTTTATATGTTCTATAAGTATAAGGCTTGACATTGATGGTGCGAGCTTGTCGTGTCTATTCCTGCCTTTTGCCTGGTTTTCAATAAAATACAGTGGTTTTTTTACTTTTCCAATATCATGGTAGTATCCGCATACTCTTGCAAGTTGCGGGTTTGCATCAATTTCTGATGCTGCTGCTTCAACCATATTCCCGACTATTATTGAATGATGATATGTACCTGGTGCCTCCATAATCAGTTTTCGTAGAATAGGCTGGTCAAGATTAGCAAGTTCTAGAAGTTTAATGTCTGTTGTAAAATTAAATGCCAGTTCTACAAGAGGTGCAAGCCCTGCAGCAACAATGCCCGAAACTATTCCACCAGAAAATGCGAATGTCCAGTCCCAGAATAATTTCATTCCTGAAAAGTCCACCGTGAAAATATCTGTTGCAGTTACGGCAAGAATATTGAAAAGACCAAGCTTTAGACCTGCTTTGATGAAAACTTTACGTTCATTACAATTCTGAATCCAGAATGCCGCCATAGAACTGCTTAGAAGGAAGAATATAAAAACATCCAACCTGTTTTTAAAAATAATGGCTGTACAAACTGATATTACAAGGGCAAAGGGTAGGGCGACATTAAGGCCCATAAAAAGGCATATGATCATAGCACCTGCTGCAACAGGTATTCCGTATAACATGGATACGGGAGGTATTGAAAATGATGTGTTTGGAGAAAGGGATTGAGAAAGAGGTCCTGAAATCTTTGCAATAATAATGAAGAATAAAAACACTGTGAGTATAAACAGAACATTTTTATTAACATCATACTTTATAAGATTTGGATGTCTTATATAAAGGACATAGATTGTTGTCAGAAGACATAGAAGCATCATAGTGGTACCTATGCTCCTTGTTAATAATCGGCCCGTTTTTGTCTGCACCTCCATTTCTTTGAGTTTCAGGAGTTGTATATTTGTATTGACTCTTTCTCCTTCGCGTAAAATCATTTCACCAGTCTTAATCTGGTACATGACAGGTTTGATTTTTTTTGATGCGGTTTCCTTTCTTTTTTCGGTTTCGCTCCTGTTCAAAGTTATATTAGGTGATATAAGTTGTTGTGAAAAATCAACTATAAGGTTCCGCAATGTATAGTTTTTATCTTTGAGGAGAGGTTGGCCGATAATTCTGACCATGGTTTTTGCCTGATCAGGCCCGTAAAATTTTTTTAGTGAGTTAACAAAAGTTTCCGTTTTTTCTCCAACGGTTCTAAGTATTATTCCCTTATCTTGTTCTCTGAGAAGAATTTCCTTGTTTCCTACAACACCGTTTTTAAGAATATCAACTAATATTTTGTTAATAATATTTGCAATTTCCTGAGAAAAATTTTCATTGTCAAGAATGTTGTAAGCGCCGGAACTTAATATAGTGCCTATTTTTTCTTCAAAAATCTTCTTTTTTTGTACTGAAGTTTTTTTTATCTTGATGGGATTAGTTTCATTTGTTTGAGACTTTTCAATTGCTTCTGCAGTAAATTCATCCTCAATATCTTTTTCAGTTTCTATTATTTTCTGAAGTTCGGCAAACGCTTCGTTTATATTATTGGTGATGCTCGATGAAAGTGTTTTGTCATGGTCATATACAGTAAGAACATTTTCTATAGATTTTCTGCGGTTGCTCTCGGTTGCTTCCCTGTCTTCAATGAAGAAATTCTTTGGTGCTTTTACGTCATGTTCGGCTACATCGCCTAACTCATAAGAACGTTTTGATACTATAAGGTCCGGGTGAAGTATTATAGTGGATATGATTGTAGCAGCTATAAGAATCCCCCAAAGAAAAATATCTTTAGAAAAGGATATATTAAAGGCTGACTCTTTATTCTTATCGGTACTCATAGTTTTGATAATATATTTCTATCTTTAACTGCTTTTAAAATAAAAACGTTTTTCATTTATACCATGCACATGAAAACCTAGCGCATACATTTATCAATCCATTAAATATTTAGCAAGCCAAAACCGGCTGTTGTAAAAATGAATTTTACAAACCGTGGTATACGTGTAAATACCTGTAAAATAAGCCAATTTGCAGTGAGTTGTGCGTTGGTTGAAAAAAACAGCGTAATATAAAGATAAGTTGAACCAAAAATCAATGATTATTTTGTTCTATTTCTTCATAAGCTCTTATGATTTCCTGAACAAGATGATGGCGTACAACATCCTTTTTTGAAAAAAACGAAAAATTAATCCCTTCTATATCCTGAAGAATATTCTTTGCCTCGATAAGACCTGATGGTCTTCCTGAAGGAAGGTCTATTTGGGTAATATCACCGGTAATGACAGCTTTTGAACTGAATCCTATTCGTGTTAAAAACATTTTCATCTGTTCGGATGTTGTATTTTGTGCTTCATCAAGAATTACAAAAGAATCATTAAGGGTCCTGCCTCGCATAAATGCAAGAGGAGCAACTTCAATTACTCCCTGCTGTATAAGGCCGGAAGCTTTTTCAAATTGCATCATATCATGTAATGCATCATAGAGAGGTCTTAGATACGGATCAATCTTTTCTGCAAGGTCACCTGGTAGAAAACCTAAAGCCTCACCTGCTTCAACAGCCGGGCGGGTGAGAATAATTCTGTCAACTACTCCTTTTGTAAGTGCTGAAATAGCCATAGCCATGGCAAGGTATGTCTTGCCGGTTCCTGCCGGTCCAATGCCGAATACAATGTCATGGTTTCTTATGGCGTCTATATATTCTTTCTGAGCAGGATTTTTAGGTGTAATAGATCTTTTTTTTGATGTAATATAAACAGTATCAAGGAAGATATCTTTCAGTTTGATCCTGTCATTACTGCTCAATACGCTTAGTGCGTAGTCAACATCTTTGGGATAAACCGGGTATTTTTCTTCCAATAATTCATAAAGTTGATTAAGAATATTTTTTGCAAGATTCGTTGCGATTTTATCACCACGGATATCTACCTTACTACCTCTTGCATTTATTGAAACATCAAGTCTATTACCTATTCGCTTCAGGTTTTTATTATGTTCACCGAAAAGTTGTTTTGCAAGATCGTTGTTCGAGAATATTAACTGGTTCTGATTATTATTGTTTTGTTTTTTCATAAAGTATTTCGTTTCATATATTATTCAAAATAAAAAAATCACAGAGTAAAACTTCTTCCCTGTATGTTAAATTTTAAAGAAAATCGGTTTATTTTTTTCCAACAAATATCCCAATACATACCCCAACATATATCATAGAATGAAAAATATTTGCAAATTATGATGTAGAAATAAGGAGTGATTAGTTTGTACCGACTTTTTGAAAGTCATGAATGAGAATATATATGATTGTTATTGTTTAATTTTATCGAAGTTAACATACATTTGCAAACCGGCTAATATTATTTGTTGTATATTAACTTGACTCAAAAAAACCGCTTTGTTAGTTTGTTGAAATATTTTGAATGGAATAATAAGAAATTAGTTTTTTATAATATATTCAATTATTTTACAGGAGCAGGAGTATTATGAATCCTATTGATATGGTAATTGTGGTTATTCTTGCTTATTGCCTGATAAGAGGGTTTTTCAGGGGATTTATTAAGGAATTGTCTTCAATTGTCGGCGTGCTTGGGGGATTTTATGCAGCATATACATATTATATTGAAGCTGCTAATTATCTTGAAAGATGGATTTCAGATTCAGCATATCTGAATATCCTCAGTTTCGTTGCGGTTTTTGGTGGTGTTTTTATTATTATCAGCCTTCTTGGCGTGCTGATCAGGTATTTGTTGAAAATTGTATTCCTTGGTTGGGTTGATAAAACGCTCGGAGTTGGTTTTGGTGTTATTAAAGCGGTTATGATAATATCGGTTCTTCTTATTCCGCTTACAACATTTCTTAGTAAAGGATCACCTGTTATAAAAAATTCCAAGCTTTCCCCATATGCTATAAGTATATCTGAGCAGATGATTGCTGTTGTGCCGGATGATATGAAAAAACAATTTGATTTAAAAATTAAGGAATTAAAAAAGGTTTGGGAAAAAAGCGACAAGATCAAAGAAAACCTGAACAAGGTAATTCAAAAAAAATAGAATCCTTAACAGGTATAATAGAAACATTGAGGGGTAAAGACGGATGCCCATGGGACAGGAAGCAAACCCCTAAAACCATGTCCTTATACCTTATTGAGGAAATGTTCGAACTTGTAGAAGCTATCGAGTCAGGAACACCTGACGAGGTTTGTGAAGAACTTGGGGATGTGCTTTTTCAAATCAT
>Ga0008651_10002566_pt1 | contig 9983 bp, 8 predicted proteins | sample SaaInlV_200m_DNA_6_FD_59173 | JGI IMG/M metagenome (GOLD analysis project Ga0008651, IMG submission 59173) | Marine microbial communities from expanding oxygen minimum zones in the Saanich Inlet - SI037_S2LV_200m_DNA | ecosystem: Environmental > Aquatic > Marine > Intertidal zone ...
CACCGCAGGTTCTGGCCTTTGCCTGCGAACTTTATGAGGCTGGTATCTTAACCGATAAGGACCTGCCGGATTTCCCCGAGGACTCCGGCAAAAGATTTTTCTATCTGCTTGAAAAGATTGTTCGCAGGGAAGGTGTTGGAGATGCCCTGGCCAATGGTGTTTACTGGGCAGCCCGCCAGATCGGAAAAGGCGCGGAAGAGTACGATCACAATACCACCAAGAAATTTGAGCAGGTGCCACTCAAGCTGGGAGCACTAAACTATCCATATTTCCTTATGTATGCCACCGGCGCCAAAATGAATATCACCCAGATTGAAGGGTCATTCCCTCAGAATGCCATACCTGATAAAGAAAGAAGAAAAGCATTCGTAGATAAGTGGGAAGCAGCCCCCGATAAGTTCAAGAAGATTTATATGGAATGGGAACCACGCACACAACCGCCCATTGACGCGGCTGTCGCCATTGCCGACTGGAACGAAACAATGCATTACATCGATGACTCCGTCGGGATATGCGCATTTGTGTCAGCGTTTAAAGGCCAGTTCAACAAATCTTCGTATCATATAAATAACTATCCGGAATTCATATCACTGGCAAGCGGGCTGGAGCTAGATCAGGATAAACTATGGGAAACGGCCAGAAGAAACCGGACTCTGATCCGCGCCATCAATAACAGAAGAGGCATGAGACGAGAAGATGAAAAGCCTCCTCATGGTCATTGGAAACAAAGGCTTCCTGATATCGAAAAGCAACTTATTGATGAATATTACAAATTCAAGGGGTGGAATGAAGACGGTATCCCCACCAAGCAGGAACTGGACAGATTAGGCTTGGGTTACGTTAGCCAAGATTTCATCAAAAGAGGCATTTTAACAGATGATAAAGCAAGTCCTGCCAAGGAGACTTCGGCTTAAAAAGGATTACAAGAACTAAGGGATTCAAAAAGTGAGATACGCAGAAACAGGATACAACTTAGAAATCGATCTGTCGCGAGGCAACATCGAGAGGGTGGCAACTGACCCGCGGGACAGTGAGCTTTATCTGGGCGGACAAGGCACTGCGGCCAAGATACTATGGGACAGGGTTGGCCCAGAGGTTGATCCCTTTTCTGAAGATAACCTGCTTATATTTTCCGCAGGGCTGCTGCAGGGCACACCGGTGCCCAGTGCCAATCGCACCAGCGTCGATACTTTTTCTGCCCAGACAGGCCTCTATTCGCATTCATTGTTTGGAGGATTCTTCGGACCGGAAATGAAACATGCCGGTTATGACAAAATAATTCTTCGTGGTAAATCACCAAAGCTGGTTTACCTGTATATACACAACGACGTGGTAGAGATACGCGATGCCAGTCACCTGGCCGGAAAAGGCACAATGGATACGGCAGAAATCCTTAAAAAAGAACTCAGGGACTCCAAAGTCCAGATAGCCGCTATCGGGCTTGCCGGTGAAAACAGGGTCTATATGGCTGCCATCGAGCACTATAATTCCAGCGCCTCCCGCGGCGTAGGCCATATCATGGGAGATAAAGGACTAAAGGCAATAGCCGTTCGTGGAACAAAAGATATTAATATTGCCAAACCTGAAGAACTGCACAAGTTATGTATGGACAAATATACAGAAATCTATGATAAACGAGTCAAGTATGCCGGGGATGTTTTAACACACGAGAATAACGAAACTTTTCATACCAATTCTTTCGCATGGGGCAATGCCCGCGAGCGAAGAAAAGATTTTTGGAAACCTGAAATGACAGCAGAGTGGGGCAAGGTTACAGAAGACCATTTGCTCAGACACTCAGCCTGCTATAACTGCCCACTGGATTGCCATGCATCAATCACCTATCCGGGCAGGCGAACGTTTTTCTATAAATGCTACAGCAAACTGACCTATGCCATGGCGGCCTACAAAGATCTGCATTTTAATTATGACATGATCGCTGTTACCCAGGAATACGGCCTGGACGGATTCTCAACGCCGCAGGTTCTGGCCTTTGCCTGTGAACTCTATGAGGCAGGCATATTAACCGACAAGGACCTGCCGGACTTCCCTAAAGATACGGGCGAGAGATTCTTCTATCTGGTTGAAAAGATCGTTCGCAGAGAAGGCGTTGGAGATGCTCTGGCCAATGGTGTTTACCGGGCGGCCCGTCAGATCGGCAACGGCGCAGAAGCATATGATCACAATACCACCAAAAAGTTTGAGCAATTGCCACTAAAGCTGGGCAATTTAAATTACCCGTTTTTCCTTATGTATGCCACCGGTGAAAAGATGTGTATCACCCAGATTGAAGGAGCCTTTCCGCAAGATCCCATACGAGACATAGAAAAGAGAAAAGCGTTTGTAGAAGGCTGGGAAGCAGCTCCTGAGAGATTCAAAAAATGGTATCTGGAATGGGAACCACGCACACAACCGTCTATTGAAGCGTCTGTCAACATCGCCGACTGGAATGAAACAGGGCATTACGTTGACGACTCCATCGGGATGTGCGCCTATGTATCATCATTCAGAGGCCAGTTTGGCGGCAGAATACCATATCACATGTACAATTTACCGGATTTCATATCGCTTGCATCAGGGATAGACATTGATACGGATAAGCTATGGGAAGCAGCCACAAGGAGTCGTACTCTAATCCGCGCCATCAATAACAGAAGAGGTCTGCGCAGAGTAGACGAGAAGCCTCCTGGAGATCATTGGAAATACAGAGACGCTGCAGTAGAAAAACAGCTGCTTGATGAATACTATAAATTCAAGGGGTGGACTGAAGATGCCATTCCAACCAAAGAGAAGCTTGCCGAACTGGGCCTTGATTTCGTGGCCGAAGACCTCATTAATAGAGGGATTTTGACAGATAATGCAGATACTCCTGTCAAGGAACCTTCGGCATAAAAGAAGAGAAGAACTAAAGTGTAGGGGTAGTTAATGGTTGAAGATGTAATAGAGAAGAAAACAGTTAAAGTAATAAAGGTAGATGTCGATAAATGCATTGGTTGCCGCGCATGTGAGCTGGTCTGCTCCGCATTTCACGCAGAACCGAAATACAGCAGTACCAATCCGGCCAAGGCTCGGATTCGGCTGATCATGGATGAATTCAACGACATATATATCCCTCTATATGCAGGTGAATATACTGATGCCGAATGCAACGGCAGAAATGTTTATACGATTGATGGAAAAACATACGATGAGTGTACCTTCTGCAGGGCATCCTGCCCATCCAGGGATTTTTTCAAAGACCCCGATTCAGGCTTACCCTTGAAGTGTGACATGTGCCTAGACGATCCGCCTCTGGAAGAGCCACTGTGTGTTCAGGCATGCCGATGTGACGCACTGACCTACGAAGAAGTAGAACAGGAAGAAGAAAAGGAAGAAAGTCCCGATGAAATGGAAACGGGGCTGCAGTCCCTGGTGAAAAAACATGGCACCAAGAAAGTAATGGAAAGCCTTGCCCGTATATCAAAGGAAGCGGACTAAACAGCTATCCATACTTAATAACCTAGTTTAGGAGTAACTAAGAAGTTAACCATGTCGGACAACAACAAACAATTACATATAAAAGGTTGCGTACCGGATATACACTGTGACCGATTTTCTGAAGCCGGATGGGAACAGACAACAGTCGAAGTTCCCCAAGAGGCAGAAATCACCGTGTTTGTAAACCAGAAAGAGCTGGTTACCCTGATGTGCACCCCGAACAAGCTGAATTTCCTTGTTCTGGGATTCCTGTATTCAGAGGGCATCATTTCAGGACTGTCTGATATGACAAGCATGCGTGTGTGCGACGAAGAATCAGAGGTCGACGTGAGACTGACCAACACCGACTACGAGTTGCCGACAGTACGTATACTAACCTCCGGGTGTAGCGGCGGAGTAGCCTTTGACACCAGGCAACAGAAGGTTGAGTCGGATATCACCGTTTCCCCTCAGGAAATACTTGAGCTTATGAAGCAGTTTTTACTAAAGATGGAACTGTATAAACATTGCGGTGGCGTACATGCCTCAGCACTATGCGATAAAGATAAGCTGCTAATCGTGTCTGAAGACATAGGCCGCCATAATACCCTGGACAAGATACAGGGAGAATGTCTAATACGCAAAATTTCAACCAAGGACAAATTGCTGATGAGCACAGGGCGTGTATCATCTGAGATGCTGTTGAAGGCATCAAGGATGCAGATTCCGGTTGTTATCTCGCGTACATCGCCCACAGGGCGCACCGTTGAACTAGCTAATGAGCTGAATATTACCCTGGTTGGTTATGCACGTGGCAATCGCATGTCGGTATATGCACACCCTGAGCGGCTGGGTCGCTCGTAGTAAAGTTAACGAAACATCAGGCTGAATAAGGATGGACAAAGTGGAAAAAGAACAAATCGAACAGCTTTATGAAGGTTTGGCAAACAATAACGTTGGAGACGTAATGGTTGTTGGTGGCGGGATCAGCGGCATTCAAGCCGCTCTGGATCTTGCCGGTGCGGGTTTCAAGGTTTATCTGGTTGAGAAATCACCGTCCATGGGCGGACACATGGCTCAGCTCGATAAGACCTTCCCTACCAATGACTGCTCCATGTGAATACTCTCTCCGAAACTGGTCGAGATCGACCGGCAGACAAACGTAGAGGTTCTTACCTATACGGAGGTGGACAGAGTAGAAGGCGAGTCGGGGAACTTCAATGTAACCCTTAGGAAAAAACCCCGATATGTTATTGAGGACAAATGCACGGGTTGTACTACCTGCGTAGAATACTGCCCGGTGAAGTATCCTGATCAATTTAATCAGGACATATCCAATAATAAAGCTATCCATATATATTTCTCACAAGCAATTCCCCTTGTCGCCTATATCGATGAAAGCTGCCTTATGCTCAAGGAGAAGAAGTGCAATATCTGCTCCGGTGTTTGTAAGAATAACGCCATTGATTTCTCGCAAACGGAAGAAAAGGTAGAAATAAACGTTGGTGCCATACTTATGGCTCCGGGACTTAAGCCGTTTACACCTCCGGTTACAGATCAATATGGCTATGGAAGAAGGCAGAACGTAGTAACCAGTATGGACTATGAGCGCCTGATGTGTGCCACCGGCCCGTACGAAGGTGAAATCCTGAGAGCTTCAGACATGAAGCACCCTCATAACGTAGCCTGGATTCAGTGTATAGGTTCCAGACAGGTTGACCAGACACTGGAGGGTGGCAACAGTTACTGCTCATCAGTTTGCTGTGAATACACACAGAAACAGGTGATACTAACTAAAGACCATGATGCCGATGCCAAATGCACGGTATTTCATAACGATATCCGCTCGTTCGGCAAGGATTTTGAGCGGTTCTACCAGAGGGCAGAGAACCTAGCTGATACCCGTTTTATCAGAAGCTATGTATCGATAGTGAAGGAAGACCCGGTAACCAAAAACATAACCATTCGCTACAATACTCCCGATGGAGTCAAGGAAGAAGAGTTCGACATGGTAGTCCTTTCCGTCGGACTCAATCCCCCGGCTGATGTGCAGGGGCTGGCCGACAAGTTTGGCGTCCAGCTTGATTCTCACGGATTTTGCGAAACGACATCCGAAAATCGCATGAAGACCTCACGACCGGGCATCTACGTAAGTGGAGCCTTCCAGGGTCCTATGGATATTCCAGAGTCGGTTTTCGGTGCCAGCGGTGCCGGTTCCCAGATAGGAGAGCTTCTGGATAAGCGCAGGGGCAAGATGTCCGTAGAGAGAGTATACCCGCCGGAAAAAGACGTATCGGGCGAGGAGCCAAGGATAGGTGTGTTTGTGTGCCATTGCGGAGCCAACATAGGACGCGTAGTAGATGTCCCTTCCGCAGTTGAATATGCAAAAACGCTGCCCAATGTTGTCTACGCTGAAGAACAATTATTTTCATGTGCTACCAACTCTGCTCAGGCAATAACCGATACAATAAAAGAAAAAAACCTCAATCGAGTAGTACTGGCCGCCTGTTCACCCAGAACCCTTGATGATCTGTTCCGCGACACGGTTCGTGAGGGAGGGCTAAATCAGTATTACTTTGAGTTTGCCAACATTCGAGAGCATTGCTCATGGGTCCACTCCAAGGAAAAGGAAGCGGCCACTGAGAAATCGCTCGACCTGATCCGCATGTCAGTAGCACGTGCTGCCCTGCTGGAACCACTACAGGAGTTTGACCTGCCGGTAACCAAGGCAGCGCTGGTGCTTGGCGGAGGAATAGCTGGCATGACTTCTGCCCTGTCCATAGCCCAGCAGGGGCATGAGGTTCACCTGGTAGAGAAAGATAAAGAGCTGGGAGGAATGGCCAAACAGATCCATTCCACTCTTGATAAGATGGATGTTCAAGCGTATCTGGGAGATATCATAAGCAAGATATATAAACACCCCTTGGTACGTGTATATACAGACGCAACTATTACTAATGCCGCCGGTTATGTGGGCAACTTCATAACCTCGGTTAATTCCGAGCGGGGGATAAGCGAGATAAAACACGGCGTCACCGTCGTGGCCACAGGTGTTGATGTATATGAGCCCACCGAATACCTGTACGGACAAAACGACAAAGTCATGACCCACCTTGAGCTGGAGCAGAAGATGGTAGCTTCAGATAAAAAGGTCACAGACGTCAACAGACTGGTCATGATTCAGTGCGTTGGCTGCAGGAACGAGGACAGGAATTACTGCTCCCGCATCTGCTGTCAGGAGTCGGTAAAGAATGCCATCGCCCTAAAAGAGATCAACCCAGAAATGGATATCTTCATCCTCTACAGGGATATGCGAACATACGGGTTTGCAGAGGATTATTACAGGCAGGCAAGAAACAAAAAAGTCAGGTTCATCCGCTACGACAAGGATGATAAGCCTGTGGTGGAAGCCACTCAAAATGGTGGCAAGTCTGTACTAAGAATTACGGTTACAGATCAAACTCTTAACCAGCAAATAGCCATCGATGCCGATGTACTTGCCCTTGCTGCTGCCGTTGTTCCTTCTGTAGATAGCAAGGAAATATCTCAATCATTCGGCATTACCCTGGGGCCGGACGGATTCTTTAAAGAGGCGCATGTAAAATTAAAGCCTGTTGAGTTTGCTGCCGACGGCGTTTACCTGTGTGGAACGGCGCACTATCCCAAGCTCATATCCGAAGCTATCAGCCAGGCCTATGGAGCTGCCGGTCGGGCACTGACGCTTCTTTCACATGACACTGTCGTTGCCTCCGGATCGGTTTGCGAAGTTGATGAGAAAAAATGTATCGGTTGCGGGGCATGTGTTACCGCCTGTACCTATGCTGCTATTGAACTCAAAGAATCAAAGCAGGGCAGTAAGGCTGTTGTTAATGCCGTTCTATGTAAGGGATGTGGGCTTTGTAACGCAAAATGCCCATCAGCAGCTATACAGTTAAAGCACTTTACCGATGATGAAATCTTTAGCCAGATTGATACGGCAATTCCCGAATTGGTTAAAGTTTAATAACTATTTAAGCAGATATTGAAAAGAGCTAGAAAGGATGTATGCATGAGCGCAGAATTTGGGTTTAAACCTAAAGTACTGGGTTTTGTATGTCACTGGTGAGCTTACGGCGCTGCCGATTTAGCTGGAGTTTCCAGGCTACAATACACAACTGAAATAAGACTTATCCGCGTCATGTGTTCCGGTAGAGTAGACCCGGAGTTTGTATTCCGTGCGTTTGCAAATGGAATGGATGGGGTGTTTATTGGCGGTTGCATCTTGAACGAGTGCAACTACATCACTCATGGTAATTACCATGCACTGAATATGGTGCTTCTTTGCAAAAAAATAATGGAGCATATTGGCCTTAATCCCGATAGGCTCAGAGTCGAATTCATGTCCTCGGGCGAGGGAAATGTTTTTGTCGACGTCGTTAATGATTTCGTGGCCAAAACAAGAGAGCTCGGTCCTATTGGTGAAGCCGAAGGAATAAGCAAAGAAGAACTCGCATCCAGACTTGCCGAAGTCAGACATCTGATCCCCTACATCAAGCAGGTAAAAAGCGACAAGATGCAGGCGCGTCTTGAGAGCAAAGAAGCATACGAAGGATACTATACCAGCGACGAGATAGACAAGCTGTTTTCCGAAGCGGTTTCGTACTATATTGATCCGGAAAAATGCAAGGCCTGTATGATGTGCGGCAGGAGATGCCCTGTTGAAGCAATTGACGGCGGCAAGGGCCTGATCCATGTCATCGACCAGGACAAGTGCATAAAATGCAATACCTGCCTTGAGGTTTGCCCGGAAAAATTCGGTGCGATTAGTAAAATTGTTTCTGCTCCGGTCCCCGATCCTATACCCGTAGAGGCAAGGGCAATAACCAAAGGGGAATAAGGAAGAAAAGAAATGACAAATGAAGTAATGCAAATAGAAGACAAGAGCTTCGAGTTCAGTGATGCCATAGCAATGGCAGGTGGAATAGATACCAGCTGGTGCTACCAGTGTGGCAAATGCGCCACCGGCTGCCCCGTTGCTTATGAAATGGATCTGACACCTACCCAGCTGATGCATGCAATCCAACTTGGGCTAAAAGACGTCGTTTACAACAGCAACACGATGCTACTCTGCGCCCAGTGCCAGACCTGCAGCACACGCTGCCCGCAGAATGTGGACATCGCAGAAGTGCTGGCAGCAGTAAAAGTGCTGATGCAGCGCGACAAGAAAAAGGCGCAGATACCGGACGTGCTCAAGTTCAACAAGCGATTCCTTGGCAATATAAAATGGTTCGGTCGCACATATGAGCTGGGTATGGCCGCCATACTTAAACTGACTACACGGAAATTCACCCAGGATGTGGGCATGGGCATGAAAATGCTGCGGAAAGGCAAATTCCCGCTCTTCCCCCGATTCAAAGGTTCAAGAGTAGTACGCAAGATATTTAAGCGAGCCAGAAAGCAGGAGAAAGCATGAGATACGCATACTATCCCGGATGCTCCCTCCACCAGAGTGGAGAAGAATATGACCATTCGCTGCATGCCGTATGCGAAAAGCTGGATGTTGAACTGGTCGAGATCGAAAAATGGGTCTGCTGCGGATCAACCGCCGCTCATAATAAATCAAAGCTACTCGGTGCATCTCTGCCAATGGCCAATCTGGCACTCCTGCCCAAGATGGAACTTGATGAAGTCGTAGTCCCCTGTCCCGAATGCTTTTCCAAGCTCAAGACGGCTCAGCACAACGTGAAAGAGGACAAAAATTTCAGAAAAGATGTAGCGGACGTAATCCAGACGGAGTGCAACGAAGATGCACTCGTGTCCCATCCGCTTAAAATACTCTCGCAAGAACCACTGCTCTCCAAAATTCCGACTGCTATCCAGCGAGATCTATCAAATCTAAAAGTGGTCTGCTATTACGGATGTCTGATAACCCGGCCAGCAAAAATAGCTGCGTTTGATAACTGCGAGTATCCGGAAACCATGGACCGCGTACTTCAAGCTGCAGGTGTTACCACTCTTGATTGGGACTATAAGACAGCTTGCTGCGGTGCTTCCCTTGCCATGAGTAAACCGGACATCGTGGTGAACTTAAGCCACAAGCTGATAGAAGGTGCCAAAGCAGTAGGAGCAGATGCCATTGTAGTGGCCTGCCCCTTCTGTCATATGAATCTGGATGCCCGCCAACCGGATATGGAAAAAGAGTTCGGCACTGCTCCGGAAATGCCTGTACTGTATTTCACGCAACTTATGGCTTACAGTTTTGGCGTCGAACAGAAAGAGCTTGAAGTTAACAAGCATATGACCGACACGCAAAGCGTCTTTGATAAGATAAATGCTCCTACAGAGGAAGAAACTGCCCCTACGGAGAAAGAAGAAGACTTTTTTGAGGAGTTACATAGCCATAAGTAAAAGCAATCGCAAACAAATAGAACCAATATAAAATGGAAAAGCCCCTACCTTATAAAACAAGCAGGGGCTCTTTTTTAAAGCAATGCGTTTAGAGCCTACACCAATATAGAAAACAATACCAGCTACAAATTAACTACATC
>Ga0008651_10002568_pt1 | contig 9978 bp, 10 predicted proteins | sample SaaInlV_200m_DNA_6_FD_59173 | JGI IMG/M metagenome (GOLD analysis project Ga0008651, IMG submission 59173) | Marine microbial communities from expanding oxygen minimum zones in the Saanich Inlet - SI037_S2LV_200m_DNA | ecosystem: Environmental > Aquatic > Marine > Intertidal zone ...
CTTATAAGGAAAAGGGGGTGCTGCGCCGTTTTCGCGCATCGTCGATTTCCGTAAAAAACCTGCTATCATCGCAAGTAATAGTTACCTTTATAATCACCCTCATATGCGTCATTATTCTGTTCATAGCTGCTAAACTGGCCTACGATGTAACAATGCCAAACTCACCCGGACTGCTTATATTGGCATTTATCCCCAGTGTACTATGTTTTGCGGCAATAGGTGTTCTTCTAGGGGCTCTGCTGCCAACGGCACGAGCAGCGCAGGGAGTAGGCTTACTACTGTTCTTTGTGATGTTCTTCTTAGGTGGTTCCGGCCCGCCTTTTGATGTTATGAGCCCGACTTTACAAACAGTGGGTGACTTCACTCCAATGAAGTGGGCAGTTATTGCAATGCAGGATGTGTGGCTGGTCGGCTTCGGTTGGAACTGGACAGCATTCGGGGTAGTAATAGGGATTATGGTAGGAGCCTGGATACTGGCAATTCGTTTATTCCGCTGGGATTAGCAAAAAATGAAAGCTGAAGCAATTGTCACTTCGGCTTTCTCCGGTCATTCGGTATTTCGACTACTATGGCCTGATCGTCCTGTACTTCGGCCCAAGCTGCGTTTTAGTGACCTCATATGCCTGTTTCACAAACTGGCACAGCATGGGGCGTGTTTCACGCGGGTCGATCATCTCGTCGTACCACATTGACTCTCCTGAACGGAACGGCGAGTTCAGTGCATCAAGCCTTTTTTCGATTCGCTCAAGCTCGGCATCGGGATCAGGTGCAGCTTCTATCTGACTCTTGTAGGCAGCCATCACACCACCCTCAAGCGGCATAGCAGAAAGTACCGCAGACGGCCAGGCATATGTCAGATTAAGGCGCAACTTACTGCCGCGAAGACCTCCAGCAACACCAAACCTGCGCCGAATCAGCACGCTAACCCACGGTACAGTCGCCTGATCCAACGCAAACTGCGCCCGCGCAGCCCTTCTGATCATACCTGCTGATTCCGACTCAACACCAACCATAAAACCGGGCACGTCTACCAGATATATGACCGGCAAATGAAACGTATCGGCCATATCTATGAACTTGGCCATCTTGTCGGCAGCGTCTGGAGTTTGTGCCCCTGCATAGTGCATGCAATCGTTGCTCATAATTGCCACCGGATATCCGTCAATCCGCGCCAGAATGGTTACAAACGACCTGCCGAAATAAGGCGTCATCTCGAACATGGAGTCTTTATCGACGATGTGCGATATGAGTTTGCGAATGTCATATGTCTTTTTCCTGTCCTTGGGAATAATCGAAAGCAAATCTTCATCGCGTCTATCAGGACTATCTGAAGTCTCTATACGCTTAGGTTGCTCCCAAACATTCTGCGGCATGTAACTCATGAAACGCTTTATCTGCCTGAAAAGATCGTCCTCATCCTCGGCAACGTTATCCACCACACCGCTCTTGAAGGCATGGATTTTGTAACTGCCGATTTCTGCTTTACTCTGGGTAATACCAAACGCCCGCTGTGTCACAGGAGGTCCGGCCACAAATATATCGCAGTTTTCCTTGGTCATAATGCTGAAATGCGCCTCTGCCATCCATATGGCGGCGTATCCGGCCACCGCGCCCAGTGCGGCTGACACTACCGGAACCTGATACATCAAAGGCATAGTATAGGTCAAACTTTGTGGCGGCAAATGAATCTGCTTTGCAGGTTTGGCATGTTCTTCGATTCCGCGCACACTGCCACCCGGTTCCTCAATCAAGCGAATGTACGGTATCTTCCACTCAATGGCCATCCTGGCAGCCAACTCCCTTTTATGCCCCTGAATATCGCCACGAACGGTATGATCGCCACACTGAAAAGACATCATTCGGCCATCGATATTTCCATACCCTATGAGATGAGCAGCAGGAGTTAGAGAGGAGATTTTACCATCATCATCGTATTTGACACGGCCAACAAGTGTGCCTATTTCTTTGAAAGAGCCTTTATCGAGAAACTTATCAATTCTTTCACGTACCGTGTACTTGCCCTTTTCCTTGTGCTTTGCAACGTTCTTTTCCCCACCCATTTTGAGAGCAAGGGCCTTGCGGTAATTCAATTCCTGCACATCTTTTTCCCAAACCATGAAAAGCACCTCCAAAGAAATGATCAGCTAAAAAACACTTTGTCGCCTATGATAATATCACCAGATGACATTGGCCAGCAACTAAAACACCAAATAATGCTACTCCATTGACAATATGATCGCGCAGCCCCTATAATATTACTTGCCCTCTTTTACAATATCCACGTACAACTACGTTTAAATCATTGTATTTGAGAAGCCAAAATTGTTGCGATCAGCTTTGAGTCGACAAATTATAGCTGAAAAGCAATACTGTAGTATTGCTTTTTTTAGGTTCAATCTGATAGAATATTCTCTGACTACCTTTACCGCCCGAGTAGCGCAATGGTAGCGCAGCCGACTTGTAATCGGCAGGTTAGCGGGTTCGAATCCCCTCTCGGGCTCAGGCTATTACGAGGGGAGGGGTGGGTGAGCGGCTAATACCAGCAGACTGTAAATCTGCCGCCTTAAGGGCTACGCAGGTTCGAATCCTGCCCCCTCCACCACTAGAGGCCCACATAGCTCAGGAGGTAGAGCACATTCTTGGTAAGAATGAGGTCACCAGTTCGAATCTGGTTGTGGGCTCCAAATAATAAGGAGGAAAATAAAAGTCATGGCCAAGCAAGTATTTGAAAGAACCAAACCACATATCAACGTAGGAACGATAGGACATGTAGATCACGGTAAGACAACTCTAACCGCAGCGATAACCATGGTGCTGTCCAAAAAGGGCTATGCCGATTACCGGCCGTTCGATTCGATCGACAATGCTCCTGAGGAAAAAGCCAGGGGTGTTACCATCGCTATCAACCACATCGAGTACCAGACCGATAGTCGTCACTATGCTCACGTCGACTGCCCGGGCCATGCTGACTATATTAAAAACATGATCACCGGCGCAGCCCAGATGGATGGTGCGATACTGGTAGTGGCCGCCGACGACGGCGTTATGCCACAAACCAGAGAGCATCTGCTACTGGCAAAACAGGTGAATGTACCGTACATAGTTACAGCGCTCAACAAAGTTGACATGGTCGACGATGATGAGCTTCTTGAAGTAACCGAGATGGAACTTCGAGAAGAGCTGTTCCCCAAGTACGAATTCCCCGGTGATGAGATTCCCATCATTCGCATCAGTGCGCTTAAGATACTTGAGTGCGGCTGTGGCGAAAAAGAGTGTCAGTGGTGCGGTGCCGTATGGAAGCTGATGGAAGCACTAGACACCTATATACCAGAGCCAGAGCGACCATTGGACAAGCCATTCCTCATGCCTGTTGAAGATGTTTTCAGTATTAAAGGCCGTGGAACAGTGGTAACCGGCAGAGTAGAGCGCGGACAGATCAAGTCCGGCGACGAGATCGAAATAGTTGGACTGAAAGCAAGTCGCAAGGTAGTAGTAACCGGCCTTGAGATGTTCCATAAAACTCTGACAGAGGCGCTACCGGGTGATGCCGCAGGCTGTCTGCTGCGTGGTATGGACAGAGGCGATATCGAGCGCGGTATGGTACTGGCCAAACCTGGCTCAATCGTACCTCATACCCAGTTCGAGGCCCAGGTATACGTGCTGACCAAGGAAGAAGGCGGACGACACACACCATTCTTCAACGGCTACAGGCCGCAGTTCTATATAAAAACCACCGATATAACCGGCTCAATTGAGTTGCCTAAGGGCATAGAAATGGTCATGCCCGGCGACCACGCTAATATATCGGCTACACTAATACTTCCAATGGCTCTGGAAGACGGCTTGCGCTTCGCCATTCGCGAGGGCGGCAGAACAGTAGGCTCCGGAGCAATTACTAAGGTCGGTGAATAGAAAATGGCCAAAAAGGGCGCGGCAAGAGCAATAATATATCTGGCTTGTACCGACTGTAAGGAAAGAACATATTCTTCTGCGAAGAACAAGAGGAATGATCCCGATCGCATGGAACTTAAAAAATTCTGCCCGCGATGTAGAGCGCAAACTTTACATCGCGAGACGAAGTAACGCTATGACACAAGTTCCAAAAAAAGTACGATTCAAGTTCTTTCGTGATATATATGCGGAGTTAAAAAAGGTGACCTGGCCCACATGGCGTCAGGCAAGCTATTTAACTACCGTGGTAGTCCTTACGTGTCTTGTTGTGGGCGGCCTTCTCGGAGCTATTGATTTAGGCTTTACCAAAGTGGCTGGGTGGTTAACGAATTAGGGGACCAAAAACCACAGGGCCCTAAATAATTATATATTGCTGGAAAGTATGTCTAATATGGAAGACCAAAAACAAAACTGGTATGTAATTCATACATACTCAGGCTATGAAGATCGTGTAAAGATCAATCTTGAGCATCGCATTCAAAATATGGATGTTAAAGACAAAATCTCTCAGGTGATCATACCCACAGAGGAAGAGATCGAGATCAAAAACGGGCAGAGAACTACCGTAGCCAAAAAAGTTTACCCCGGATACATAATGATCGAGATGGAACTGACCGATGAGAGCTGGTACGCGGTTAGAAACACGCCTGGTGTCATCGGCTTTGTCGGAACAGGTACAGGCAGTAAGCCTACTCCTTTAGAAGATCCGGAGGCCAAATTAATTCTGAAGCAAATGGAGGCCGAAGCGCCACGTGTCAAGATAGGTATCGACAAGGGTCAAAGTGTACGTATAATAGACGGGCCCTTCATCGACTTTATCGGCGTAGTGGATGAAATAAACGCAGAAAAAGGCAAGGTCAGAGTGCTCGTCTCCTTCTTCGGCAGAGAGACCCCGGTAGAACTGGACCTGCTTCAAATAGAGAAACTGTAAGATATTATATGAAACCGGAAGATAAATTCGTAACTGTTAACGGACTGAAACTGCACTATCTGGACTGGGGAAATACCAAAGAGCAGACAATGTTGCTGTTGCACGGATTTATCGCCCATGCTCATAGCTGGGACGGGTTTGCAGCAAAGATGCAGGATAAATACCACGTTATAGCGCTGGACCAGCGAGGTCATGGCGATAGCGAGTGGTCAAAGGACGGGGCCTACGCCTCCGAGGATTTCGGAGATGATCTGGCCATTTTCGTCGATACTCTTGGAATAGAAAAACCCGTTGTTATCGGCCACTCAATGGGTGGTAGAAATGTTATAATATATGCGGGAAGGAACCCGGGGAAAGTAGATAAGCTTGTGGCCGTGGATAGCAGGCTGAGATCTGACCCGATAAATGCCATGGCCATTCAATTAATGGCCCAGTCGATATTAAGTCATCTGAAGTCAATGGATGAGGGGATTGAGGCACTAATCAAGTTCTCACCAAGCATACCCAGAGAACTGGCTGAGGACCTTGTTTTGCACGGCGTGAGAAAGCTGCCCGACGGCGGCTATTTACCTAAGTTCGATTTAACAATGAAGGACCAGGCAGTAAGCAAGCTGCTGGTTTCGGATTTATGGCCATACCTGAAAAAGATAACCTGTCCTACTTTAATAATGAGAGGGGTAAACAGCCCCATAATGCCCAAAGACCTGGCTGAGCAAATGACCGAGGCTTTACCCAACGGCCAGCTCGTTGAAATAGAAAACGCGGGGCATCTTGTGCCTCAGGAGAATCATGTAGCGTTTGAGAACGCTATTATGCGTTTCCTTGAAAACTAAGGAGTAATACCATGGCAAAAAAAGTAAAGGCAGTAGTAAAACTGCAAATACCTGCGGGCAAAGCTACCCCCGCGCCGCCGGTAGGTCCGGCTGTGGGTCAATATGGCATCAATATAATGGCCTTCTGCAAGGATTATAACGACAAAACCTCCAGGGACGCGGGATCTATAATCCCCGTCGAGATAACTATATATGAGGATCGTTCGTTTACCTTCATCACCAAAACACCGCCGGTAAGCGATCTGTTAAAGAAAGCTGCAGGACTGGAAAAAGCCAGCGGTACACCCAACACAGAGAAGGTGGCCACACTTGGCAGAGATAAGATTAAAGAAATAGCAGAAATCAAGATGAAGGACCTGAACGCAAACGACATCGAAGCTGCGATGCTAATGATCGAAGGATCGGCTCGAAGCATGGGGATCGAGGTAGAATAGAAATGGCAAAGCAAGGTAAAAAGTATCAGGAAGCGGCAAAAATCATAGACAAGGAAAAACTGTACACGCCGGAAGAAGCCATGGAACTGGCAAAAAAAGCGGCCTACACCAAATTCGATGAGACGGTTGAGCTTCATCTGCGCATGAACCTCGATCCGCGGCACGCCGACCAGCAGCTCAGAGGGGTGGCACTGCTGCCCAACGGTTTGGGTAAGAAGGTGCGCATAATAGTCTTCACCCAGGGCGAAGCGGTAAAAGTCGCCGAGGATGAGGGTGCCGACTTTGTAGGCGATGATGAGTTAATCAAGAAGATCGAGGATGGTTGGCTTGAGTTCGATGTAGCAATTGCCACACCGGATATGATGGCCAAGGTATCCAAGCTGGGCCGTATTCTGGGAAGAAAAGGGCTTATGCCCAATCCCAAGGCGGGCACTGTAGCACCGCCGCAGAACCTGCCACGCGTCATTTCAGACGCCCGCAAGGGACGTGTAGAGTTCAAACTTGATAAAACCGCAATAATACACGTTCCAATCGGTAAAGCAAGTTTTGAGGGCCAGAAACTTACCGAGAACTTTAATGCTTTGATGGATGCTGTAATTAAGGGTAAACCCAGCGGAGCAAAAGGCCACTACATTAAAAGCGCAACTATCACCACCACCATGGGGCCTGGCATCAAGCTGGACGTGCATCCAATACTTGCAGCCGCATAAAAAGGCAGATCTTTATAAGTTAACTACTGTTAATCTAGTATAAGGCAAAAAGCTTTTTTAGAAAGGGGATAAACATGGAAAAAGATGTCGCCATAGTTGGCGTAGGACAAAGCACATTTGTTCGTAGCTGCGGCATGACAACCCGAGAGCTTTGCTACGAAGGCTTTGCAGAAGCAATGCAGGGCATAAATCTAAAACCAAGCGAAATAGAGGCATCTATAATATGCTCAGCACCGGAATACGATAAACAGCGTAGTCCAGCCGGAGTGGTTGCAGAGTACTTGGGACTGATTCCTCAACCAACCTTTTACGTTGAGAGCGTCTGCTCATCCAGCAGCACCGGGCTGCGGGTAGCATACTCAATGGTCAAGGCTGGCTTGTATAAATCAATCGCTGTCGTGGGATTCCAGAAAATGAGCGAGCTATCATCACGCGAGGCAATGGAGCGCATGGGCCGCGGTGCCGATGTTGTGTGGGAATCACCGTTCGGACTTACCATGCCGGCCGGTTATGCGACCTACGCTACCGCCCATATGAACGCATTTGGGACTGAAGAGAAGCACATGGCCATGGTAAGAGCGAAAAACTCTAGCTACGGCATGCTCAATGAAAAAGCGGTTTACCGTAAAAAACTCAGTGTAGAAGACGTATTGAATTCGGAGATGATTACCTATCCTCTCAAAAAATTCGACTGTTGTGCCAATGCAGACGGTTCGTCCTGCATAATCGTTGCCAGCAAGGAAGTTGCTGACAAGATAACACCAAAGCCCGTTTGGATAATGGGTGTAGGTGCTGCAAACGACACAACATCCATGAGTGGTCGCGAAGTACTCACTGGACTGAAGGCAGCCAAAGATGCAGCGAATGCAGCCTATAAAATGGCCGGCGTCGGTCCGGAAGACATCGATGTTGCCGAAGTACATGATTGCTTCACCATATCCGAGATACTGGCTTACGAGGACCTCGGTTTTGCCAAGCCTGGCGAGGGCATCAAGCTGTTAGAAGACAAAGAGACCTACCTCGGCGGGAAAATACCTGTAAACGTTGATGGAGGACTTCTTTCCAAAGGTCATCCAATTGGTGCCACAGGAGGTTCGCAGGTCAGAACAATCTTCAGGCAGCTCAGAGGTGAGGCCGGAGATATTCAGGTTGATGGAGCCAAGGTCGGACTGGTTCACAATATCGGCGGTACCGGTATCTACGGTAACGTGACAATTTTGGGGGTGTAGCGAAATGGGTTTTGAAAGATTTGGAGTAGTAAGTTTTGCCTCAGAGACACTGGCCTCTGATTTTGTAACATATCTGGACGAGGGCAAGTTAATGGCCACCAAATGCACAAAGTGTGGCGCGGTATCCTTCCCGCCCAGAATGCAGTGCACCAGCTGCTTTTCCACCGATATCGAGTGGTTCGATGTGGGCGAGGGCAAACTGGCCACCTATACAGTCGTAAAGTATGGTCCGTTAGGATTTGAAAACGACACACCATACACACTGGCACTGGCAGAGTTCCCCAGTGGCGTAAAGGTATTCGGGCGGCTGGATAAGGCAATCGCAGAAGAAGATATCAAAATCGGAATGGCACTTAAGTCATCAACGGTAAAACTAGCCGATGACAGGGTATCCTACGAGTTCAAGAAGGTTTAAATACCGACTCTTGACTGCAACTTAACAATAATTATATAATATAGCTTAGCTTAAGACAGTGGGTGCCCATAAAAAAGGGCTTAATTCAATGCCTGCCGAGGCCGCAATTACTAAACTACAGTTTATTAGTAAAGCCCTTGTCTTAAAGCAAGGGCTTTATTTTTTACCATGGAGGTAACGTATGGCAAAAGAAGAAAAGGTCGAACAGGTAGATCAAATAACCGAGATACTCAAGGAGTGCAGCGTAATTGTCGCCGCCGATTACCGTGGACTGACGGTGGATGAGATGAACGCTCTGCGTAAGCAGCTGACCAGCAAACAGGTCAAGCTACGGGTAGTAAAAAACACTCTGGCCCGATTTGCGGCCGATAAAGCGGGGATGGAAGAGCTAAAGCCGCTTCTTATTGGGCCGACCGCACTTGCATTCGGTTTCGGTGATGATATTGCCGATCCGGCAAAAGTGCTGCTGGAGTATCAAAAAGCCACCAAACTGGACTTGGGCATCAAGGGTGGCTTCCTTGAGGATAAGATGCTGAGCAAGGCGGAAATAACTGCCCTGTCCAAACTTCCTTCCAAGGAAGTTCTTATCGCAACACTACTGGGAACACTGCAAAGGCCAATAGCATCAATGCTAAGTATTATGAATGGCCCAGTACAGGCACTTACCAGAGTTCTGCAGGGCAGAGCCCAACAACTGGAAGGAGATTCTAACTAATGGCAGAAGAGAAAAAAGAAGCAGCCGAGGAAGTAAAGGCTGACGCAGAAGCTCCCAAGGCAGATGCAAAACCGGCCAAGAAAGCCAAAAAAGCCGAAGCTCCTAAGGTAGAGGAAAAAGCAGCCCCGGAGGCTCCTAAAGAGGAAGCCCAAAAAAAAGAAAAAAAGACTACAGCAGTAAAAGGAAGTAAAACTATGAGTAAAGAAGACATCATCGAAGCAATCAAAGGCTTGTCCGTAATGGAGCTTGCCGAAATAGTAAAGGCGCTTGAAGAAGAGTTTGGCGTAAGCGCAGCACCTGTAGCGGTAGCAGCAGCACCTGGTGCAGCAGCAGCACCGGCAGAAGAAGTGGAAGAGCAAACCGAGTTCACCGTGATTCTCAAGGAGATCGGCCCCAACAAGATTAGCGTAATCAAGGCCGCCCGTGAAGTCACAAGCCTGGGTCTTAAAGAGGCCAAAGAACTGGTCGAAAGCGCTCCCAAGGCCGTCAAAGAGGGCGTAAACAAGGCAGAGGCCGCCGTCATTAAAGAGAAACTTGAAGCTGCCGGAGCCTCAGCAGAGATTCAGTAGTTTAAAAACTATCTCTTACAGTCTTAGATGATAAACAGCGGGTTTGCCGGGTCACCGTACTCGGCAAACTCGTCTTTTAGGTAATTTCCCACGAAATCGATCTTGTCGGACTTGTCATGCCCGCATGCGAAGTCCCAACTGACTATAAATTAAGAGCGTAGAGTAAAAACGGCTCATCATAATAAGGTGTG
>Ga0008651_10002573_pt1 | contig 9965 bp, 5 predicted proteins | sample SaaInlV_200m_DNA_6_FD_59173 | JGI IMG/M metagenome (GOLD analysis project Ga0008651, IMG submission 59173) | Marine microbial communities from expanding oxygen minimum zones in the Saanich Inlet - SI037_S2LV_200m_DNA | ecosystem: Environmental > Aquatic > Marine > Intertidal zone ...
CCACTTACCGGTAATGTTTTTCCGATTTGTACGAAAATATTCTCTTATTATTCTTTTAATCCTGTTGCGTGTCGGGGCCTTGCCAACTTTCTTCGAAACCGTTATCCCAAGGCGAGTTCTTTCTTGGTCGTTTTTATAATAAAATACTAAAAAGTGTTTGTTCTGTATCTTTTTTCCATGGTTATACAAATAACGAAATTGATGTCTTTTTAGTACTCTATCTACCCTTGTAAAAGAATAATCATACAAATTTACTTTTTACCCCTAATAATCCGGTTTTCATTTATCCCAGCCTGGTGTTCTCTCTTTCAAAAATATCTATCTCGTATAAATTTCGTAAAACTCAAATTTATGTATTTGCTTCCAGGGCTATGCTATATGGCCAGCTTTATTCTTCCCTTTGCTCTCCGTTTGTTTATAATTCTTCTTCCCTGTTTAGTTGACATTCTTTTACGAAATCCATGCTTTCTGGCGCGTTTAATTCTGCTCGGCTGATATGTTCTCTTCATGATCCAAATCCTTAAATCTATATATTACAAACAACACTTCTCCAAATTAATCGAATCATTTAAACACAAAAGATATATTGTGTCAAGATTCAAATGTTTTATACATTTCAAGAGTCTTCAATAATATCGAATTCCTGCAAATGAAACCTCGAATCAGGATATATTATTATCTGTTTTCCAAGTTTTTCCTCCAAAACAGTTATTATAATACTCTCCTCTCCTAAAAGCAATTCAGCTATTTCAGGGTTAACCCTTAAAGTCAATCTTTCTTTTACCATATCCTGGGTCTGTCTTAGAATTTCCCTGTAAATATTATAACAAATTGATTGTTTTGAAACCAGGTAACCATCTCCATCACAATAAAAACATGGTTCGCAAACAATTTTTGTGAGCTCATTTCTGGTTCGCTTCCTTGTCATTTGCATCAAACCAATATCCGACATGGGAAGAACATTTGTCTTACTTCTGTCTTTCTCTAAGGCTTCAAGGAGAGCATTATATACTTTTTCTTTATTTGATTTATTTTCCATATCAATAAAATCAATTATAATAATACCCCCGAGGTTTCTTAGTCTTATCTGAAATGCAATTTCCTTAACAGCTTCAAGGTTTGTTTTTGATATGGTTTCTTCAAAGTTGTGCTTTCCAACATAACGGCCTGTATTCACATCGATTGCAACAAGGGCTTCTGTTTGTTCAATTACAATATACCCCCCTGATTTAAGCCAGACTTTCTTCTGAAGCGCACGGGAAATATCCCCCTCCAAGTTATATGCATCAAAAATCGGCTCTGTTCCGCTGTAAAATTCAACAGACTCCTTTAGTCCAGGCATAAACTCTTCAAGAAAAGAAAGAACCGTATTATATGCAGACTCTGTATCAACAATAACTTTATCTGCTTCATGGGTTAACAGGTCCCTTACGGCTTTTAAGGTTACTGTTAGTTCATTATGTAAAAGTGATGATGATGGGGCTGTTTTGTATTTATTTTTTATACGACCCCAAAGGTTTACGAGAAAAATCATCTCGTTTTCAATCTTCTCCTTTTCACAACCCTCTGCTGCGGTTCTTACAATATATCCGAATGGTTCATTTCTTGTTGATAAAACAATGTCTTTTAAACGATTTCTTTCATCTTCATCATCTATTTTTTTTGATATTCCTATGTGATCAACTGTTGGCATAAGTACAAGAAAACGACCCGGTAGAGAAATGTGTGAAGTAACCCTTGCTCCTTTACTCCCGATTGGAGATTTCGCCGCTTGAACAAGAATATCCTGACCCTCTTTTATAAGATCCTCAATTGGAGTATCACTTTTATTGTGGTTGTTATTATTTTCTTTTGATTTGTCTTCAAAATCATCGTCTGTAATGGGAAACATTTCCTCTATTTCTTTAAAGGGATCGGCTATTACATCATCCACATATATAAATGAAGATTGGTTCATTCCAATTTCAACAAATGCCGCCTGCATTCCCGGAAGAACCCTCTGAACCCTTCCCTTGTAAATATTTCCCTCGATATTGGCACTATCGGTCCTTTCTACAAAAAGCTCTACAAGTAAACCGTTTTCCAAAAGAGCGACTCTTGTTTCATATGTTGTTGAATTTATAATTAGTTCTTTATACATAATTATCTTTTTCCAATATTTTTTTTATTATCACTTTATAAACAGGGGTTTCTTTCAATTATAATAAAATAAAGGCAACCGGTTAAATTAAAGAACTTCTTCCGAAAACTTTATTATTTTTGCCTGTTTAATTGTCTTTTTTGATAAATCAAAAATGTTTTCAATAACTTTAATTGGCCTTACTGTGAATTCTAAGTCGTTTCTAAAAACAATTTTTAACTCATGTTTATTAATAATATCAATATGTAATATAATGGTTTTAAGATCAATTTCTTTTTTTCTTCCTTTTTTATTTGTTTTATAAATTATAAATTGTTCGTTTTTTAAATAATCTTCCAGTTTTTTATTATCAAATATTTCATTTATTAATGTTATATAATATGCAGTTGTTTTAGAAGAACTATCGTTTTTTTTGGATAACTTACAATCATAAACATTTATTCCATCTACCAGGTTGTTATTTAAACCGGTTATTATATCTTTCGGCTTTTGGTTTTCATCTATAAAGATTGTAAACACCTCCACCTCGCTTTCAATTCCAAGCGGGAGGGTGTCTTCAAAAGAAATTTTTGGTTTCGGGTGAAACCCTTCGGTATATTTTACATTAATTCCAGCTCTTTTTATAGCCCTTAAGAAAATATTAACAAGTTCCAGGTGACCAAAATATCGAGCTTTATCTTTTTTTGAAAAAGACAAAGAGTATTTCAAAAAGTTTCTTTTATCATTTGTTTTTATATCCGCCTTTTTTATTGCACCCTCTGCTTCACCCCCCGTTGCAACAATTGAGGAACCAACAAGATCAGGCTTCAATATATCAAAATCACAAATACCACAATTATTACATTCATCTTTTCTACAATCTTTAGTTAACTCCCCACTTATAGCCTTTGTATATTCATCTTTTAAAAATGTTTCTGATAACCCGATGTTTATATGGCTCCATGGAAGGCTTTCACCTAAACCCCTTTCTCTGTTTATAAAAAAACTATCATCTAATCCTGTTTCAATTATGGATTTCTTCCACAAACTATAATCAAAACTATCACTCCACCCGTCAAACCTGCACCCGTTTTTATAAGCAGCAATAATTAATCGGCAAAGCCTTCTGTCACCACGTGAAAAAAGACCTTCTATTTGACTGGTTTCAGGATCCTGGTTTTTTACTTTTACACCTGAAAACTTAAGGTTTCTTTTTAACCAGGATATTTTTTTCTTTGATTCTTCAATAGAAATTTGGTTTGACCACTGAAATGGTGTATGCGGTTTTGGAACAAAAGTGGTTATACTAATATTAATTTTTTTATTGCGGCCTCCAAAACCTTTTATTTTTTTTATATCTTTTACAATTTCAACTATCTCTTTAAGATCTTCTTCTGTTTCCCCGGGAAGCCCTATCATAAAATACAATTTTATCAAATCCCATCCAAGGTTAAAGGTATTATTTACAGTATTAATTATTTCATCCCTGGAAATATTCTTGTTTATAATATTTCTCAACCTCTGGCTTCCGGCTTCGGGAGCTATCGTAAAACCTGTTTTTCTTACCTTTTTTATATAATTTATTAACCCCGGTGTTAATGTATCTGCTCGAAGGGATGGTAGTGAAACAGATGTGTGTTTAACAAGGTATTTATTAACCAGGCTCTCTATTAGTTGAGATATACAACTGTAGTCACCCGTACTTAAAGAAAGCAACGAGATATCATCATATCCGGTTGTTTTTATAGTTTTTTCTATAAGGTCAAGAATATCTTCCATAGATCTTTCACGAACAGGTCTATATATCATACCAGCTTGACAAAACCTGCACCCGCGAGAGCACCCCCTGGCTATTTCCAACCTGAGTCTATCATGAACAGGCCTTCCAAAGGGTATAACAGGAGAGTCCGGGGAGTCATCCTTTCTTAAGCTTGTATTTATAACCCTTTGTATTTGTTTATAGTTTGAGTTTTTTGGTATAAGTTTTTGAAAACCGTTTTCATCATAAACCGGTTCAAAAAAAGAGGGTATGTAAACACCTTTAATTTTTGATAAACTTTTTAATAAGTCTTCCTTTAAGTTAGATTCTGATTCTTTCCACTTTACCCAGGTTTCAGAAAGCTCCAACACAACCTCTTCTCCATCACCAATTACAAACACATCAAACAAATCGGCAACAGGTTCCGGGTTACACACACTTGGTCCCCCTGCTATTAATATCGGATGAGATTCATCCCTGTCTTCCGCAAGAAACGGTATGTCCGCAAGATCAAGAATGGTTAAAATATTCGTATAGTTAAGCTCGTAAAGAAGACTAAAACCTATAATATCAAATTTATTTAATGGTTCGTGTGACTCCAGAGTAAATATTGAGTTTCCGGTGTTTTTTAGTTCTTTTTCCATATCAACACCGGGAGCATATACTCTTTCTACTGATATATAATTTTTTTTATTTAAAATATGGTAAAGTATCTGTATACCAAAATGAGATGTACCAATTTCATATAGGTCAGGAAAAGCCAGGGCCATTCTTAATTTAACACTATCCGGGTCTTTTTTTATTACATTTGTTTCAAACCCCAAGTATCTACTTGGTTTTTCAACAAAAGGAAGGATTTCTTGAATAGATTTGTTACACATGGTATTTTATATTAACCTTTTCGTTCATTTTATTTAAAAAATCTTATCATTGTAACTTTTTTTTATAATTTATAAAAGGAAAAATTATTATAATTAAAAAACAAAACGTTAATTTGTAGTTTCTTTTTATTTATTCCAACGAGATGATCCGGGATATTACATTACAATTAATATATAAAACAGGTTTTTTAAACTTCTTTTAATTTCTAACAACATAAATTTTTACAGGTAAAAAATGAATAAAAACAATGTGATTGATCTTATAAAATCAGACAAACCTTTAAAAGATATCATTGTTATGGGGTGGATAAGGACCAGAAGGTCTTCAAAGGATTTTTCTTTTATTGAGGTTAATGACGGATCCTGTTTAAAAAACATCCAGATAATTATTGAAAACACTATAGAAAATTACGAAGATATAAAAAAGATAACCACAGGTTCTGCTGTTTCTGTAAAAGGAAACCTTGTTAAATCTCCGGGGAAAAATCAGGCGTGGGAAATACAGGCACTTGATGTGGAAATACTAAGTATTTCACCGGAATCGTACCCCCTTCAAAAGAAAAGACATACAGATGAATATTTAAGAAGTATTGCTCACCTCAGGCCGCGAACAAATAAATACGGGGCTATATTCAGAATAAGATCTGAGGTGTCTTATGCAGTTCATAAATTTTTCAGGGATAAAAATTTTAAATATATTCATACACCTATTATTACAGGCTCTGATTGTGAAGGGGCTGGTGAAATGTTTAAAATTAAAACATTAAACCCTGAAAAAAACGATAACAAAGAAAATAAAAACTCCTATTCATCTGATTTTTTTGGAAAAGAAGCAAATCTTACAGTATCGGGTCAACTTTCTGCCGAAATGTTTTGCCTTGCACTTGGAAATGTATATACCTTTGGCCCTACCTTCAGAGCTGAAAACTCAAATACAAGTAGACACATATCAGAATTCTGGATGATAGAACCGGAAATGGCATTCTGTGACATTTATGATAATATGAAACTTTCAGAAGAGTTTATAAAATTTCTTATTAACTTTTCATTTGAAAATTGCATGGATGACTTAGAATTGTTTAATATGTACGTTGATAAAAGTTTATTTAAAACATTAAAAAATATTTTGAATTCTGATTTTATAAAAATAACATATGAAGAAGCTGTAAAAATATTGATTAAATCCGGAAACACCTTTGATTATAAAATTGAATATGGAAAAGATCTTCAGTCAGAACATGAACGTTATCTTACAGAATCACATTTTAAACAACCTGTAATTGTTTATAATTATCCAAAAAAAATAAAACCGTTTTATATGAGACTTAATACTGACAATGAAACCGTTGCCGCAATGGATGTGCTTGTTCCCCGTATAGGAGAACTCATTGGGGGTAGTCAGAGAGAAGAACGTATTGATATTCTTGAAAAAAGAATGGACGAAACCGGTCTTAACAAAGAAGAATACTGGTGGTATCTTGATTCAAGAAAGTATGGGTCTGTAATACACAGTGGTTTTGGTTTAGGTTTTGAAAGGTTATTAATGCTCATTTCAGGAATAACAAACATAAGAGATGTTATTCCTTTTCCAAGAACTCCAAAAAACCTTGATTTTTAAATTACAACTAAAAGTCCAATGATGTTACTTCTAGAGCGTTTGTTTGAATAAAGTTTCTTCTTGGCTCAACCTCTTCACCCATTAGAAGAGTAAATATTTCATCTGTTTTTTCAGCATCATCAATTTTTACCTGCAGCATATTTCTTTTTTCGGGATTCATTGTTGTTTCCCATAACTGATCAGGGTTCATTTCGCCAAGACCCTTGTAACGCTGAAAAGATACCCCTTTTTTGCCTTCTTCTAATAGGTGGTAAAACAATTCCTTTTTATTATTAAAAATGTCCGGTTTTTCTTCCTTTTTATCTTCTGTATTATATACATAAAAAGGTGGTTTGTCATATTTTGTTATATTATCATATAATAACATAGCTTTTTGATATTCTGATGAATAAACAAGAATCCGACCTATTTCTACAGGTTTATTGTCGCCATCAATTAAAAAACTATCATCTGTTTTTTTCTTTTTTGCTATAAATCTATATCTATTACGCTCACTATTAAATATTAATTCTTCAGTTTCATAACCATTTTCTGAAATAATATCTTTTAGAGAACTCATTTTTTCCCTGTCCTGAAGAATTGTTTTATCTTTAATATTATTTTCTATCAAAAATTCAATAAGTTCTTTATCATAATTACGTCTTTCAAGTGTCATTATAGATGAAAAATATTCTGAATAATCGTTTAAAAGTAAAAAAAGGTTATGGTTTGAAATTATCTGTCCATCTCCGGTTTTTACATATTTTTTATCACATATCCTTTTTATTATATATTCATTATATTCCAACTCATTTTTTAGATACTTTTCACTTTTCCCTTTACCAACTTTAAACAAGGGTGGTTGGGCAATATACAGATAGCCGTTTTCTATCAGGTTTGGCATTTGTCTGTAGAAGAATGTTAATAAAAGGGTTCTTATGTGAGACCCGTCAACATCAGCATCTGTCATTATAACAACTTTATGGTATCTTATTTTTTCAATATTATATTCCTCTTCACCTACACCTGTTCCAAGGACAGTTATCATGTTTTTTATTTCTTCACTTCTCAAAAGCTTATCAAAACGGGCTTTTTCAACATTTAAAATTTTTCCTTTTAAAGGGAGTATAGCCTGAAATTTTCTATCTCTTCCCATTTTTGCAGAACCTCCGGCAGAATCACCCTCTACAAGAAATAGTTCTCTTTCTGAAGGTTCATTGTTCTGACATTCCGCAAGTTTTCCCGGCAATGTTGAATCCGATAATGCCCCCTGGCTTCTTGCCATATCTCTTGCTCTTTTTGCAGCATCTCTTGCCCTGGCAGCATCAACTGCTTTTGATACTATTTTTTTTCCTACAGATGGGTTTTCCTCCAAAAATATCGACAAATTTTCATTTACCAAAGATTCAACAATTCCTTTAACTTCACTGTTTCCAAGTTTTGTTTTTGTTTGACCTTCAAACTGAGGATCTATTATTCTTACACTAACTATAGCTGTAAGTCCTTCTCGTACATCTTCACCACCAATTTTAGATTGCTGATTTTTGGGAATATTATCACTTACTGCATAATTATTTATAGTCCTTGTAAGAGCTCCTTTAAATCCGCTGAGATGAAATCCCCCTTCATTTGTTTTAATATTATTTGCAAATGAATATATTTTTTCCTTAAAGGTATCATTATATTGTATAGCTACTTCTACCTGAACTTCATTTTTTTCGCCTTCTATTATGATTGGTGTGTGTAAAGAGGTGTGAGACCTGTTCAGATATTCAACAAAAGATGATATACCCCCTTCATAATGAAACTCATCCTTTTCATCAGATCTTTCATCTTCAATTATTATTCTTACACCCCTGTTTAAAAAAGCGAGTTCTCTTAATCTTCTGGAAAGAGTTTCATAACTGAAATTATCATGCTCCATAATTTCCATATCAGGCCTGAAAAATATTTTAGTTCCATTTTTTTCAGTTTCACCTATTATTTCTAACTCACTTGTTTTTATACCTTTACTGAAGGTTTGTTTATATATTTTTCCTTCTTTGAATATTTGAAGTTCAAGATGTTTAGAAAGTGCATTTACAACAGATATTCCAACACCGTGTAGACCTCCGGAAACCTTATATGAATCACTATCAAATTTTCCGCCGGCATGAAGTTTTGTAAGAACTACTTCTGCTGCAGGAATATTTTCAGTTTCATGTATTCCAACAGGAATACCCCTTCCATTATCTTCTACACTTACACTATTGTCTGTATTTATAATTACATTAATAGTATCACAATATCCGGCCATTGCTTCATCAATACTGTTATCAACAACCTCATAAACAAGATGATGAAGACCTTGTTCACTTACATTACCAATATACATGGAAGGTCTTTTTCTTACAGCTTCAAGACCTTCAAGTATTTTTATATTTTCTGCATTATATGTATCGTTTTCTATATTCATATTTTCATCGGCATTATAACACTTAAAAAGTTTTTATCACCCTCACCCTGAACTATACAGGGATTCTCTTCATCTTTTATATTAATGTAAACTTTTTCTTTATTTATTACATTAAGGGTTTCTATAAAATATTGAGGATTAAAAGAAATATCTATAGAATTACCATTATAAATAATATCAACATCTTCTTTTGATTCACCAAGATTTGGATTTGCAGCAGATATGGTAAGATTATTCTCTCTGAATTTAAAAATAACCCCTTTATAATCATCTGAAGATAAAATTGACATTCTTTTCAACATCATTTTAAAAAGATTTTTATCTATCTCTATTACATGATCATCACCTACACTTATAATATCTTCATATTCGGGAAAATTTCCTTCAAGAAGACATACTATAATGGTTTCATTATCTTTTTTTATTATAAAATGATTATCTTTGACTCCAACCTGAACAGAACCTGTTGTTTCAAGAAATTTATTAACTTCATTAAGAGCTTTTTTTGGAATAATTATTTTTTCTATTTCCGGAATATTTATATCTTTATTAAATACATAATCTACCTTGGAAAGGCGTTTACCATCAGTTGAAATCATTCTTAATTTTTTTTCGTTTTCAAAATCTTTTATTTCAAGATAAACTCCTAAAATATGAGCTCTTTTTTCATCTGAAGAAGCACTTATTAAAATAGTTTTTTCGATCATCTTTTTTAGATAATCAGAATCAACTTCAAAAAAATCAATGTCTGTTAACTGTGGTATATCCGGAAAATCCTCAGGATTCATACCTACAATGTTATATTCCACATTTTTTATACTTATTTTAACCCATTGTTTTTCTATTTCATCAATTAAAATTTCGTTTTCGGGTGAGTTTCTAATTATATCGGAAAACTTACTTGCATTAACTGCAATTATTCCTTCACCACTAACTTCCGCCGGATAAAATCCCTCAAATCCTGTTTCAAGGTCTGTAGCAGAAATAGATATTCCTGAATCTGTTGTTTTTATTAATATGTTTTCTGTTATTGCAAGATTACTTTTCCTTCCTGTAATTCCCTGTATTTTACTCAAAACTTCATTTATGTCATTTTTATAAATTTTAAATTTCATATATTATCCTATAAATTATTTTTGTTGTTTAAAATGAAG
>Ga0008651_10002591_pt1 | contig 9915 bp, 13 predicted proteins | sample SaaInlV_200m_DNA_6_FD_59173 | JGI IMG/M metagenome (GOLD analysis project Ga0008651, IMG submission 59173) | Marine microbial communities from expanding oxygen minimum zones in the Saanich Inlet - SI037_S2LV_200m_DNA | ecosystem: Environmental > Aquatic > Marine > Intertidal zone ...
AGATTGCGAGTGGTAATTTCAATTTTCCTGATTCTTTTGATTATATCTGTTGTTTCCATTATTTTAATAGATTATTATCTTCCGGTTTTTGGAGATAATTTTCTTTGGTGCTAATTTTTTTATTTGTCTTTTTTTCAAGAGCTTTTTTAGCATCTCCGGCGATTTTCCCACCTTCTTTTGCATCTTTTTTCAACTTGTTAAAACCTTGAGAATCATTTGTTTGAGTGATTTCCGTAGTAGCTCGTTCTCCCAACATTGAAAAAATAAGTTCTAAATCTGTCATGTGATCTCGTAAATTTTCTCTATCTAAATTTTTCAATTTCTTATATTCGGATGGTGTCATTCCAAAAGTTGCTTTGCTAATTTCAGCAGTTAAAATTGCGTATTCTTTTTGTTCTTTTGCTCCACGTTTTTGCCATTCATCGGTCAGTTCTTCGCGAATAGCAATCCCTCTCATTCTTTTTTCAATCCAATCTTTGCTGTATCCTTTAAGCTTGTACAATGTTCTTGTTCGCTTTGTTGCTAATTCTGGATTTTCGATTTCTTGCACTCGTTCATATCCAACTTTTGCCAACCATCTTTTGAAAGGTTCTGCTTTCGGTGATGGAATGGATTGAATAAGCCGGAAAATGCCTTCTGTATTGGCACAATCTGTTTTTCTCATTTTACCATCAGTTGCTTGTAATTTCAACCCGTGACAAATTGTCACGACTTCATTTCCTTCGGCTTTCAATCGTTGTTTTAGCTTTCTCCAGTAAGCTCCCGCATCAACACTTTCTGCTAAAACATTACAAACATCAACCACAGAAAACCACCATTCATTATTATAAATAATTCGTCTAATTTCTTTTTGTTGGAAAATTGCTAATTTATTGTTTTTCATTTTTGCACCATTCAGAATTTTTATGGAACTTCGATTTCATCAAATAAACGATTTACAATTTCTTCCTGAGTTATTTGTTCAGCTTCTGCTTCGTAAGTGAGGATAAGGCGATGTCGCAAAATATCTTTACCGATTGCTTTGATGTCATCTGGCGTTACATAACCACGATGGTCCAAGAAGGCGTGTGCTTTTGCTGCTTGTGCGAGGTAAATCGTTGCTCTTGGAGATGCACCGCATTCGATTAAATTCGCAAGGTCTTTGAGATTTTTGAAATTTTCTGGGTTTCTTGTTGCGAAAACAAGGTCGAGAATGTAATCTTTGATTTTTTCTTCCATATAAATTTCTTTCACAATGTTACGAAGCTCGATGATTTCGGTTGGTGAAATTACTTTTTCTATTGGAATTTCTTCGTTTTTTATCATTCTGTCGAGAATCATTTTTTCCTCTTCACGAGTTGGATAATCGATGAGAAGTTTGAGCATGAAACGATCAACTTGTGCTTCTGGAAGTGGGTAAGTTCCTTCTTGCTCAAGTGGGTTTTGAGTAGCCATCACGAGGAATGGTTTTGGCAATTTATAGGTTGTATCGCTAATGGTAACCTGTCTCTCTTGCATTGCTTCCAAAAGAGCAGATTGCACTTTTGCGGGAGCACGGTTAATCTCGTCAGCAAGAATGAAGTTTGCAAATAAAGGTCCTTTCTTTACTGAAAATTCGTGTGTTTTTTGACTGTAAATCATTGTACCGATTAAATCCGCAGGGAGTAAATCTGGCGTAAATTGGAGACGCTTAAAAGTTGAGTCTATCGTTTTGGAAATAGTGGAAACAGCTAGTGTTTTAGCGAGACCAGGAACACCTTCCAAAAGGATGTGTCCATCGGCGAGAAGTCCCACCATTATGCGTTTCATCATATATTGTTGTCCGACAACAACTTTGTTGACTTCGGCATTAATCTTGTCAATTACTTGACTTTTTTCCATTACTTTTTGGTTGATTTGTTCTATTGTCATAATTTCTCCGAAATATTTTCTTCACGAAAGACCTTTCCAACAAGGTCTTTCCATTGAATGTTTACTTTTTTATCATCTGTTACGATGGTTACATAACTTGCCTCTCGTCCGCGGTCAAATTCATATTTTAGATGACCGGGATTCAAAAGATATGATTTTCTGAATTCTTTAAATTCAGTACGATGTGTGTGCCCGTGAAGGATGAAATTTGCCAAAGTGCGTCTCATCATTGCATCTAAGACATTATGAACCAATGCAAAACTCCAATTATCAATTGTGATTATTTTGATTTTATCGAGTGAGTTATCTTCGTATCCAGGGTGTAAAATCCCAGGAACTTTGACAATTTCAGCATTTTCGATTAGGTCAAGATTTTCATCTAAATCTTCATAATAGTCGCCGAGATGAAAAATGTAATCGTAGTTTTCCTCATTCTGAAGTGCTATTCGCAAAAGTTTTTGATTGCGATGAGTGTCTGAAATTACAATAATTTTCGCCATGATTACATCTTTTGTGGTGTAGAAATTCCCATTAAATCAAGTGCAAGTCCAATTACATTTTTTACGGCAGAACAAAGATATAATCTTGCTTGCGTCATCTCAATGCGCTTTTCATCGATGATGTGATATTTGGCATAATATTTGTGAAACATGCCAGCGAGTTCGTGCAAATAACCAGATAAGCGGTGTGGTTCGCGGTGTTCAGCAGCACCAATTAAAATTGATTTCAATTCCAACATTTTTTTGATTAATCGTAATTCTTCATCTTTATTTAATTTTCGTAAATTTTTGGTGTCGAAATCTTTCAAAGAAATTTTGGCTTTTTTAGCTTTTTTCATGATGCTATTGATGCGTGCGTAAGCATATTGACAGTAAAATACAGGGTTTTCGCTTGATTGCTTTTTGGCAAGCTCCATGTCAAAATCCAAATGTGCACTCGGTTTTCTATCAATGAAGAAATAACGAGCCGCATCTTTGCCAACTTCGTCAATCAAATCATTCAAAGTAACAATTCTGCCCGCGCGTTTAGACATTTTTACAACCTCACCATTTTGAATCAAATTGATGTGTTGCAGATAGACAACTTCCAGTTTTGAAGCGTCTAATTCGAGTGCCTTCATAGCCGCACGAAGTTTGGAAATATGACCGTGATGGTCTGGACCTAAAACATCAATGAGGACATCGTAAGCACGATTATATTTGGTGATATGATAAGCAATGTCTGGCACCAAGTAGGTTGGATTTCCATCAGCCTTGATGAGCACCCTGTCTTTGATGTCGCCAAACTGAGATGAATTGAACCAAATTGCTTCATCTTTTTCGTAAGTGCAACCTGCTTCCGCCAAATAGCTGAGTGCTTCTTCCAAAATTCCGTCTTTTCGTAATTTTCTTTCTGACATCCAATTATTGAAGTGAACGCCAAATCTTTCTAAACTTTCATATTGCATTGCTTGGATTTTTTTGAGTGCGAAGTTACGCATTTTTTCCATTCTGTCATTTTCGGTGCAGTGGAAAAGTTTTGAACCTTCCGCCGAATTTAATTGACTTGCTAAATCTTTTAAATACTCACCATGATAAGCTTCCGGTGGAAATTCATCGATGCGTTCACCGTGCAATTCGCGGTAGCGAAGTTCCAAGGATTCAGCCAAAATATCCACTTGATTACCTGCATCATTCACATAAAATTCGGTGAAAACATCGTAGCCAACATGACGCATAATGCTGGCTAAAGTATCGCCAAAAGCACCAGCACGAGCACTAACTACATTCAGTGGTCCAGTTGGATTAGCACTGATGAACTCCAATAAAATTCGTTGTTTTTTCCCGTGTTTAGAAGCGGCAAATTTCTTTTTTTTTTCAACAATATCAATCAAATTTTTATGGAAAACGCTATTTGCTAATTTGAAATTGATAAATCCTGGTCCGGCAATTTCTACCTTTTTATAGTATCGTTTTTTTGCAAAAATTTCCACAAATTTTTCGGCTAAATCACGTGGTGCCATTTTGTTCAATTTCGCATTCAAAAGTGCCACATTTGATGAAAAATCACCGTGCTCTACATTATTTGGGATTTCCACCGAAAAATTTTCAGTATATTCTAAATCTAACTCTTCCAAAACTTCAATTAAATCGTCAAAAATTTTACTTTTTATCATAATTCTCTCTTTGTTTCAAATTTGTATAAATCTTCAATTTTGTATAAATTTCTTTTTTGTTCATTGAAAATATGGACGATAATTTCGCCAAAATCCAACAAAATCCATTCTCCTTTATCGAGCCCTTCTTTCGAGAGAATATCGAATTTATGCTCTTTTGCTTTTTGCACAATGTGCGTCGAAATTGCTCTGTTATGAATGTCTACTGTACCGTTGCAAACGATGATTGCGTCTGTAAAATCTGTTTTTCCGGTAACATCAAAATGAACCGTGTTTTCACCTTTTTTCTCGAGAATCCACTCGACAATACTTCTGATTTTTTCTTTTAATTCCATTCTAACTCTCACTTAAAATATTTTTGAAAATCTCTTCCCACAATTATTTGAAAATCTTCCATCGAATTTTCACTAATTGCGTAAATTTTTCTTTTGATGCCAGTTATTTCCCTCAGATGATTCAGTTTTTCGCTGTTATTTTTTTTCACAACGATGATTGATTTTTCGTAAATATATTGATGACCATCTTTCCAAAAAAGAACATCTATGTTTGGAAAATCGTTGTGAATAAAATAATTTCTAACATCGTTGGCAGCACCATTTATGCCACATCCATTCACGATAGCGATGCGAACAAGAGGTGCGTTTTTATCACTTTTTTCTGTATATCTCTCATTTTTGAACAAATCTGATTTGAACAAAAATAATGCGATGATAGCTGCTAAAAGTAACATTAAAAACCATTTCATACGATGGGACTAATTATTTTTTTAAGGTCTCGTTGTCAAATTGCTTTTTTAATTGTGTAAAACTTTTTTCAAAATTTTCGGGAATTATGCGTGTTCCACCAATAGTGGTCATAAAATTTACATCACCGTGCCAACGCGGTACAATGTGAATATGAAGATGCTCTTCAATACCTGCTCCACCAGCTTTTCCAAGGTTAATGCCAACATTAAAACCATCACAATGATAAACTTTTCCCAAAACTTTTTCGCTTAACTGAACGGTCGCAAAAAGTTCATTTAACTCTTCCATTTTGAGGTCATTTAAACGCGATATATGGCGGTTTGGCACGACCATAATGTGACCATTATTGTAAGGAAAAACATTCATAATCACAAAACAATGTTTGGCACGATGTAAAATTAAATGCTTTTTATCGTTGTTTTCTTGTGGTTTAATGCAGAAAATACACTTTTTCTCTTTTTCGGAAAGAATGTATTGCAATCGCCAAGGTGAGTATAATTTGTCACTCATTTTTTCTCCTTCGTGATATTTTCATTCATCAAAATGTTGTTGTCTTTTAAAATATTCCGTTTCGAGTTCGGCGAGTTGCTCTTTTGAATTTACGCCGGCAGCTTCGATCATGTCATCAAGTAAAACGGAAGTAACAAGTTTGTTTTCATTATTCAGAATTTCGAGCGTGTCGGTAAGATAATATTCGTTTTGATTATTCTTGTTTGTGATTTGTGACAGTGCATCAAATAGAGATTTAGAGTCGAAACAGTAGATGCCGGTATTTATTTCTTTAATCTCTTTTTGTGAATCTGTAGCGTCTTTGAATTCGACGATTTTCAAAACATTTCCAGTTTCATTTCGCACGATTCTACCGTATTTTAGGGCATCATCCATTACCGCAGTAAGGACAGTGCAAACTGCATTTTCAGCAAGATGATGTGCGAGGATTTTTTCGAGTGTTTGATGGCGTAAAAGTGGGACATCGCCGCAAAGTATGAAGATGTTGCCGTCAAAATTTTTGAAAGTATTCTCGGTAACCATTACTGCGTGTCCGGTGCCATTTTGTTCTTTTTGCTCGATAAATTTAATTTTATCATTTTGTGGAATAATCGCAATAACTTCTTCTTTTTTGTAGCCCACCACCGTCGCTATAAGCTCACTATTTACTTTTTGGGCAGTTTCGATAACGCGTGTTATCATTGCTTTTTGGGCGAGTTGATGAATTACTTTTGGTTTTTCAGATTGCATGCGGGTGCCTTTGCCAGCCGCGAGAATGATTGATGCAGTTTTTTTCATATTTTCTCCAATTTTTCTTTTAAGGTTGTCATTGTTTTTTTGAATTTTGGATGAATAAAATTCGGGCAAATTTCGTGCAAAGATTGAAGTACAAAAAATCTTTTATGAAGTTCGGGATGTGGAATAGTTAGATTTTTTGATTTGATAATTTCGTTTCCGTAAAATAAAATATCGATGTCAATTGTGCGTGGACCCCATTTTTCATCTCGAACGCGGTTCAATTTATTTTCAATATTTAAGCAAGTTTTCAGAAGATTTGATGCCGAAAATATGGTTTCAATTTTTACCACACAATTGAGGAAATCTGGTTGAATTATTTTGCCAAACGGCTTTGTTTCGATGATTTTACTTTCGTTTAAAATTTTAATTTTGGGGTTTAAAGAGAGTTCAAGAATGGCATTTTCGATGTATTCTTGACGATTGCCCAAATTTGAACCCAAACCTAAATAGCAAGTCACTTTCTACTTCGCTCCATTTCTAATTCGACCGATTTTAGAATGCCATTTATCGCTACCGATGGTTTTTGAATTTTTACTTTTGCACTAATTATTTTGGGGAATTCAGCTAAAATAGTGTCGAGGAGTGTGTTTGCACAATTTTCTAAAAGGTGGAATTTTCTATTTTCCATTACATTTTTGATAATGTCATAAACTTTTGTGTAATCGATTGTGTCTTCTAAATTTTCAATTTTTTTATCTTCATTTTGGTCAGTTTCAAAACTGAAATTAACGATAAATCGTTGTCCTAATTTACGCTCTTCCTCGTAAACTCCATGAAATCCGTAAAAAATCATTTCGTGTAGGTTAATTTTCATAATTACCTTTTTTACAATTTTTTGATTATTTTTAGTTCAAGTTTGTCCGCGTATTTTTTGTCGATAAAATAGATAACTAAGCCGCTAAAAAGTACGCCAAATAATGAAGCTATAACCGCAAAATCTTCTTTGAGATGGAAGACAAACTTGGCAATAAGGTAAGCAATAATCATCGTGAAAATCGGAAAAATAAAGATAATAAAAGATGATAAAATGCGTAATTTGGGGGAAACTTCAATCTGTAATTTATCGCCAATTATTACTTTTAGATCTGTCTTGATTTTATGCATTACACTTTTGTCATTTGTGTGACAAACACCACCCATAGCACACGTCTCACAAGAACCAGATTGTTCCATTTCCACCAAAATATGGTTGTCAATTATTTCTTTTACGATTGCAATTTCAATCTGATTTTCCATCGTTATTTTTTTCCAAAACTAATTTTATTTTCATTCCCATTTTTCAAACGAAGAATGTTGTCCTTATGACGCACAATAATGAGCAATGCGATAATCGAGACGAACACCAAAAATTCGCGTTCTGCAAAATTATTTTGTAGGTTAATAACAAGTTCCGAAATTGCCAAAATTAGAGCGGAAACGATGGAACCTAACGAAATGTATTTGGTGAAGATGACGATGAGAATAAAGCTGGCAAGTGCGATGCAAAATGGAATTGGCGTGAGTGCACCGAAAACTCCGGCGGATGTTGCTACGCCTTTTCCCCCTTTGAATTTGAGGAAAATTGTGAAGATATGTCCCAAAATCGCCGAAAGGGCAATGATTACTAAAACAGTACCTTCAAAATCAAATTTTTTGGCGATGATAACTGGTACTGCACCTTTTGCCGCATCGAGCAAAAGAGTGGTGATACCAATTTTTGTTCCCAAAACTCGTAATGCGTTTGTAGCACCCACATTACCACTGCCAAATTTACGAATGTCGATTCCTTTTAGGATTTTTCCCATGATGTAACTCGTTGGAATGGAACCGATTAAGTAAGTTGCGACGATAAAAATCAAACTTTTAATTAACATTTTTTCTTCCTTTTCTAACTTTTAATTATAACTCGTCTTCACCGCGTCCGCGATAGAATGTGCGAATTGTAGCACCTTCAAATTTAAAATTTTCACGCAATTGGTTATTGAGGTAGCGTCTGTAATGAACGGTGATGTAGTCTGGATTATTGCAGAAAAAAACAAAAGTGGGTGGGTGGGTGGTGACTTGGGTGCAGAAGTAGATTTTGGCGTGTTTTCCACTTGAGTGTGAAGGTGGAAATTTTGCCGTTGTTTTCTTCAAAAAATCGTTCAATTTAGAAGTAGATATGCGTTTATTGCTCTCCTCTTTTACCTTCAAAATAAAATCGAAAATTTTGTGAATTCGTTGTCCAGTTAAAGCCGAAATAAAGATGATAGGTGCGTATTCCACAAAACGCAATTTTTCTCTAATATCACGCACAAATTCGCCGGTTGTGCTGTTATCTTTTTCGATTAAATCCCACTTGTTGATAGCGAGAATAATGTCTTTGAAATTACGGGCAGCGTATGAGATTATTTTCTGGTCTTGACTGGAAATATCATCGTTTGCATCGATAACTGCCAAAACAATATCGGCACGATTGATGCTTTCGATGGTACGCATATTACTGAAATATTCAACGCCATATTTGATGCGTTTTTTCCGTCGCAATCCAGCGGTATCAATGAATCTGATTTGTTCATTATTATGCTCGACCACCAAGTCAATTGAATCACGCGTGGTACCCGGAATATTAGTAACAATATTAGCTTCTCTTTTAATTAATTTATTGATTAAAGAAGACTTACCTACATTTGGTTTGCCCACGATGGCAATTTTTATCTCATCAATTTCTTCTTCTTCTTCGATATCATCATCAATGTAAGAAATCAATAAATCCAAAAAATTTCCGACATTACGCCCGTTTGCTGCTGCCACTGGGAATGGGTCACCAAAACCTAATTTAAGAAAATCATAAATTTCCAAATCGTCTTTTTCGTTATCAGTTTTATTTGCCACCAAAATTACTTTTTCGCGGTGGGGGGAGAGGATTTTTGCTATATGCAAATCGATGTCTGCCGTACCAACTTTTGAATCCACCACAAACAGCACTAAATCTGCTTCTGTGATGGCAACTTCAGCTTGGAATTTAACCGCTTTATCAATGCTACTGTCCGATTTTGGGATAATTCCACCTGTATCCACAATTACAAATTTTTTACCTGACCATTCGGCTTCTTCATATTTTCGGTCGCGTGTTACGCCTTCTTCAAAATCTACGATAGCACTTCGTTTTTTGCAAATTCTGTTGAAAAGGGTTGATTTTCCAACATTTGGTCTTCCGACAATCGCAACTACTTTCTTTTTCATCTACTTACATCCATTATTTTTATAGTGACCAAACTCAAATTTGAGGTTAATTTGTCAAATTAAATAGAAAGTAGTTGACAATATATGCCGTTAAAATAGATTTAACCGTGAGTAAAATAAAAATTAATCGGAGTTTATTGTGAATCGAAAAGAGAAAGAGTTTTTTCTCCGTAAAGAGTTGATTATTGATGCCGCAAAACAGCTATTTATTGAAAATGGTTTTGAGAATACCACGATGGATGACATCGCGAAAAAAGCGGAATATACAAAACCAACCTTATATAAATATTTCAAAAATAAAGAGGAAATTTTGTTCGGATTATATTTGAAGGGTTGGCAAGAAAGTGTTGATGTGGTCTTGTCCGAAATGGAAAATGCACAAACAGGTTTTGATAAATTAGTCATTGCAGCAAATACTTATTGCGATTATTTTAGGAAAAATTCCGTCTATTTTATGTTGTTAAATTATGTTCATTCCAATGCCATTAAATTGAATGATGATAACAGCGAAAAAAAAGAAAACCACAAAAAACAAGTTGACGAATTTATTGGGAAAATGGAATCCATCATTAACGATGGAATAGAAGATAAATCAATTTACGATGGATTAGATGTGAAATTAGCAGTGGAATA
>Ga0008651_10002606_pt1 | contig 9884 bp, 6 predicted proteins | sample SaaInlV_200m_DNA_6_FD_59173 | JGI IMG/M metagenome (GOLD analysis project Ga0008651, IMG submission 59173) | Marine microbial communities from expanding oxygen minimum zones in the Saanich Inlet - SI037_S2LV_200m_DNA | ecosystem: Environmental > Aquatic > Marine > Intertidal zone ...
ATTGGTTGTGAAGGAAAGACAGATATTATTAAACCTAATATTATCTTAATTCTTGCAGATGATCTGGGATATAATGATGTTACCTGTTATCGGAATTCGAACGAAAATCAATCAATTGATAAGCCTCCAACATCGCAAACGCCTAATATTGATATTCTTGCTGAGCAAGGAATGCTTTTTACCGATTTTTATTGCGGAGCTGCTGTATGTTCACCATCCAGATCAGCGCTAATTACTGGCAGAAACGCAACCAGAGTTGGCATATACAATTGGATTCCTGAAGACTCCCCAATACATCTTCGTTCGTGGGAAGTAACCATTGCTGAGTTATTGAAAAATATTAATTACAGTACGGGCCATTTTGGAAAATGGCATTTAACTTCAAAGGGAACTAATCAGCCAATACCAAACGACCAGGGATATGACTATAGTTTTTTTGCACATAACAATGCTATTCCATCACATCGAAATCCAGAAAATTATTATAGGAATGGTAAGCCTGTTGGCCCTTTAAAAGGGTACGCTTGTAACCTTGTTGTTGATGAAGCAATTAATTGGTTGAAAACTAATAAAAATATGCAAACACCCTTTTACATAAACGTTTGGTTTAATGAGCCACATTTAAAAGTTGCAGCACCCGAGGAGTTAACCAAAAGACATAAATACAACCAGGAATATTATGGTGCCATTGAAAATATGGACATTGCTGTGGGTAAATTAATGGTGTATTTAAAAGAGAATAATTTAGATGAAAATACGATCGTAATTTTTACTTCCGATAATGGTTCACGATGGGATCATTCCAACGATCCGTTACGAGGAGAAAAATGTTTTAATTACGAGGGAGGCGTTCGCGTTCCATTCATAATAAAATGGCCAACAAAAGTGCCCCAAGGCAAAACAAGTAAAGTGGTTGGGAGTTTTACCGATATATTACCGACTGTTGCCAGTATTACCGGAATTCCTGTTCCTTCAGATCGTATAATTGATGGTATTGATATTTCACCCGTATTTTTGGGAAAGACAGCAATTGTTAAAAGGGAGAATCCTATTTTTTTCTTTCGATATTTTCATGATCCAATTTGTATGTTAAGAGATGGAGATTGGTGTCTTTTAGGATATGACACATTAATTCCCAAGGCCGAATCTCTAAATGAAGGACAGCTTGGAAAAATAAGGCCCTGGCAATTTATGGAAAATCATATGGAATATTTAAAGACTATTACACCAAAACACTTTGAACTCTACAACCTACACGATGACAGGGAGCAAAAAAATGATTTAGCAAAAGAGTATCCTGGGATAGTCAATAAAATGAAAAATAAAATGTTACAACTTCGAAAGGAGATGGTTACTGAAGGGGGAGATTGGTTTGATCATTAATAGATAAACGCTATTTGAAATTTACTCAAAATATGAAACAAGATTTATTTAAAATAAATTAATAATGAAAAAGAATAAGGGGAGTATAATTATTATTTTGGGGGTTCTGATAGCTGGATTATTTTTATCGTTTAGTGTAAAATCAGCCGACTCTGATCAGCCGAATATAATATTCATTTTAGTTGATGATTTAGGTTATGGAGATTTATCTTGTCAGGGAGGAACAGATATTTTAACACCAAATATCGATAAGCTTTTTACAAGTGGTATCCGTTACTCAAATTTTTATGCAAACTGTACAGTTTGCTCTCCTTCAAGAGCGTCTTTAATGACTGGGCGTTATCCCGATATGGCTGGTGTTCCAGGAGTAATTCGTACTCATGAAACGAATAGTTGGGGTTACCTTGATCCTGCTGCTATTACCCTGCCAGATATGCTGAAAAAAGCCGGGTATCAAACTGCAATAATCGGAAAATGGCATTTGGGTTTGGAATCTCCTAATACCCCAAATGAGCGTGGATTTGACTTTTTTCATGGCTTTTTAGGCGATATGATGGATGATTATTGGAATCATCGTCGCCATGGAGAAAACTATATGAGGCTAAATGAAAAAGAAATTGACCCGAAAGGGCATGCAACGGACATATTTTCAGATTGGGCAATAGATTTTATCAAAAAAAGCGAGAACGATGTTACTCCTTTTTTTATGTATTTAGCATACAATGCTCCCCATTTTCCTATTCAACCCCCGGAAGATTGGCTTATAAAAGTGAAAAAGAGAGAAAATTCGATTGGAGAAAAGCGAGCAAAGAATGTTGCTTTTGTCGAACATCTAGATGATGGGATTGGAAAGGTTATTAATTCACTTAAAGAATCTGGACAATACAGCAATACAATTATAATTTTCACTTCCGATAATGGAGGGCATCTTTCTAGTGGCGCTTCTAATGGTGAACTAAGAGGGGGTAAACAAGATATGTATGAAGGTGGAATAAAAGTCCCTACTTGTATGGTTTGGGAAAATAAATTCGAAGCTGGTTTTGTTTCTGATCAACTCGGATTAACCATGGATTTTTACCCTACAATTTGTTCCATCGCCGATGTTTCAATTTCTCATCAGATTGATGGAGTAAATATTTTATCAGATGCAGAAGAAAAAAACCAGACGACAGAAAACAGAGAGGTATATTATATGAGGCGTGAAGGAGGAAAATATGGAGGTTTGTGTTATTACGCTTTACGAAACGGCGGCTATAAATTGGTGCAAAATACGCCGTATGAAAAATTGCAGCTATTCAATTTAGATTCCGACCCATTGGAAAAATCTCCACTTGATGAAAATTCAAAACAATTTAGGGATCTGAAATTCAATTTATCGCAACACATTAGGAGATCAGGAGGAATTCCTTGGCAAAAGAAAGAGGCCAAGTAAATTCTTAATAACATGTATTAAACTATAAATTAATAAAATCTATAAAATGAAAACTTTTAATATAAAAATGATTGTAATGACCGGTTTGCTATTTATTGGAATTACAAGGCAACAAAATAGCATTGCAGCAGAGAAAAACAAAACCTCAACTCCTAACTTTATTATCATATTTGCTGATGATATGGGCTATGGGGACATGGGAACATTTGGCCATCCGACGATTAGAACACCCAACTTGGACAAGATGGCTGATGAAGGGCAAAAGTGGACTAATTTTTATGTTGCGGCACCGGTTTGTACGCCTTCGCGAGCAGGTTTATTAACAGGTAGATTACCAATTAGAACAGGAATGTGTAGTGATAAACGAAGAGTTCTTTTCCCGGATTCAAAAGGCGGGTTACCAACAAACGAGACAACTATTGCATCGGCATTAAAAGGTTCTGGGTATGCAACCGCTTGTATTGGGAAATGGCATTTGGGACATCTCCCGCAATACTCTCCAAATAAACATGGTTTCGACTATTACTTTGGTATTCCATACAGCAACGACATGGATTTGACACCTAAGCCAAAATCAGCACAGGATTACTTTGATGCCTGCACAAAACCAAGGGTAGAAAACTTTAATGTGCCTTTATTGCGTAACTCAGAAATAATAGAAAGACCGGCAGATCAAACTACAATTACAAAAAGATATACAAGTGAAGCCATTAATTTTATTAAGCAAAATAAAAAGAAGCCATTCTTCCTTTATTTGGCTCATTCAATGCCTCATGTCCCTCTGTTTCGTTCTAAAGAATTTGAAGGGAAAAGTTTGCGGGGAGTTTATGGCGATGTAATTGAAGAATTGGATTGGAGTTTAGGTGAAATAATAAAAACATTAAAACAAAACGGATTAGATGAAAATACTCTTGTGGTTTTTACATCAGATAATGGACCGTGGTTAACTTTTAAGGATCATGGAGGAAGTGCTGGATTACTAAGCGGAGGCAAAGGAGGAACCTATGAAGGAGGCATGCGGGAACCTACTATTTTTTGGAATCCGGGAGGAGTAAAACCTGGGGTTGTTATGGATTTAGGAACAACGATGGATTTATTGCCTACGATTTGTCATCTGGCAAATGTTAATCTCCCTAATGACAGGAAATATGATGGTTATGATATTTCTTCAGTATTATCAGGAACAGGCGAAAGTCTCCGTGATATAGTTTTTTACTATAGGGGCACACAGGTTTATGCTATTCGTAAAGGTGAGTTCAAGGCTCATTTTATTACCCAATCTGAATATGGAGGAGAGGAGAAGAAAGTTCAGGAAACACCCTTGTTATACAATTTGGAATTAGATCCTTCTGAAAAATATAATATTACCGAAGAACATCCGGAAATTATTAAGGAGATGAAAGAAGTATTGGAAGAACATCTTTCTACTTTGATCCCAGTTGAGAATCAATTGGAAAAGTGATTATGTTTCTCTTGAAAGATATGTTTATAAAATTGATGGTAAAAAGCCCCAGCTTCTTCTCGTTTGAGTTTAATGGGAAAGAGGGGTAGCCCGACTGTCGTTTGTTACTTAATGATCCTCCATTGAAGTCCTATAAACCTTCGAGTAATGATATTTTGCCAAATGTCTTCCTTTTCTGTATTAGGAGAAAAGTTACTACATAGGCTAATTTTTTACAAATATATTTTTTCGACCAGCATTACTGGCATTTCCTCCAAATCCTGCATCGCATTTATCAATCCCACTTTCTCATACTTTGAGAGATCTTTGGGAGTGATCCGGCATTCTAATATTTTACCTTCATTAATTAAACGTGCACGCTGTGTTCCGGGTAAAAGAGGTGTGTCGGGAGTCCACCATTTTAAACCATCAAAAAAAACAGAATTAGCTGTGTAACTGTCGGTTATGCAATTATTTTTTACGATGAGAATATCATCGTATTTGGCACGTTGCTCAAAAAGTTCATCCAATTTTTTACGGTTGAAGTATTTAAAATGGTAATCAATGACATCGTTTCTTACAAGTTTTAAACTTCTTATTTCGCGAATTTGATGAGGTAAGAATTCGATCTTATCAATTGTTTCTGAATAAAGAATCCGGCAACGGAATAAGCCATTTTTAAAATTTTCAGGAATCTCAATAATATCTTCCAGATTAATTTTACCAGAAGTTTTGAAGTATTCGTTGCGAGACTTATTAAAACGGGAATTATGAAAAGAGATGTTAAACAGTTTCCCGTTTTTACATTTTATGGTTTCAAGCAATTGGGACATACACTTTTTTTAGCATTTCTTCGTACTCCTTTTCGGCTTCGCTCATAAACGTAATTCCACCACCACTTTTATAAATAAGTTGTCCGTTTTGGTTTTCAATATAACGGATTAAAACACAACTGTCCAGGTTTTTTCCGTCAAAAATCCCAAAGATTCCTGTGTAATAACCCCTGTCGTAATTTTCAGATTTTTCGATAATCTCCAGTGTTTTTTTCTTCGGTGCCCCCGAAATTGAACCAGCCGGGAGCATTGCAAAAATAATGTCCCCTATTTTTTTAGCAAAGTCATCAGGTAAATCTCCCGAAATTTTTGAACTTACCTGCCAAAGATTTTTTTGGTTGGTTTGAATATGACTGAGATATCTGAATTTTTCTACTTTCACATTTTCGGAGATCAGACTCAAATCATTCCGGATCAAATCAACAATGGTATTATGTTCCGCTACTTCTTTTGTATCTTTTAAAATCAGTTCTTCCGCGTTATCAATCCCGGCGTCAATGGTGCCTTTCATCGGGAAAGAATAAATCTTTCCATTGTCAATTTTTACAAAAGTTTCAGGAGAAAAACAAACAAATTGATTTTTCAAATAAATTTTATAGGGTGCTGAACTCAAGTGAAATATTTCTTCAAGCGAAAGATTGGTTTCAATTAAAGTTGGCTGTGTGAAGTTTAAAAGATAAGTATCGCCGTTGTTAATGTGTTGCTGTATCTGGTCGAACCCTGTTTTGTATTTTTCGAATGAAACAGGATTGGTATTCCATATTTTTTGGGACGGTTCAGTTTGAAATCTAACCACATTAGAAAAATCTGGAATGTGCCATAAAATTTCCCCTGACGATTCTTTCAAAGGAAAAATTTTTGGTTTTTGCCCTAAGAAATCAATCAGAAAAACAAAAGGTTCACCTTGTTTTCCAAGGTCATTCATCCGATTTATTATTTCTTCCGGTTTATTCATTTACAGTTGGCAAAGATATTAATTTTTGTTCCCTGTAAAATGCTTATGGAATTCAAAGGTTAAACCGTTCATTATTTTTATTTTTACCGCAAATATCAAAATAATGGATATTGCGAATAATATTTCTGAGATTAAAAATACTTTGCCTGAAGGTGTGAAACTGGTTGCTGTTTCGAAGACAAAGCCAGTGGAAGATATTATGGTGGCTTATCGTTCGGGCCATAAAATTTTTGGGGAAAATAAGGTGCAGGATCTTGTTGGGAAATACGAACAACTACCCAAAGATATTGAATGGCATTTTATTGGTCATTTGCAATCGAACAAGGTAAAATTTGTTGCCCCTTTTATTAGTTTTTTACACGGAATTGATTCAATGAAATTATTGAAAGTTGTAAACAAGGAAGCTAAAAAAAATGATCGGGTTATTTCCTGTTTACTTCAGTTTCACATCGCTGAAGAATCGACGAAATTTGGATTTTCGATAAAAGAAGCTTATGATTTGCTCAGTTCAGAAGAAATTAATTCGCTTCAAAATGTTGAAATTGCCGGGGTAATGGGGATGGCGACCTACACTGATAATGAAAGCCAAATAAGAAAAGAGTTTCGTGGCTTAAAAAATATTTTTAATACGCTCAAAAATGAATACTTTTCCGGCGTCGAAAGTTTTAGGGAAATTTCTATGGGGATGTCGGATGATTATCTTATTGCAGTTGATGAAGGAAGTACAATAATACGTGTCGGCAGCAAGATTTTTGGCACACGGAATTATTAAAAATAACGATTAATATTTGATTTTTTTAACGTAAGTTATTTAAACTTTTAAACTCAAAACTATGAGTAATTTTGAAACAACATATTTGGGATTGCATCTGAAAAATCCTCTGGTAGCAGCAAGTTCAGGTTTAACAAGTTCAGTGGAAAAAATTAAAGAATTGGAAAAAGCAGGAATTGGTGCTGTAGTTTTAAAATCTATTTTTGAAGAACAGATAAATAACGAAGTTAGTAGTCTGTTAGTCAAAGAACAACAAAATATGGATTACCCCGAAGCGGAAGATTATATTAAAGGTTATCTCCGAGACAATTCAATTAACGACCATATTGAATTGCTTGAAGAATCAAAAAAGGTTGTGGATATTCCAGTAATTGCCAGTATTAATTGTGTTTCGGCTGATGAATGGACAACATTTGCAAAAGATTTTGAAAATGCCGGAGCCGACGCCATTGAATTGAATATTTTTTACGTTCCTACCGATCGCAACGAAAAACCCGGAGTTGTGGAACAATTGTATCTCGATGTTTTGAAAAAAGTAAAAAGTGTAGTTTCTATTCCGGTTGCCGTAAAGTTTGGTGTTAATCACAGCAATATTATTGGAATGGCTGACAAATTAAAAGCTAATGGTGCCAGCGGGATTGTAATGTTTAACCGTTTTTACGAACCCGATATTAACCTGGAAACACTTGCCCTAACTTCGTCAGAAGTTTTTAGTTCGCCTTCAGAACTCCGGCGTTCGTTGCGTTGGGTGGGATTGGTTTCATCGGCAGTTCCAACAATTGATATTGCGGCTTCAACAGGTATTCACGATGGAAGTGCAGTAATTAAACAATTATTGGCGGGGGCGCAAGTTACGCAGTTGTGTTCTTCGTTGTACATAAACGGAGCAAGTGTAATTGCAGAGATGCTCGATGAAATGTCGGGATTTATGAAAAAATGGAATTTCAAAAAACCGGATGATTTCCGCGGACGGCTTTCCTATAAAAATATTCCCGATCCGATGTTGTATGAGCGCTCGCAGTTTATGAAATACTTTTCGAACAGGAAATAAGATATTTATGAAGTTATTTGGCTCGGTATTTCTAATTGTACACGTATTTTTATTTTCGAATACCGGACTAGTTTTCTCACAAGATTCCGTTGTACCCCGAATTGAAAATCCAAACTCCGATACAATCCGTTATTGTAGTGATTCTATATTGGTTGTTCCTGATATTTCAATCCAAAATATTGAAATAAACGAGGCAAGCGAAGGAATGAAAATTTCAATAGCCAATTACAAACGTGGCGAAGATATTTTGGTTTACGATGAAGTTCCCGGATTCGTTTACAAATGGGTTGATTATTATGGATACCTGGAAATCAAAGGGGTTGGAACAGCAGAAGAATATCAATCAGCGGTTAGTCAAGTTTTTTATAAAAACTTAGCCAATATTCCAACTTTAGAAGATAGATCATTCTCAATAAGTCTTTTAGATGCCGACTATTTACCCCAAACAAAGCATTTTTACAGGTATATTAAAAAGAGGGGAATTCTTTGGACTGAAGCAAGAGATTCGGCTGCCAATATGGATTATTACGGATTAAAAGGTTATCTGGCGACAATAACCTCAAGAGGGGAGAATGATTTTATTTGGTCGAAAATTGATGGAGTTGGATGGATTGGAGCAAATGACAGTACTACAGAGGGGACCTGGAAATGGGTGACCGGCCCGGAATCAGGAACACAGTTTTGGCAAGGAGATTACAATGGAGGTTCGGTTGGCGGACAATACTCATTTTGGAATACGGGAGAACCAAATAACGTCCAGAAATCGTGGGGGGCTGATGAAGATTATGCCCACATTAATTCCAATCCGAATACCATTCAAAAATCATGGAATGATTTGTCTAACGAAGGTGATAGAGATAATCCTAATGGTTATTATTATCCTGAAGGATTTATAGTTGAATTTGGCGGGTTTTCTGATGAACCGGATCTTAAGCTTTCAGCAACCGCCATAATTAAAGTTGCAAAAATAGCTTTTTCCGATCAACGGAACCTTACAATTTGCCAAGGCGAAAGTGTACGCTTAAACAATTTTGCAGAGCCTGTTTCAGAAGATTATAATTATTCGTGGTTACCCGCCCAAAATATAAATTTTCCTGCCATTGCCAGCCCTCTTGCTACGCCACCAGAGACAACAGTTTACACGGTAACCGGGACACTGGGTGAATGTGTTGCTTCCGCCGATTTTAATGTAAATGTAAACCCAGCGCCAATACATACCTGGGATCCCGAGTATATAATTTGCGAAGGGGAATCAATAGAATTAGATCCCGGAGAACATTCTTCTTATTTATGGGAAACGCTTGATACAACCCAAAAAATTACCGTTGATATTGAAAACTGGTACACAGTAACACTTACAAACGAATTTGCTTGCACCAGCAAAGATAGCACATTTGTAAAATGGAGTATTTTGCCAGTTCTGGATTATGGAGGTCTGGAAACTCTGGTTTGTGGAAGTAAGCAGCAAAAATTAAATTTAGCTTTTGAAAATGGGACTGCTTCAACTAATTTATTCTCGTTAAGTGAAAATGCAAATATTGTAGATCCCAAAAGCCTTTCGCCCACAATAACTGTCGATGAATATGGGATTTACAATTTTCAAATGGAAATTACCGACCAGTTTCAATGTGAATTCCTCGATACGCTAAAAATTGAATTTCATAACCAGCCAACTGTCCTTTTTCAAATTGATGAAGCTGAATGTGAGGGATATAACCTCAAGCTTTATTACGAAGGTACAACTTACGAAGACGCTGTTTTTAACTGGTATTCAAACGATACTTTATTTCTTTCCGGCATAAATATCGATTCAATGGAAATTCCTCTTGGATACGGTGCTTTTAACCGTTCAGTGGGTTTGATAATTAACGAGCAGGGGTGCATCGATTCTTTGAGGTTATCGGTAACAGTAACCCCGATATTAGATTTCTGGGCCGAAAACCCAGAAGGTTGTACTCCATTAGAAACGGAGTTTGATTACTCTGCAAGCGAACAGGTCGATAGTTTTTATTGGGAG
>Ga0008651_10002618_pt1 | contig 9856 bp, 8 predicted proteins | sample SaaInlV_200m_DNA_6_FD_59173 | JGI IMG/M metagenome (GOLD analysis project Ga0008651, IMG submission 59173) | Marine microbial communities from expanding oxygen minimum zones in the Saanich Inlet - SI037_S2LV_200m_DNA | ecosystem: Environmental > Aquatic > Marine > Intertidal zone ...
GCAACATGTTGCGTCTGACGCCACAGGTCAGGCTGGACCCCACAAACGCGGGTGTGGCCGCAGGCTGGTGCCATGACACGGGGGTGGACGGGTGGTTGGCTGCCGAAGGCGGGCGTCGGATGGCGGAGCCTATCCTGCCGGAGGAGTCTCCCTGGTACTGGTTGCGCGCAACGGTGCACTGCAACGCGCCCGCCGGGCCCCGCTATGTCGTGTGTGATAACCCGGACTTTCTCGAGCTTTACGTCAACGGCTCGGCGGCCGAACAGGTAGACCGCCCGTCACTTTGGACGGAGGAGAACGTGGCGTTCGACGTTGCCGGGCGCTTCTGTCTGGGCGCGAACACGATCCACATTCGAGCCCGGACGAGTAGGTACAATGACCCGCGAGTCGGGGCGTTTGCGGTCTCCGCAACGCTGCTGCAACCCGTTGTGCTTGTCGGGGACTTCCTGGTGGGGCAGGATGACCGGTTGCTGCCATGGGCCGGGATGCTGAACGCCGATACCTGCTGGGAGCTCCAGGGCCTTCCGCATGTCGGCGGAACGGGTACCTATCGCCGGAATCTCGAGTGGGATGGGCGTGAACACCTGGTCTTGCACCTTCCCCACTGTACGGACGCCGTCGATGTGCACGTCAACGGCCGCCATTGTGGAACGCGTGTTTGGGCTCCGTACGTGTTTGACCTGGCCGATGTGCTTACTTGTGGAGCGAATGTTCTCGAGCTTAACGTGCGGAACACGCTGGGGAACATCATCACCGAGACGTACGGGGGAGTGGCGCCGGATCGGCCCCCGGTCAGCGGTCTGCTGGAAGCTCCGCGGTTGCTCGCTGTCTGACGCGACCCCTTGCCAGGAAGCACCGGTTGCTCGCCCGGCGTTTGGCCCTCAGCCTGAGGCGGAGTGTTGCTACAGAAAGGGAATTCTCGTGAAATCACCTGCCACGATTTTTGTCGGGTGTCTGTTGCTGGCCGGTTTGGCGCCCACTGTCCAGGGCATTGAGCCGATCGAGATTGAGCAGGGCATGTACCGTGTGGTCGCCGGCCCAAGTGGGGTCGTCGTCTACCATGGTGGGACGCAGCTCTCGCTGGGGTCCTACTTCACCGTCTACAAGCCTGACTACAAAGGAAATATCGTCTCGATCGGGGAACTCTGGAAGAACGCCGCGGTGACCCGTGGACCGAACAGGATGGAGGCACGGGCTGACCTGCCGGAAGGACGGGCTCGCCTCCGCGTGGAAGTCACGCCTGATTGGATCGAGGTCGAGGTCGGCATCAGTGTAGCCGCCGGCGTGGAGTTTGGACCTCGGGAGTATGCGGCCTTTCAGATACCGCCGGATCTCGTTGTTGGCGGCACCGTAGAGGTTCTCAACGCGGCCGGCTCAGTGACGGAAAGCAAACCTGTTCCGGCCACGCCGACCCGTGGAGGCATGGTTCGTCCCGGCAGCATGCTGCGCTTCCACACCGCGGACCGCGTGATTGAGATCCGAACCGGCGGCGGGACGAATGTCTACGCCTTCGACGCACGTGTGGAACAGTACGGGAAGCGTGGCGGCCTGTGGGTGTTCTCCGGCCTGCCAGTCGCACCCGGCTACGAGACCACGGTAACACGCAGGTTGCGGGTCATTCCTCCGCCCGAGCCGCGGCCTGTGGGCACAGCCGTGTTCCAGGACGGAACGCCCGTCGCACGAGTTGTGATTCGGGAAGGCGCAACGGAACGAGAGCAGTTCGCCGCGGAGGAACTCGTCGCTTACATCGAGAAGATTTGCGGGAAGCGCATCGAGGTCCGACCGATCGGAACGGACGCCGGTCGGCCGGGCGATCTTGCAGTCGGCGAGTGTGCGGTTTCCGCAGGGCTCATTTCCCGAGAAGAACTTGCCCCCCTTGAGCGTGATGGATACGTCGTGCGGGTGACGAGCGACCGCGGCGCCGTGTGTGGCTGGCGTGATCTGGGAACTACCTATGGGGTGTACGCCCTGATTCGTCAACTCGGGATCACGTTCTACGCGCCCGGCTGTGAAGCCGTGCCTGAGACGGAGGCGCTGACCATCCCGGCTTGCGATCTGCGCAAGAAGCCGCTGCTCGAGTTCCGCAAGATGACCCAGAACCTGAAACTCGGGCACACACCTTCCGACGATTTGGGGAATCCACGCGATATCGGCGAGAAGGGCGGTCTCGTCCATGCCGCGGCCTATCTCGTGCCGTTCGACAGGTTCCATGAGGAACACCCGGAGTACTTCGCCTTGCAGAAGGACGGCAAACGCCTGCACCGTCACCCGAAGGCGACGCGCTTTGATGTGCATCTTTGCCTTTCCAATCCGGACGTGCAGCGCGTTTCGGCCGAACGCCTGTTGGTCCTTATGGACAAACAGCCGGACCGGACGTTCTTCGGTGTCTCGCAGGGCGACGGGCACGCGTGGTGCAGGTGCGAGGAATGTCAGGCGCTGGACACGGTCCCCGGCAAAGTCATGACCGACCGACTCATCACCTATGTGAACGCCATTGCCCGGTTCGTTGCCGTGAAGCACCCGGAGAAGCAGATTTTGACGCTTGCCTACACCAAGGCGACCTCGCCGCCGCCGATTCGGGTCAAGCCGGAGCCCAACGTTATGGTGCAGTTCTGTCCGTATCCCGGCCGTGTTTACTGCCAGAGCCATTTCTTCACCTGCGAGAAGAACGTTGGCGGCTACGAGGACATCCAGGGATGGTTCAAGCTAGCCCCCAGCAGACTATTTAGAATGACTTAGTATTTTGGGCACCCAGAAAAGCCTCTCTGAGCTTGAGAAGGTCGGGCTTGCGTGGCTAAGGTCAGGGCTGTGGCGAGCTGTGCAGCAGCAATACACAAGCCTGCAAAGAGAGTACTTGCTGGCGCCGGTGTGTTGCTGCCCAATGCGGTGTGCGTTCGGCCTACCTCAAATCCTTTCTTCCTCATCCCTGTAATCCCCCCGTAACTCATGCCCCGACCAGCCAACCGCAGTACAATTGCGGACGTGGTGCGGAGGCATGCGAGGTGATTACCATCCCGGCGGCAATGGTATCTTCCATTTGGCCTATTCAGACTTATCGATGCCAGGTTCTTGAGGGGAGAAATGGGGGCTGTGGTCAAGTCTACATATACATAGAACGCCATGTCCATAACAGGTTCACGGCCTGGTCCCGGCTTGGCTTGGTGAGGTGCTCTTTGGCCGTCTGGTTTCCCATGAGTAATCGTGAACAAACTGACGTAAAGCCATGGGAAACCACAGACATGGACACTGAGGACCGACCACAAAGGCGACACACCTAGTCGCCGTAGCAGTACTGCGATGTGCTATACGAAAGCATCCGGAAAAAGAGGAGAGCAAGCAATGAGAACGAGAACCAAAGACCCGTCACAGCGGGACACGGTGATGGTCCGTGTCGAGGTACGTCGCAGCTACCACGAGCAGATCAAGCAGCTGTCGTATTTGGACCGTACGCCAATCTACAAGATCATCGGGGAGGCACTGGCTGCAGGCATTCCCAAGACTAAACAGCGTGTGTCCAACGACCTTGCCGAGCGCAAGAAGAGAGAGCAGACGATGAAGCAAGCCAGCGATCCCCGAACCAGCTGGGCCATACCGACTGAAGGCAACGGACAGACGGAAGCGGCGACAGCCGCAGCGCAAGAATCAGAGGAGAAAGTCAACGATGAGAAACGTGACGACAGTTGAAATAGATCGAGACACCCATGCTCAACTGCGTGCCCTCGCTGAGCAGTCGGGCTTTAAGATCAGGAACCTGACGGCGCTACTGCTTCAGGAAGGCATGTCAGTGTTCGCGGCAAAATACCCGGAGTTCTCGGGTATTGCATCGAGGGGGGTGCCGCCAGTTGGACACAGCCTAACCGACATGCCCCTTACTGACACAGACGGTGAATAATCCCCAGCCGTGGCCTTTCCGCTTGTCTAGATGAACACCGTGACGTCCACCGAAAATTGTGCTGACCCAGTCTCGTTCGGGGCTTGCACAGCTTGCGAGTTCATGGTATTTTACGGGACATGCCTCACAGCAGGCATTCAGGCACTCAACTGCCTGCAAATCAAGAAATCTGGGAAACGAGCGAAAGGGAAAAACGTCTCAACTGCCGCGTTCGACAGTAAACGGACGGTGGCTATCCCAGGTTGATTTGTAGAGCGGTCTCGCCTTTCTGTTATCCCTGACCTGTTTTCTTCTCGTGGTTACTCTCTCCTCTGCGTGAAGCCAAAACAGATTCAGACCCTCACATCATGATGTGTCGGCGCGTCCAACTCTCTTCTCCTTCTTCGGGTCAGCTTCCTACCATCTTCTGCTGAGCGTGACCACGCGGTCGTGTGGATCACCAGTTGTGTTCCCATCGGATCGAGCGATCCGTTAGACCACCAACAGCTCACCTGTAGAGAGAAGCAAACGTCTGCACGTAAGCCGACACACACTCGGAAGTAACAAACACAAGGAAACAGCAAGATGGCCCTTAACCTAAACGAGATATTGGAAGACGAGAAGGGGACACCACAACCCTCCTCTTCCGAAGACGTGATCGACAGGATGGACGAACCCTCAGAAGAAGAGCAAGATGCCGGAATGGGATCCCCGTCCTCCGGACTCAATTCCGTGGTGGAAGCCGTAAGAGGCTTCGCGCTAGATCTGCACGAAGCCCTGCGACAACTGTCGGATAGAGACCTGATATTTCTGGCTGATGCGATCACGCAAGTGCAGAAGGATAGGTACGCTAGCGTGCCATTCTAGGAGGAAGGCCCTGCCGAAAGCACGGGCTCCACATGTCATCCATACGATCAACAACAATACCCAAATCTGGGCAGAGGCGGTCACAAAACCGTGGCCGCCTCTCGCCCCACTATCAGGAGACACCGACATGGCCCCGAACACGAACAACACTGCCAAAAGGCTACACGAAAATGTCAATACGAACACACGGGCAAAATGCCCAGCAACCCGCTGTCGATCTATGGACAGCAACCGATCCCAACACCCTTTCCGCCATGAACGACCCCAGCAGATTGCCAGAGATTCTGGAAGCCCTTGGCTACCGCCATGATGACCGCGTTAAGTTCGCGAGCCTCACGCGCACGACCACAGACTGGGACACAGGATGGTTGTGCCTCGCCAGTATGAGCATTGAGAAGATCGTCAGCAATTGGACCGAGCAGCTATGCACCACTCCCGACGTAGCCGTCATCATGAACCAGGAGATCCCCGTCCAAGACCTCTACATGGGTTTCTGCACGCACGATGGAGCGCGTAAGTTCACCAAAGCGAACATGGTCGAGTGTACCCACCTGGTCCTGGATGTGGATGTCGGGACAGCAGGTCATAGAAACGCGAGCGCGTACGAAACTGCGGAGGAAGCTCTTGCGGCTGTTTCCGGCTTTCTGCCACCACCCACGATGGTACTGAACACGGGAGGCGGACTCAACCTCTATTTCAGGCTTGCTGAACGCCTCGACGTGCAGGAGCATCTTCAGGAGATTGAGGCACTGTCTAAACGTGCAAGCTACGCCGTCAAGGGAGACACCTGCCATTCTGTGGATCACATCTTCAGGTTTCCACTGTCCATCAACTGGAAACTGATGGGAGAGACGCGTCGAACCACTATCCTACAGTTCCGTCCCGACGTCGATTACACCCTCGATGAACTGAATGCATATCTTGATGCACGGGATGTCCCGGAAGCAGAAGAGATACAGTCAGTAACGAAGGCTTCTTCTGGAAGCCAATCCCAATCATCGGGGAGTTTTGACTCTTCCGCATGGGGCTATCACATGGTAATGGATGCGGTTGCTGCGAAAGTGCCCGAGCGACAGATCATATCGAAGCTGAAAAGGGTGCCCGATGTGTGGTCGCACTACAACACAGAGAACCGTGCCAGAGCAGACATTCGGCGAATCCGGAAGAAGCTACTGGGAGGACTGCCCAGACCTCGGACGCCGGTTGAGAATGTTGAGATGGATATCAGTTTGTCTCTCCCTGCCATTGCTGAACCCCGCCGCATCTTCGATGAGGAAGTATTCCCGACGCAGAATGAGCGTATCGACGCCGTTCTCGGTCTGCTTGATACGGCCATCCAGAGTGGTCGAAATGTGATCTTCAATCTGCCGTGCGGCTCAAGCAAGACGACCAGCGCCATCATCACCGTCGCCGGAAATGCGAGCAATAGCAATCGGTTCTGGTTCGTGACCGAGAAGGTTGCCAATGTCAGGAGGATTGCTGAAACACTTCGTATTCTGGGCTGTAACGCAGTCGAGTGGCATGGCTTCCATGAAGCCGTCTGTGAGCAGAAACTGACCTACCAGGAGTTCCGGGACTGCGACACGATACCGTGCCGTGAATGTGAGCACCAACAAGGCTGCACAGCAACCAACCGTATCCTTGCGACAGGTGGCCGTTGGGACTGTCCTACTGCCGACGTGGTAGTAACTACACATGCACACTGGAGAGCGGCGATGTTGAGTGGCAAAATACCCTCTTCATTGCGAGCGGTCATTGTTGATGAAGCTCCCATGCTCTCGGAAACTCTGACCCTCACTGAGGCCGACATGTCCCGACTGCGGCGGATGTTCAGTCCATGTGCAGACATTGCTCAGAGCGTCTGTGAGGACCTGGCTTTGGTGATCCGAGCAACAGCAGATGGGGACTGTCGGCGTGTGACATTGAATGGGATAAGACGGAGGACACGGTTGCTCAAACAGTGCGTGCTCACGCGACACGAAGCAGGTGAACTCGATGATAGTGATCTCCAGCTCGCTCTTGAGTTGATTGCCTTTGCCGCGCGTGGCAGCGATGTGTATGCAGTGCTGTACTACAAGAACGGTGAAAAACGAACTGGAGCACATTACAGGCTCATAACCGGCAAGGTCCAAATCCGCACGGATGTACAGCATATCGTGTTGGACGGATCAGCCAAACTGTCGGACGTAGAGTGGGTAGATTTCACCATTTGGCAAGCCCCTGAATTACTGCCGACCTATCCGAACACCACCATTCACATCATCAAAGCCAATCCGTCAAAGACCAAGCTCTCGGACAGCCAGACTTTCAAGAGTCTTGAGAGCACCGCCCTGAACGTGATACAAGCTCGCCCGGATTGCCTGAGGTCAATCGTCTTCCGGAACAAGACTGCCACTGAGAAGATCGCGAAGGACGTTGAGGGTCTCTCAGTGCTGATCGACATGTCCGGTGTTGCAGTAATCCCGATGACGAGAGGTGAGCACAAAGGCTCAAACGATGGTAAGGAGGCGGACGCAGCCGTCGTTGCGATGTCACTGTTCTACGACGCGAGCTACTACGTCCTTCGCACGGCTCTTGCCACTGGTAGCGGCATTGCCTCCACACGGATATGGCAGACGGGAAAGACCTTCCAGTTTCCGAAGATGAAGCGGAATGGCGGGTATACCGACAAGCAGATTCACCAAGCCTTTGTCCGTGCTACCGCAGACGATCTGTACCAGGCGATCATGCGTGGGAAGATCCGGACGGATGCAGATGCCGTGTATGACGTAGTCTGCTTGCTGGACAGTCCTGAAGTGATCTCACTTCTGACTGATGATTTGCCGGGCTGCACCATTCTGATTGACGGTAGCAATATCATCATGCGAATGATGGCAGGCGATAGTGAAACGCAACTTGCCAAGAGCTTCCAGAGCGGTAAGGAGCCAGAGGCAGACAGACAGAAACTAAAGAGGATAATTGAGGCATTCTATGAGTGTTGGTGCGACCGTCCGTAGCCTGTCATGACACACCTCTAAAGAAGAACCCAAGGTTGCTATAATAATACCTATATGGCAACCTTGGGTTTCATATTACTGGTTGGTATCACCACGTCATTGCGGACCGGAAGTGGTCAGGTACAGGAACCCAAGGTTGCTATAAAGAAACATTAAGAGGTAACCTTGGGTATCCCAAATGTTCTCAATTCGTGTTAGATGGGTTGTCAGGTAAGGTGTGTCTAGCCAGGCAACGCTACAACCCTTGGTTATTCGCCAATCGAGACATCTGTAGCTTCACAGCAATTCGTGTCCGCTCCGTCCACGTCAGAATGGAACAGCTGTATCGGTGCGCGACCGTGAACCAAAACTGCTCCTTGTATCAACGTGGTGCTGATGGTCCCAGCATCCTCTTCAGAACGCCATAGAGGCTCCTGAGAAGCTTCTGGCTTGGCGACGCACGAACTGCACGTGTCAGCATCATTCACAGCCAAAAAGGCTGTGTCACGGCACAGGAGAACTGAACCACAATGGGCCTACGAGACGCCTGAGACGATCTATACCACTTCTGCTGCACTAAGCCCACGATTTCTCCCGCTACGATCCTGAGAATGTCGTATCTTGATCGTGGCGTATCCTGGGGCCGTTGATCTCATGCCAGTCCATATCCGTGAGGCTGACCAGATGACCTCCACTGAATCCTCGTGCCGCACAGCATGGCCATCGCAGCCCTCGCTGCCCTCACCCGGCCCATCACATGGCTCGACACCCAACGCGTGCCCAGGTGCCTGTAATGTGGCTGTGTCGGCATGGCATTGGTTGTGCCTTGCGCTAGACAGTAAGCAGAACGAAGTTAGTATTCCTTGCAGCTTGGCATGGGCAGTGAACTGGAACTGCTCACCATTTCCTGCTGCCGGATTACCGTTGCCAAAGATCAGGAGGGTAGCATGCGCTCACGAGCAAGGCAGATGCTCGACAAGTCGGTTTCCTCAATGCTCTCGGCTATCGAGATCTACAACAAACCCAATTTCCTCTACCGCGAAGAGACATTTTCGATCCTGGCTGTGAATGCATGGGAACTACTGCTGAAGGCGCGCATTCTTCAGCTTGGTAGAAACAAAATCAGCGTGATTCTTGTGTACGAACATCACACGCTTCGGGATGGATCTCGGTCCCAGAAGCTATACCGCAAGAAGAACCGGTGCGGCAACCACATATCGCTAGGATTGTTCAAGGCCTTCGACAGCCTTGTCAACGATTACGGAGATGACATTGAAGCATGTGTCAGGTCTAACCTAGAAGCATTGACCGAGATAAGGGACAATGCCGTTCACTTCATGAACCGTGACTTCGACCTTCGCAAGACCGTTCATGAACTCGGATCAGCCAGTGCGCGGAACTACCTGCGTCTGGTCCGACAGTGGTTTGGGGTCGATTTGAGAGAATACAACATATTTCTCATGCCAATCGCTTTCGTTCGGGACTGTGATTCCGCTGAAGGCATTGCACTCAACTCACAGGAGAGGAAGGTTCTGGAGTTCGTCAGATCGCTGAATGCTGATGAGTTTGCCAAAGCGGGGTCCGAGTTCTGCTTCTCCTTGGATATAGATATTCGGATGCGCCGAACGGGTAGCGACGGCAAGGCCGAGGTCACCCTATCCAACTCTCCCGAAGCTGTGCCAGTAAGGTTAGAAGAAGAGGATATTCGAGAGAAATATCCATGGGACTACAAAATTCTGTCAACAAGACTTCGCAAGCGATACTATGACTTCAAGGAAAATCAGGATTACCACAAAACACGAAAGGAACTTGAGAAAGATGAACGATTCTGCAAATCCCGTTACCTTGATCCAGGCAACCAAAGAAGCTCGAGGAAGAACTTCTATAACCCAAATATCCTGAAGGAGTTTGACAGGTTCTACACAAGAACTTGAGCTGGGCACGTATGGAGAAGAGGCCTGAATAGAAATGGACCCTCTGCGGGGGAATTTCCCGATTTTTCATATTCCGCGAATCGGAGAAGCAGAACTCCGTTCCATATTGCCGAAACTGGTTCTTTTGAGATCAGAAAGGAAGTACCTTTTCTGGAACTGTTTTTTGGGATCATCAGAATCGACGAAGTGGAACGTTCTGGAGAAGGGGT
>Ga0008651_10002622_pt1 | contig 9846 bp, 10 predicted proteins | sample SaaInlV_200m_DNA_6_FD_59173 | JGI IMG/M metagenome (GOLD analysis project Ga0008651, IMG submission 59173) | Marine microbial communities from expanding oxygen minimum zones in the Saanich Inlet - SI037_S2LV_200m_DNA | ecosystem: Environmental > Aquatic > Marine > Intertidal zone ...
CGTCTCTTTTCTCGTTGATGCGCGGGAAAACATCGTTGTTGATCACGCATCGGCTGATTGGGTTGGAGAATGTGGATAAAATTCTTGTTTTGGAGCGAGGAAAAATTGTCCAGCGCGGCGACCAAGCCCAACTCACGCGCGAGGCGGGGTTATATCGTCAGATGCTTGCACACCAAAATCGAATTTTGGCAGAGTAATTATCCGTTATAATCCATAACATGGATATAAAAACTCAACTTAATAACGATATGAAAGAGGCCATGCGCGCTAAAGATCAAGTTGCTAAACGCACGCTGATGATGGTACGCGCTGCCATTCAATTAACAGAAAAGGAACGCCGTGAAGAACTTGATGATGCGGCTCTCCTTGGAATTTTTCAGAAAGAAGTCAAGTCTCGTCAAGAAACAATTAGTGAAGCAAAAACAGCTGGGCGCGAAGACCTTATTGCTGATACAGCTGCTGAAATTCTAATTTTGAAAAAATATCTTCCTCAAGAAATGTCTTCAGAAGATTTACACACCCTTGCTGCAGAAGTTATCGCTGAAACAGAAGCGAGCACAATTAGGGATATGGGTAAGGTTATGAAGCTACTCATCCCGCGTGTAGAAGGGCGTGCGTCTGGCGGCGATATCAGCAAAACAGTTCGTGATTTACTACAAAATTAACATCTCATTTAAATGGCCCACTCACTAAAAAAATTCCTTTCCTCTGCTAAATTTTTAGCCTTTTTACGCATACTGATTTTAGTACTCGCAGTTGTAGGTTCTTTTGTTGCGCTAGTTCTGCCTATATTATTAGATGCTGTTGCACTCCCTCTCGCCGTTGGTGATGTTGCACCACGTAATTTAGAAGCTCCTTATGCAATCGAATATATCAGTGATGTTCGCACAGAAGATGCACGCCAATACGCGTCGTTAACAGTTGATGCGGTCTATACACAAGCAGACCCATCTATTGCAAGAGAACAAATAGATAATTTGCGCAGGGTTTTTCAATATATTTCTACTATTCAAGCAGATGAATATGCATCACCGAACGAACAAAAAGCGGATTTACTTGCCTTAGAAAATCTTAACCTTAAAGAAGAAACTATTTCTATTATTTTAAGTATAAGCAATCCCCAGTGGGAAGCTGTTCAGCAAGAATCTTTAAGCGTTCTTGAACAAGTAATGCGTAATAATATCCGGCAAAATGATATAACCAGCACCCAACGTAATATTCCTTCACGTGTTTCTTTAGCACTAACAGAAATTCAAGCTCAATTAGTCACTGAAATTGTGAAGGCTTTTATCGTGCCCAACAGTTTATACAGTGATATTTTAACGAAAGCAAGCCGAGACTCCGCGCGCGAAGCAGTTGAACCAATCATCCAGCAATATAAATCTGGAGAACGAGTAGTCTCAAGCGGTCAAATCATCACACCCGCAAATTTAGAAGCGCTAATAAATTTAGGGTTAATCCAATCTCAGGACGAGTTTTTAGAATATCTTGGTGCCGGAGCACTAACCTTAGCTCTGGCAATTTTTCTGTGGCTTTATTTTAGATATCGCCCATCAACAAAATTAAAAGATATTCGTAGCTTAATTTCAACAGCTATCATTTTTCTGATCTTCTTGGTAGGTGCTCGCTTAACGCTTCCGACCCAAGCTTTTATTCCTTATTTATATCCTATACCAGCTTTTGGATTATTAATCGCAACACTTTTTGGTGCAGATGCAGCATTCATGCTTGTAATTTCCTTAAGTTTTTTAGCCACTTATGGCGTAGATAATCCTCTTCCACTAACAGCTTATTATCTAGTTTCTTCATTAGTTAGTATTCTTGTTCTAGGGAAAGCAAGACAAGCATGGTCTTTTTTGAAAGCAGGGCTTGCTATATCGCTTACGGGCATTGCTATGCTCTTAGCATATTGGCTTCCATTTAACGCACCAGATTGGGTTGAAATAGCCACATTGGCAGCTACAGCATCCTTCAACGGAATTGCTTCAGCTAGCCTGACACTTCTTTTACAATTTTTTCTTGCCCAGATTTTGGGCTTACCAACCACTCTACGTTTATTGGAAATTTCTCGCCCAGATGCTCCCTTGCTCCAATTGCTACTTCGTGCCGCACCCGGAACTTATCAACATAGTTTGCAAGTTGCTAATCTTGCAGAACAAGCTGCTGAAAGCATTGGCGCAAATGCACTACTGGTACGTGTTGGCGCACTTTTTCACGATGTTGGCAAAGCACAAAACCCACTCTTTTTCATTGAAAATCAGGCAGTTGGAAGCATAAACACACATGAAGATCTTGCTCCCGAGGAAAGCGCAAAAATTATTATCCGTCATGTTACAGATGGGGTTGTTTTGGGCAAAAAATATCGCTTACCACGTCGCCTAATTGATTTTATGCTCGAACATCACGGATCAAATATCACTCGCTATCAATACTCTCAAGCACTTGAAGATGCTCATGGCGATGTAAGCAAAGTTGATATTGAAAAATTCCGTTATCCAGGCCCAGTACCACAATCTCGAGAAACTGCCCTGCTAATGCTTGCAGATGGTACAGAAGCATGGGCTAGAGCAGAACCTCCACAAACAGAATATGAATTCCGATCTCTTGTGCATAAAGCAATAGAAACTGTACAAAAAAGCGGACAACTAGAGAATACTCGTTTAACTTTACGCGATCTCTCCTTAATCAAAGAATCATTTATCACTACTCTAAGGGGCACTCGACATCCTCGTGTGAAATATCCCAAAGATAAAGGAAAATCGGCATCACAAGGCATAGAAACAAAACCTAACGGCAAATAATATGATTGAAATTTTATACGATAAGATTATAGACAAAAAATTGGATAGCCACCTGCTAGAGAATGCTGCACGCACAGCATTAAAAAACCAATCTGCACCTGAAGATGCAACCTTAAGTATTTTATTAACAGATGATGAGCAGATAAAAACATTGAATCGTGATTATCGTGGATATGATAGCCCCACCGACGTACTTTCATTTGACGTGCACGAACGCGACCCTGAAACAGGCTTGCTCTACCTTGGCGAGATTATCCTCTCAATTCCTTATGCCGCCAAACAAGCAAAAGAACATGGTCACCTTCTCGAAGCAGAGGTGCAGCTCCTCATTGTTCACGGTGTTCTACACTTATTAGGGCACGATCATGCAGAAGCTACCGAAAAAGAAAAAATGTGGACTGCACAAAGCAAAATTTTGACAGAACTTGGCTTGGAAAAAATCAAAATACAAGAAATATGAGCAACTTTATAAAATCCCGTCTGCAATCTTTTATCTACGCCTTTCATGGCTGGAACTATGTTCTTCGCAACGAACCCAACACTTGGATACACGCAGTAGTGTCTATATTGGTCGTTCTCGCCGCATTTTGGTTACACCTTCCCGCACGAGATTGGGCTGTTTTAGTGCTGGCAATTGGTATGGTTTGGACAGCTGAGTTTTTCAACACAGCCCTAGAGAATATTATTGACCTTGCTAGCCCAGAGGAGCATCCACTTGCTAAAGCTGGCAAAGATATTGCAGCGGCTAGTGTACTGATTGCTGCGCTAGCTTCTATTCTCATTGGCCTACTAATTTTAGGCCCACCACTTTGGGAGAAACTTATTCCATAACTCCCTTGTCAAGCTCCCAAAACTCCAAACCTTAAACAAAAAGCCCTTAAAGGAAAACCTTTAAGGGCTCAATTTTTAATCAAAAGATTTTACATATCAATATATTCTTTCAAAGAATGTTCAACAGCATAGGCTGCTGCCTCAGCACGGTTATTTACACCTAATTTTGAAAGAATGCTACTTACATAATTACGCACTGTACCTTCACCAAGAAAAAGGGCTTTTGCAATCTCTCGATTTGTTTTTCCTTCAGAAACCAATTGCAAAACATGTTTTTCCTGTTGACTCAAATCAGCAAAAGCTGAAGCTTCTTCTTCGCGCACAGCACGACGCACTTCTTGAAAGACACGTTGCGTCACAGCCGGGTCAAGATGACCTTCACCGCTGCCAACTGATTCTAGGGCTTTCACCAAATCATCGCTACCTATTTGTTTCAGTATATATCCAGAAGCACCTGCACGAATAGCTGAAAAAAGCATCTCATCTTCGGCATATGAAGTCAACATCAAGACTCTAATATCCGGAAAGCGTTTCACAATTTCTTCACAGGCATCAATGCCAGAAACACCAGGTAAGCGAATATCCATTACAACTATATCTGGTTCAAGGCTGACTGTTTTCTCTATTGCTTCTCGTGCTGAGGCAGCTTCCCCAACCACTTCATATTCAGGGTGTCGCTCTAATAAAGTTTTTAATCCCACTCGAACAACTTCGTGGTCGTCTACCAATATAATGCGTTTTTTTGCCATTGTCTCTCCAATAACTCCAAAATAGGCTAAGAGTATAGTTTAGAGAAGAAGAGATGACAAGGGTGCGTTGTAGCTGCCTTTGTCATCTCTTCTTCAATTATCTGTTTAGGATTAAGTTCGCCCTCTTCTTTTCTGGGCACCTCAGCTAGGAAGCTAAATTCTCTCTCCGAAAATCAACAAAACGATAACCAACGCCTCGTTCTGTTAAAATATATTTCGGGCTAGAGGGGTCTTCCTCAAGTTTTTTGCGCAAATAGTTAATATAAAGACGAACATAATGTGGTTCATCTCTATATTCGTAACCCCATACTTGGGTCAGTATTTGGTCATGAGTAACTACCCAGCCCGCATTCTGCACAAGGTGATATAGCAAACGATATTCTGTAGGACGTAATTTTACTATTTTGCCTTCTAACCAAATTTCGCGTCGATCAAAATCCATTTTTAAGCGGCTGTCTACTTCTATTACACCATGCATTGAGCCGCTAGAGCTTTCTGTGCGCCGCAGAACTGCTTTTACTCGGCTGACCATCTCGCGAGGGCTAAAAGGTTTGGTAATGTAATCGTCGGCACCCAACTCTAGGCCACGTATGCGGTCGTCTTCTTCACCTTTTGCTGTAAGCATCAAGACGGGTATTTTGCTAACCTCACGAATCATCTGCAAGACTTCAAATCCATCTAGGCCAGGCATCATTACATCAAGAAGAATTAAATCTGGGGATTCTCCACGCAACTGCCGAAGGGCTTCTTTTCCATTGAAGGCATCGATTACAAGAAAACCATCGTGTTCGAGATTAAGGCGAATAAAGTGCACCATTCTCTCTTCATCATCAACAACTAGAATTTTGCGTCTTTCAAATTCGTTTTGCACTTTTACTCCCTTACAAAGCCAATGATTTGCTCATCTTCTTCGCCAGGCATAATTTCAATAAAATTGAGTTTGTCTATGGGCCAAATTACTTGGACAACTTCTGACTGGATATAGTGAAGATCTTTTCCTTCACGAGAACGAGGATTACTTACCGTAATAATTGTAGCGGAAGCATCTGGTAATTCTTCAATTTCTCCAAAGATCGGGACTTCGCCTGCAACATGTAAAATAACGCCGTAAGCCATATATACTCCTTTGATATTAGTCTTGAAAAAGAAATTGGATTCTAAGTTTTCCCAACGAGATAATACTACCGTGAGAAAGAGGAGTTTCTTGTTCCGGCTTCAATCGAATGCCATCGACATAGGTGCCATTCGCAGAACCGAGGTCCATAATCATCATTTTCTTTTCTTTTCTTTTCAGGACAACGTGTAAACGTGAAACGCCATATTCATAGGCGTTATGAGCAGTCAAATCAACATCTGGTATTATCGTTTGCCCCTCGCTGACACGCCCTACCGTAAATTCATTTCGATTTGCGAGTGTGAGAAGTTGCCCACCATCTAAAATTTGTAGACTAGCTATCTGATAGTTTACTAAATCTTTTCGCTCTGGGGGAGGTGCCTCGAAGCTCTGACTTCTTATCTCATTGGTTTGGATATTATGCGTTGCGAGACTTCCCATATTATGCAGTTGAGCACCACATTCACTACAAAACAAAGCACCTACTACTTCTTGATATTGACAAGCTGGACACATAATCATTAGTTTTTTCCTTTTTCTGCTGGGAGAAGTAACGCTCTCGTTCCATATTTTATTTTTTTGCGACCTTCTTCCGAAAAACTTTGTTCGCCTTGTAAGTTTTCGGCTTCGAGTAAAACCGTTTTTGCCATGCTACGCTCTCCATGAGAGAGTAAATGGGTAGCTAGATGTTGTAATCGTCGTGAGGCTTCATTATATTTACCATCGGCGGCTTCTTTTTGAGCCGTTTCTTGCATTCTAAATAAATTGAGATTTGCAAGAGCTTGAACAAGAGTTGGTGAGGGTGGTTCAAGGCTTGCTTTTTCAGTCACCTCTCGAAATACACGCACTCGCATAGGCTGACTTTGTAAAGTTTGAGAAGGAATTTCAAAGCTTAGAGAACCTACAAGTAAATTTACTTCGTCCTCTATAACAGCTGAAGATTTGACTGTAAACTCTAGCAAAAGAGTAAGGGGCTTATCACGCAAAATCATGCCCAGTTGAATTGTTTTTTTAGAGAGCAGGTGCGCAGCATTTGGTTGTACACGATAAATATAAGTGAGCTCAGTATTAGGCGAGGCATTAAATTTCAATTCTACATTTTCAGCAAATACTTTTGCTAATTGTTTAAATTTTTCTTCTAAAAACTTTTGTATTTCTTGTGGATTTGCAATATAAGAACTACTGCTACCAGCTCTAGAAGCCAATTCATCTAAAAATTCATCGTTCCAATCTTCACCAATTCCTAAGCCACTAATGCCTATTCCAAAATCGGCGGTCTCTTTTGCTAGCTCTAATGATTCTTTTTCATCGCCATAAGTTTGCCCATCGGTCAGCAGGATAACATGATTAACACGTTCTGCCGAAAAATTTTTACGTACTTGAGCAACGCCTTCTTGCAAGCCTTGAAAAATTTCTGTTCCTCCTGAAGGGTGCATCACTCTAATTTTGTTCTCCATTTTTCTATGATCAGGTCTTAATGAAGAAGGGATTAGAACTTTGGCACGATCACTAAAAGTAACAACACTAAGAATATCTTCTGGCCTTAGGCTACGAATTAGATGAATGGCAGATGCCTTAACCATTCCTATATTCTCCCCTTTCATAGAAGTAGAGTTATCTAAAACCAAACAAATATTAAGCGGTGGGGAAATTACTTCATTTTTATTTTGGCGTGGTTTCCATTCTAGAAGAGCATAAATCAATTGTGTTTCGTTAAGGCGAACTAAACTTTGGCGGCTATAAAAGGTACGTTGAAGAATTGGAGAAGATGATTCTTCTTCTGGTGCCAACGAAAGATCATACTCAGCACGTTTTTTGGGATTCGATAAAATATCGTAGGCTTTCTGAACATCCAAAAAAATCTCTGTTTCACCGGGTGCTTCATTTTTGTCAGGATGCACGCGTTGCGCCGCCTCGAAGTAGGCTCGCTTGATTTCTTCTTTTGTTGCATCTCGAAAGATGCCTAAAAGTGCATAATAATCTGACAAAAATTCCACCTATTGAATCATTTTTACAAGTACGACAGAGATATTATCGGGGCCACCTGCTGCATTCGCTGCATTAACAAGATTTTGACAAGAACGTTCTAATGTATCCGCGCTCTTAATGGCTTGGTGCATTTCTTTCTCACTCAAAACACCCCAGAGTCCATCACTGCAAATCATCAACATACCTTGCTTAGGAAAAGGGGTAGTAAAAATATCTGGCTCAAGCACTTCACCTTGTCCTAAGGCTCGATATAAAACATTTTTTTGTGGATGAACTGCTGCTTCTTCTGCTGTAATTTGTCCAAGTTCTTCAAGGCGCCCAACCAAAGAATGATCTCGAGAAATCATATCAAAACGACCATCTGGGTATATTGAGTAGGCACGGCTATCACCAACATGGGCAACAATAACTTGCTCGCCCAAAACAAGTGCTGCAGTAAGTGTAGTACCACTACCTGGTGCTTCTCGTTGAATGGCCTCTTGGGCTTGAGCAACGCCAGTTAGCATTAGGTCTTGAAGAGATTCATCTAAGGGCACTGTTGGTAAGTCAAATAGGTAGGGGTGAAATTTTTCCATAATATACCCATTAAACACTCTCATTGCTGTATTACTTGCAATTTCTCCGTATTTATGCCCACCCATGCCATCGGCGACTATATATAAACCAAAGGGAGTATTTCCTGCATGCCCTGCCAATGTAGCAGTAATCAGAGAGAGACTATCTTCATTAAGTTCCCGCTGTTTTCCTACAGACTGACCGCTTGCAGCAACTAATTGCTGCAAATCGTATTGCAGTGTTTGATGTATAACAATCTCTTCTACTTGTTGTGGCGACAGAGGAACCGTTTTCAATTCTGGCGTCAGGTTAACTTCTTTTTTTTCTTTTTGGAATATTTTTTTAATAGATTCAAACACAGAAAGCTCCTTGCTCAGGCTAAGAGTGCGTAGATTTGATGGTCTGTAGAGCCCACATAAACAATATCATCGTAAACTAATGGAGAGCCAGTTATTGGTCCTTCAGTTGCATATTTCCAACGTAACTGACCGTTTTTAGCATCTAAACAATAGAGATGGCTATCAACAGATGTGCAATATAGTGCGTCTTTATATACCACAGGTGACGCTGTGACTTGATGGTCTGTACGGAAACGCCAAGCTTCTTTTGAAGTTTTCAAATCAACGGCATAAATAAAGCCATCGGCTGCACCAGTATAAATCAAGTTTTCTAAAATAGCTGGGGATGAGACTGACCCTTTCCCGAGTCTAAATTTCCATAGTACCCAGCCGCTTTTCGGGTCAACTGCATATAAATGTCCATCTAATGATGTGAAATAAACAGCATGTTCTGTAACTAAGGGGGAAGATGTGATACCACGCTTGGCTTTAAATTGCCATTTAACCTTCCCTTTGAAGTCTATACAATAAAATTCTCCCGATTCGGAGCCTACATAGACCACATCATTTGCTACAAAGGGAGTAGAACGAATGGCTGAAATCGCTGGATAAATCCAAACTGCACGGCCTGTGGAACTATTAACCGCATGCAATGCTCCATCATCAGATCCAATAAAAACATGTCCTTCGGCAATGCACGGTGAAGACCGAACAGGTCCTTCAGCATAATAAGACCAAATAATTTTTCCAGAGCGTGCATTAACAACATGCAAACGTTGATCTTCAGAACCAAAGAACACATTTCCATCAGCGATGGCTGGTTTAGAGACTATGCCACCATCAGTCGGATACTTCCACTTAAAATCACCTTCTGCTGCATCCAGCGCATAGAGGTTATTATCATAACACCCAACAAAAATTGTATTATCAAAATAAGTAGGCGTACCTCGAATTTCATCTTCGCATTTAAACTTCCAGAGAGGCTTAATTCCATCTGCCTGAAAGTTTAAAGAAGGCTGCTTTGAGGGCAATCTTGAAAGCAATCCCGTTTGGCGCGCTGCAGCCACTAGTGCGTCTTTCATTTCATCTATATTAGGATAACGGTCTTTTGGCTCATAAGCCAAAGCCCTTGTGACTACCGCCTGAATCTCAGAAGAAACTTCTTCATTAAATTTAGAAATTGGTCGCTCTTCAAAAGAAAAAGGTGGCTCTAAGCGAGGATCTCTATTAGTAAGCAAATGATGAATTGTAGCGCCTAACGAATATATATCAGCTAAATGTGTTGCTTCACCACGATATTGCTCCGGTGGAGAATACCCCTCTGTACCTATCATTGTCCCTTTTTGCCCTGTCTGAAATTGCTTTGCAATCCCAAAATCGACCAACATAATATGACCGTGGCTATCAATCATCACATTTGAGGGCTTCATATCTCTAAAAATAATTTTATCTGGCTCATGGGTATGTAA
>Ga0008651_10002642_pt1 | contig 9800 bp, 8 predicted proteins | sample SaaInlV_200m_DNA_6_FD_59173 | JGI IMG/M metagenome (GOLD analysis project Ga0008651, IMG submission 59173) | Marine microbial communities from expanding oxygen minimum zones in the Saanich Inlet - SI037_S2LV_200m_DNA | ecosystem: Environmental > Aquatic > Marine > Intertidal zone ...
TTTTCAAGAAAAACTAACAACTTGTGCACCTGAATATTTTTGGCAATTTCGCCTAGAAAAAGATGAACTAGCTCTCACCTACCAACAAAAAGCTGGAAAAATAATTGCTCAAGTACTAGAACTAATTCCAAAATCCTTTTATGAAGGAATTACTGAAAAACAACTCGCTGGAAAAATAATTGGAACGATGATGGAAATGGGAGCTGAAGCACCAGCTTTTCCTACTATAGTGGCTTTTGGTGAGCATGGAGCACTTCCCCACCACCAACCTACAGATAAAAAACTCAAGAAGGAAACAGCTGTTCTAATAGATGCTGGAGCAAGATTCAATGGTTATCGTTCTGATATGACTCGCACTTTTTGGTTTGGTGAAAACCCTGATGAAGAATTTATTTCCATAGAAAAAATAGTCAAAACTGCCTATAAAAAAGCTGTCACACTAATTAAGAATGGTCCAGAAAATAAGACTGTAAAAGATATTGATGATGCTGCCAGAAATTATATTGATACTCAAGGATTTAGCGAAGAATTTGTCCACACCACCGGGCACGGCATCGGTCTAGATATTCATGAGCCACCATCTGTCTCTTGGTCTAACACTACCCCTCTAAAATCAAACATTACTTTTACTATAGAACCAGGTATTTACCTAAAAAATAAATTTGGCTATCGATTTGAAGATACTATTCACTTATCAGATAAAGGATATACTGTTCTTACAAAGATTTAACAAAATAGAAACTTTTAAAAAATAAGTATTCAGAAAAATAATGATCATAAGACAACTTACAGGAGCCGATGCTCTAATTTATAAAGAACTGAGACTCCAAGCACTACAAAACAATCCAGAAAGCTACTTGGCTACTTTTGAATCAGAGGTCAGACGATCTATCGAGTCCTTTGCCTCCGAACTTCGTTATGCTTTCTCTCCACCAATATTTGGCTATTATGGAATCTTTGTAAATAAAAAAGACAAAAATGGAAAAACAAAAGAAAAACTAGTTGGCTATACTCACTTGGATAAATCTTACTTGGAAAAACAACAACATATTGCTTTTATGTATAACCTCTATGTTGACCCTGAATATCGAGGCCAAGGTCTAGCTACCAAAGTTTTTGAATTCTTACTCAAAGAAACTCAAGAAAAAACAAATGTAGAACGAATCTTTCTCTCATGTAATAGGAAAAACATCCCTGCTCAAAAACTATATAAAAAACTAGGATTTACCGAATATGGGGTCAAAGAAAAAAGCGTCAAATATAATGGGAAGTATGATGATGAGGTCGAGTTAGTAAAAGAAATTTAGGTTACAATAGAAATATGTTTAATTTTTTCAAAAAAACCCTTACTGAAGAACAGATGAAACAAATGGATAAAACCATCGAGAAATTCAAGAAAAATCCTCATCAATTCCGTTTTACAGTCATGTTCTTTATTTCTTCAATAATTTTTGGCTTATTATCGATTTTCCTCTTACAACAAAAATTTTCACTTCTCATGAAAGAAGGAAAACCAGAAATAAGAGAAATCGTAAAAGAAATATTCGTTACTCCTCCTCCTAAAACTTCTATCACCCCTTCACCAGAGGCCACCTCTGAAGCCGAAATAATAGAAGAAACTTCTTGGATTCTAGAAAAAAGTGAATCATGTAATGTTTTAATACCGATTTCTCCATACAAAGCTAGTTACGAAGATAATAATACTATTACACGAAGCTGGAGCTCTTACTCAATGACTGCTGGGAATGATTTTCCAACTCCCTTCTTAGATATTTTCAATTATGTAACAATTAATATTTTTAAAAGCAATGAAGATACAAGCGAAAATCCTAGAGGGATGATTTCTATCTATTGTAATAACAATGTAGACAAAATTAGTGATAATGACTTAAAAAATAAGATTATCTCTTCAGCCGAAGAGATTGGTCTTTCTATTACTGAAACTGAAGAAGTAGAAAAATGGGATAAAAAATCTACAAAACTTCTATTTTCTGGAGGAAAGTTTGAGGGGAAAATCTTTTATGCCTTCACAACAGATAAACATCTCTATCTAATTGGTTATGAAAATACTCACAACGACCAACCAGTAATTGATGATACATTGAGAAGTTTTAATAACCTTATCTTTCTTGATTAAAACTTTTCTCTTGACTAATCTCCTATTTTCTTATAGGATACTAAGTATATGTTAAATATTGCTGTTATTTCAGCTCATCACCATACCCTCCTCTGCTAAAGTGTGGGATGTGATTGTATTGACATAAATTACCCGCACTTAGCGGGTTTTTTGATGGCTTAAAATAAAAAGCTATCCTAGAACCTGAAAAAACAGAGGATAAAGAAAAACCTGTAAATAAAAATTAATACAATCAAAGTACAATAAGATTAACGATAATAAGAAAGAAAAAATATAAAATGAAAAAAAATAAACAACAAGGTGAATTGCAAAGCAAGAGAGGGTACCCTGGGGTATTACTACAACCACTCAAGGGATTCCGTGATTTTCTGCCTGCAGAAAAACAAGCACGTAACTTTGTGATGGATAAAATAACAGAGACTTTCGAGACTTTTGGTTTTCAACCACTCGAGACACCTACTCTAGAGTATGCTTCTCTTCTCCTGGGTAAATATGGTGATGAAGCAGATAAACTAGTCTATACATTCGAGGATCGAGGAAACAGAAAAATCGGCCTTAGATATGATCAGACAGTTCCTAGTGCCAGAATATTAGCCCAATACCAGGATAAATTACCAAAATACTTCCGTCGTTATCAAATCCAGAATGTATTCCGGGCAGATAAACCACAAAAAGGTCGCTATAGAGAATTTACTCAGTGTGACATTGATGTTTTTGGTAGCACTTCTCCCCTGGCAGATGCCGAGATCATGGCTTGTACTTACAAGGCTTTTCAGAATGTAGGGTTTAATAAAATAATCTTGAAATTTAATGACCGAGAAACCCTAATCAAAACCATAAAGCCTTTTGTTACAGAAACGGTGGATGTTTTTTCTATTATTCAAAGCATTGATAAATTAGACAAAATGAAACCCGAAGATGTAGTAGCAGAACTAGTCAAAAAAGGCCTTGAAAAGGCTGATGCAGAGAAAGCTTTGACATCTATAAAAAATGCTGAAAAATCAGCTAATTTGAAAGAAATTGAACAAAATATGTATGATTTAGGAGTTCCTAAGGAAGCTGTAGAGTTTTCTCCTATATTAGCTCGTGGTTTGGACTACTACACTGGAGTTATTTTTGAAGTCATAATCCCAGAATATGGAGTTGGTTCATGTGGTGGAGGTGGTCGTTATGACAAACTTATCAATGATCTAGGTGGTCCAAACATTCCTGCTGTAGGTATTGCTTTTGGTTTCGATAGAATGGTTCAGGCTGCTACAGAACTGGACATTATTCCTCAAGACCAAGGTGTGGAAATCTTGGTAGCAAATTTTGATGAGACAGTTCTACCTCAAACTCTTCAGGCAACAAAGAAACTACGAGAACAAGGAATCCGTACAGAACTCTATCCTGCCTTGGATAAACTAGGTAAACAGTTCAAGTATGCAAGTCAAAATAATATTCCTTATGTCTGTATAGTCGGTGAAGATGAAGCTAAAAACAATACTATTTCTATCAAAAACATGGCAACTGGAGAGCAAAAAACTCTTGCTTTGACAGAGATCATGAAGTATAGAGAGATTTAAGTATAAAAGATCTTCCTGTAGCAATAGCTATGGAAAGGTTTTTCTTTTTGGTAATTACCAGATACCATGATATAATCTCTTCTCGTCAAGATTGCGTCTAGTGACAATAATCAAGCGATAGTTTGAAGAAAATTCTTTAAGGAAAAAAATGAAAGCAAATATACATCCAAAATGGCACCATGATTCAGTGGTCACTTGTAGCTGTGGTAACACCTTTACTACTGGTTCTACAGTAAAAACTATTACTGTTGATATTTGTAGTGCTTGTCACCCATTCTTTACTGGCGAAATGAGATTTGTTGATAGACAAGGTCGTGTTGATCGCTTCATGGCAAAGATGAAATTAGCAGAAAAGAAAAAAGCCGACGCAAAGAAAAAAGGCAGTAAAGCTGCTCCTGTTCTAAGTGAAGATTCTCAATCCTATCAAGATATCCTTAGAGATAAAAAATCTTCCATCAAGAAAGCTAAAAAAGCTTCTATTGTAGAAGACACCAAAGTAGTCGTCAAAAAAGACGAAACTCCAGCTAGTTAGCTCATAAAAAACTTGGTTTGTTCCTCCCCTATTTTTACAGGGTATAATGAGGGATATTCTTTTTGTATGAAAAACCCTTACGCCCAACAAATTAGCCAACTAGAAGAGAAAATTGCAGAGAATAATACTCTGATCAATGATCCAGAACTTGGTGAACTAGCAAAGCTAGAAATCACTGACCTGGAATCTCAAAAGAAAATGCTAGAAGAGGCAGCAGAAGATCTCTCACAAAATTCCCAAGACTCAGCCAAAGAAACAGATACTAGTAAATCCAATGCTATCTTGGAGATTCGTGGTGGTGCTGGTGGAGATGAAGCAAAAATCTGGGCTAACGATCTGATGCGCATGTACATAAGGTTTATCGAATCTGTTGATATGAAAGCAGAATATATCGATGATCTTGTGATTAAAATTCGTGGAAAAGTAACTATCGGTGAAGAAAAAATTCATGCTTATGATTTCTTCAAATATGAATCTGGAGTTCATAGAGTTCAACGAGTTCCTAGTACAGAATCTCAAGGTAGAATCCATACTTCAACCGCTTCAGTAGCTGTTTTACCAGAAGTTAAAGAAAATGCTGTAATTATCCGTGATGAAGACTTAGATTGGCAGTTTATGCGAGCTGGTGGTGCTGGTGGACAATCAGTGAATAAAACCAGTAGTGCTGTGAGACTTACTCATAAACCAACTGGAATTGTTGTTAATTCTAGACAAGAAAGAAAACAAGTTCAAAATAGACAGATTGCTCTAGAACTACTTAGATCTCAGATGTGGGAAATTGAAGAAGAAAAGAAACAAGCAGAACTTGGTAATGCCAGAAAAGCCATTGGTCGCAATATGCGAGCCGAGAAAATCCGTACTTATAACTACCCTCAAAATAGAATCACTGATCATAGGATCACTGTTTCTTGGCATAGTTTAGAAGATACTTTGGATGGAAATATTTTGAAAATGCTCACTGATATTCGTGAGAATATGGAAAAAGAAGAAGATAGTGAGTAAAAAAGAAAAAAATCTACCAGAACCACAAATCTCTACAGGCACTGTCTTAAAAGTAATCAAAGAAAGACCAGAATTTGCCAGGTGGGCTGCTGAAAATCTAGACCACCCTATTTCAAAAGCCTTTGGGGAAGCTATTGTTGATGCTGTTATGGAAGAACCAGCAAAATTTGGCCTAGCTATATTAAATAGAAAAAAACGTAAATAACTACTTCTTCTTAATAACCCTATACCGCACCAACTGCGGTAACAAAAACCCAACCATTACTATTCCCAGTATCAAAGCAAACTCATTAGGTGAAGTCTTGTCTATTGCGTCCCCTATAAAATAGGATAAAAGAACAAATGGAAGTTCTGAGAGCAACGTCATTGTAGAAAGAGCTGTAGCTCTGTTTTTGGAATCGATAAACTCATTAATAATCAGTGATTTTGAGTTCAAAAATGTTGTAGAGCTGACAATTCTCAAAAAAATTAAAACCATTCCAAAAAATATTCCTACAAAGTAGGCTCCCAAAAATGAAGCTATAAGAACTAACGAAGCAAGAACAGCTAATTTACCTGCAGAAAGTTTCTTTCTAATCTGTGGATAAAAATGAGAAGAAAAAGCAGCTATCAAATAACCAGCCCCAAATAACATTCCTACCCCTTTACCCTCTAGGCCATACTCTATAGCTTGTGAAATACCCAATATTTTTGAAGCAATAAAATAACCAGCCGTAATTGTAATCATAATAAGTGAAATAGATCTTCTTTTCTGCGTTGAAAAAAGCTCATGAAATCCTTTCAAGGTTTGCTTTATGTAGCTCGAAAACGAAAAGACTTCTGAATCAATTTTGGGCTCTTCTATGAAAAATGTAATAATCAAAGTGATTGCCGTAAAAAAAGTAGTTACGATATATGGGAGAGTTGGGGATATATCAAAAAGAAACCCACCAACAACAGATGAAACAAATAAAGCTAGCCAACTAAGTACACCATTACGAGATACTACATCAGTAAATCTATCTTTTTGCCCTGATTCTTTTAATGTATCGTATTGCAAAGATTCCAAAGAACCTGACCAAAGTGCCTGAGAGATACCCTGAATAAATCTAGCAACAAGAAACACCCAAAAAGTCTTTCCCAGAATCATCATTACAAATGAAGTTATTCCAAAAAGTCTTGAGATAATCAAAGTTTTTTTTCTTCCAATGATATCTGAAATAGCTCCTGTTGGAATCTCAAAAATACTTCCAGCAATAGTAGAAGCTGCTCCAATAATAGCTACTTCTCTAAAATCCAAATACTGCAAAAAATAAAACATCCAGATGGCAATTGGAAAATACAGATACCACTGAAACAATAAAATCCAACTTATAAATATATTTTTGTGTAACTTCTTTGACTGTTTAGACATGAATACTTATTTAGTAAGATATAAAAAAACTAAGGTGGTTTTATTATTTATCTGAAATAGTTTTTGAGTTTTAAAGCTCCTCGATCCCCTTTAATAAAACTTCATCTTCCTCGGTTTCATAATCACCTTTGACCTCTACATCTACAGGAATTCCTTCATCATGAATCCACTCTCCTTCTGGCATCAACCAACGTCCGATGGTGATATGAACACCACCTCCATTGGACAATTCTCTTCTATCTTGAACAGTACCTTTACCAAAAGTCTGCTCTCCAACTAACTTAGCTCCAATATTATCTTTCAAAGCCCCAGCTACAATCTCAGAAGCAGAAGCACTTCCTTTATTCACTAGAACAACTACTGGCATTCCTACCAAGCGAGCCTTACCTCTAGCTCTAAAGTCTTGAGTCTGTACTTTTCCTTTTTGAGAAACAACTATTCCTTTTTTGAAAAACTCACTAGCAATCGTAATAGAAGTATTGAAAAATCCACCGGGATTATTTCTCATATCAAGAACTACCCCAGATAAAGAGCTTCTCTCTGCCAAGATCTCTGTAACAATATCATCCCATTCATCAGCCGTTCTCTCACCAAAACGAGAAAGTTTTATATGAGCTACTTTTTTACCAGCATGCTCTACAAACTCCATTTTCACTGACTTTACAATAATCTCATCTCTGATAATCTCTATCTCAAAACTCCCTTTTTCCTTGTCATCAGGACGAAATAGTGTCAAAAATACTGGCTCTCCTTTACCTCCTCGGATCTTGTTTACAGCTTTATCCAAAGACCAGCCAGTTGTATCTTCATCAAACTCTTTTTTATCATCTCTAACATGAATTATTAAATCACCAGCTTGAGCACCAGCTCTCTCTGCAGGACTATCATCTAGAGGAGCAATCACAGCCAAAGTGCCATCTATGTACCCCAGTTCTATTCCCACACCATAAAAACTACCGGCCAGATCTTCCCCACTACGGAGATTATCATCAGGTGGAAGATAAGCTGTGTATGGGTCACCCAATGAAGCCGTCATTCCAGCAATTGCACCATGAACCATCTTTCCTGCATCTAGTTTTTCAGGCTCCAAATAATCTTTTTCCAGGTATCCCCAAACTTCCCAGAAAGAATTGAAATCTACCTTATTATTCTCTGACTTTGGATCACCAACAAGACGATCTGATTGGTTGACTCTTTTTTGGGTAATAGAGTTGGAGATAAATGAAGATTTTTCTAGATTGAAAGGTAACTCTCCAGTTTGAGAATAACCAAAGCCAATAAAAGCTCCTACCCAAACTAATAAAACAGCTACTACGAAGTTAAGGATATTCTGCAAAGTAAAAACCTTGATTTTTTTTATGTTTTTAAAGCTTTTGTTTTGGAGAGAAGGGGTGATTGATTTCATAAGAATGATTTATTGTAACCGCAAAAACTAGTGATAACCAGGAGTGTTTTTGTTTAAAACAATAAAATTTTAAAAAATCAAAAAAGAAAATTTTTGAATTACTTCACCGTTACACTTTTTGCCAGATTTCTGGGCTTATCCGGATCATTCTTGAGCTCTAGAGCTAGATAATAAGAAAGAAGCTGAAAAGGAATTATTTTTGTAATAGGATCCAGTCCATTACTATCTGGAGCAAAAAGATGAACATCAAAGAACTCATGTGGTTCACTAGCGATACCAACAACCTTGGCCCCACGGGCCTTTACCTCTGCCAAAGCATTTAGGGTTTCTTGCTTTTCCTTGGTACTTCCTCCTACTATGCCAAAAACATAAGTGCCTTTTTCTACCAAGGCGATCACTCCATGTTTTAACTCACCAGCAGAAAACCCTTCAAAATGTTTATATGTAATTTCCTTTATCTTCAAAGCACCCTCCAGAGAGGTATACATATGCTGACTCTTACCCAAGACAAAAACATGCTCTTCTTTGACTAATTTTTGGGCCAATTTCTTGATAACTTTTTGATACTTTTTTTGCTGAAAATATTCTTGAAGTTGCGTAGAAAGTTCATGAACTTCCCTTTGAGCTTTTCTATAATTACCCATCATTGTTTGAACTAACACATATCCCCAAACAACTTGAGCTGTATAGGCTTTCGTAGAAGCAACGCAGATTTCTGGTCCAGATCTGGAAAAAAACTGATAATCAGACATACGAGTAAGAGTCGAGTTCATCATGTTCACGATACTAGCTAGAGGAACTTTTTTCTTTTTTAAGACCTTAACAACCTCTAATGTATCTGCTGTTTCCCCACTCTGGCTAACTGCTATCACTACATCTTTTTTTGTAATAATAGGAATATAACTTTCAGCATCATAAGCAATTAATTCATAAGCAGAGTAACCTGCTTCTCTCAAAAACCTAGCTATTTGACCAGCCGCAAAAGCTGCTGTCCCCGCCCCAATCGTGTATATTTTTTCGGCTTTTTTTAGTTCCTTGATAAGTGGTAAAAACTCTTCTTCGGAATAACTAACTGCTTCAGTAACAGTATGTTGTTGTTCATAGATTTCTTTAATCATAAAATGATCAAAACCATCTTTATCTATTTTTGAAACTTCCTGAGAAAGTTTTTGTGTTTTTATCTTGACTTCTTTCCCGGTTTTTGCAGAAAACATCTGTAAACTCAATCCCTTTATCTCTACCAACTGATCATCGTCAACATAAACTATTTCAGGAACCTTTCCCAGAAGAGGTAATGTGTCTGATGCCAAAAACACCTCTTTATCTGATTTACCAATTACCAGAGGTGATCCTTGCCGTATAGCCACTATTGATTCTGTTTTTCTATCCAAAGCTACAAAAGTATTTCTTCCAGAAAGTTGTAAAAAAGTAGCTCTAACAGCTTCTCGAAAGATTTTTTCTATAGATAATTTTGATTTTGAACTTGTAGAACTCAGAGGTGAACTTATTTTTGATTTTTTATCTAACTCCTGTTCCTTATTTAACTTTTCAAGCTCCCAGTGAACAAGATGAACAATAACCTCTGTGTCTGTTTGAGTAACAAACTTATATCCTTTTTTTTGTAAAACTTTCTTGAGCTCCAAAAAGTTTTCTACAATTCCATTCTGTACTACAACAAATCTTCCGTCTGATGAAACATGAGGATGAGCATTATTCTCTGTAACTCCCCCATGGGTTGCCCAACGAGTATGCCCAATACCAAAAGG
>Ga0008651_10002650_pt1 | contig 9785 bp, 9 predicted proteins | sample SaaInlV_200m_DNA_6_FD_59173 | JGI IMG/M metagenome (GOLD analysis project Ga0008651, IMG submission 59173) | Marine microbial communities from expanding oxygen minimum zones in the Saanich Inlet - SI037_S2LV_200m_DNA | ecosystem: Environmental > Aquatic > Marine > Intertidal zone ...
ACGACTTCTAGAATAAGGCTCTGTGTAATGCTACGCTTTGCGAGTTATTTATTACTTTTGCGCCCGTAGCTCAGTCTGGATAGAGCGCCTGGTTGCGGTCCAGGAGATCGTAGGTTCAAATCCTGCCGGGCGCACCAATATAAATAATTGATTAGTTTCATAGCCCTCCTTCGTCCGCCTACGGCGTAACTTCGGAGGACAAAGTATCTTGCGATTCATTTCGTCACTTCGTTCCTTACTCATCTGCAATTCAGCTTTGGGGCTATAGCTCAGTTGGCCAGAGCGCTTGCATGGCATGCAAGAAGTCGCGAGTTCGACTCTCGCTAGCTCCACCATTCGATTCACTCACTACGTTCGTTCTCTTATGGCAAGCCTATGAGGTCGAACTTTTATAGATCAGGATATACAATCCTGCTTATGAAGTTATTTCTATCATCCAAAAATATAAACAATGAACAGCTGCCTTATTTTAAGGCACTAGTTGGTAAAGAATTAGGTAGTATCAGATTTGCATTAATAGAAAATGCATCAGATTTGCACAAAGAAGAGAATAAGGGTTTTGTATACGATACTCGTTCTGCACTCATGAATCTCGGTATGCAAATAGAACTTATTGATATTCATGAATACATTAACAATGGTGATGCAATTGTAGGCAAGCTAAAGGATTTTGATGTTATTTGGATTGGTGGTGGAAATACTTATTATATTCGCTATCTATTAAAAATAACTGAACTCGATAAACATTTAAAAGAATTAATACAATCAGGAATTGTTTATGGAGGTGGAAGTGCAGGAGCAATCGTTGCTGGACCAACTATTAAAACATTTCATGAAGCCGATTCACCAACATATGAAATGATTGATAGTGGATTACATTTGTGTGACTTTGTAGTTATCCCACATTGGGATGACGCTGACTTTAAGGACAGAGCTAATTCAATTAAGCAATATTACGACACCACTGATTATAAAACTATTTTACTCAATGATGACCAAGCAATTGTTGTAGAAAATTCTATATGTAAGATTATTCCATAATATTTTATTTGAGCTCATATTACATAGTTTAGATTCTTCATCTCAAGTTCTTAAAATCCAACTTCCACACAATTTACCGATTCTAATCGTTTTACCTACAAAATTCAAAATATCCCTCATCTACCAATTCATAATTTGAGATTATTTTTATATTTAATTTAAAAAACCGGGCACCCAGCTGGTAGCGATCAAAGATCGTCACCAGTAGATACCCGGCTATCCCATTAAGCATTTCATAAATGAAATACTAATTAATGAGCTGCAATTACCAATTGCTAATCCCTACCACTTGGTACGAGAATGGCGTACCGCCTTTTTTATTTTTGTATTTAGTCCGTAACCAGGACATCAGGTCTCTTGTTTAACGTCTAATGAGGAGACTATGTATTTTTGTATTAACGCGAGTGGTGAATTCGCAAGTAGGGAGGGGTGAGGAGTGGCTGAAAACCCACAGAAGTGAGTGTCCTGGGCTTCGCCCAGGATATGGACCGTAACTACATGGATACAAAGAGTTAAAAACCATTTGCACCGTGCTTTTACGGCGTCACTCCTCGCCTCTCTCTACGTTTAAGGGACAAAGATTTAAAAAGAACAAATCAAATTATTATACCTTAATTACGGCTCGCATGCAATCCTGCAATTTAGTACAATCTTATTATGAATCAGGGAAAACTAATCCTTATTATCGGTCCAAGTGGAGTTGGAAAGAGCGTAATACTAAATACATTGCGCGAAAGGAACCCAGAATTACATTTCCCAAAATCTGCAACTACAAGACAACAAAGGCAAGGGGAGGGGAATGACTTGTATCACTTTGTAACGGATGAGGAGTTTGATCAAATGCAGAAAGATGGAAAGATTTTAGAATGGGCAGTCGTTCATGGTGGTGCTAGGTATGGTACTTTGATAGAGGAAATTATTCCTCCAATTGAAGAAGGTAAAATAGTAATAAGAGAAGTAGATGTACAAGGGTTTGATAGCATAAAATCCCATGAGCTATTTCGCGGTGAGCAGGCTCCTTATGTTCTCAAATCTATATTTATTTTGCCAGATGACAAGGGTCAGCTAATTACTCGTATTACAAATAGGGCTCCAATTTCTGAACAAGAACTAGCTCGTAGAATTGCAAGCATGGAACAAGAACTTACATATGCCACTGAATGTGATTTTCAAATAATTAATAGAGAAGGAGAATTGGATGAAACAATTGAAGAAGTAGAGACAGTTATGGGTCTTGAGTTTTGAGATATGAGTACAAAATATATTTTAAATATATAAATTATTTTTTGTAATACATCAAATATTACGATTATTGATAACAACTCATAACTCATAACTCATAGCTCAAAACTTCTCTAGCTGCTAAGCTTGTGCCGTGGCTCGACCTAAGATTGCACTACTCTACGTCGGCGGTTCCATAGGAATGCAAATGAACAAGAAAACGGGGAGGATAGAACCAATTGAATCTCTCACAGAGATTCATAGGCTTTTGCCTGAACTTCAACGAGATGTATCCCTAACATTTTATTCGATTACTAATGTTGGATCATCAGACATAACTCCAGAGCATTGGGTAGAGATAGCGCAGATGATTAAAAAGCTTTATGACCAATTTGAAGGATTTGTGATTGTCCACGGTACAAATACAATGAGTTACACAGCTGCTGCATTAAGTTTTGCATTGCAGGGTTTAAGTAAACCTATTGTATTAACTGGGGCGCTGCTTCCAATAAATGATTTAGCTGGAGATGGTCGAATGAATTTGATATTTGCAATACGTGCTGCTCAATTAGATATTGCTGAAGTTTGTATTGTTCTGGGACCTCATATACTTCGTGGCTCTAGATCTAAGAAGGTAGATCATTCATTTTTGCGTACTTTTGATAGTCCAAAAGTATTGCCACTGGCAGAATTTACAACAGAGGTTAATTTGAGTGACCATCGCATAGTTCGCAGGAAAAGATCCTTGGTGTGCAATCCATCGTTTGATCCAAACATATTACTTCTTACAATGCACCCTGGTTTAAATGAATCATACTTAGATGCAATGCTTAAATCGGATCCACATGGAATTATATTAAGGTCATATGGATCTGGAATGTTGCCAGATTCATTATTCCCTTGGATAAGAAGAGTAACCGAAAGAAACATTCCTATTGTAGTTACATCTCAATCTTTGCGAGGAACTGTAGATTTACATAAATATCGCAAACAAATGATGATGGAGGAACTGGGAATAATCTCTGGAATGGATATGACTTTTGAATGTACTGTAGTAAAACTAATGTGGGCACTTAAGCAGGCAAAAACACAAAAGAAATTAAAAGAAATAATGGAAAAGAATTTGGTAGGAGAATTTTCAATGGATTAGTTATTCACCTTTTTCTTCTTCATCAGTTTCTTCATTTTCTTCCATAAGGTGACGACCTACAACAGAACCAACAGCGCCTCCAATAATTAGGCCTGCAATTGCGTGTCTAACGGCTCGTTGTGTCTTGCTCTTACGTTTACGACAAAGGGGGAACCTCATAGCCAGAAGAGTATAGCAAAAGATAGCCTCATTTCGAAGGATGAATTACATATTATTTGCGCAATCTTCTACTTTAGTTCGTCATATGTTTTTAGATGACGCAGCACTATTTGTTCAATATTTTGCAGAGATTCTTCACTTCTAGCTTCTATGCAAATAGAGAGACATGGGCTTGTATTGCTCATTCTTATCCCTGCCCACCCTCCTTTTCCAAAATCTATACGGGCACCATCCATAGTTTCTACAGGATATTCTTTCGTAAAATGTTCTATAACTCTCTCAATGATAGAAGCCTTTGCATTATCTGGGCAAAATGGTCTTTGTTCTGGCGATTGATAAACTTTTGGGAAATCTAAACAAAGTTCAGATACAGATTTTCCAGAATTTTTAAAAATACTTAGTAGGCGAAGTGTTGTAACAAGCGCATCATCAAACCCAAAATATTCTTCTGCACAAAAGAAATGACCAGACTGCTCTCCTCCAAGCAATGCGTTGTTGTCTCTCATTGCATGTTCTACGTATGAATGTCCTACTTTGCACATAACAGGTTTGCCACCCCATTTTTCTATCTCTGTATGCAAAGTACCAGAATTGCTAACAGTAAAAATAACAGGATTACTAGGGAATCTTTGTAGATGATCCTTTGCAAGCATAAGAAGTACTTCATCAGCTGTAATAATTTTGCTATTTTCATCTACTAAGCCAACTCTGTCCCCATCTCCATCATAAGCAAAACCTAAATTAAGTGATTCAGTCTTAACTAATTTTTGCAGATCAGCCAGAGTTGAGTGTTTGCTTGGATCGGCAGGATGATTTGGAAACTCTCCATCTGGCTCAATAAATAACCCATATACAGTGCAGCCTACTTTTTCTAAAACTTCTTTATACAAAGGTCCTGCAACTCCGTTCCCAGAATCTATCCCAATGCTCAATCCATCTCCAACTCTTTTAAAAGAACTTACCAAGCGCTCTACGTAAGGAGTAATTCCATCAAGTTCGTGTACTTCTCCTGCACCAGATACAAAAGAACCTTCTGATATTCTATTTTTTAAAGTTTGTAAATCATCTCCTGCAAATGCTTCTGCATCTCTAATTTGTAATTTAATTCCATTGTCTTCTTTTGGATTATGACTAGCAGTTATTTGTACACCAGCATCTAACTTTTCATTGCATATTGTAAAATAATTTACTGGGCTAGGTGTTTGACCAATCAAATGTACATTACATCCAGTAGAAACAAGGCCATTAATTATGCTTTGTTCAAATTCTTTTCCATGAGTTCTTGCGTCTCTACCAACTACAATATTTGGTGATTCCCCATACATTTCAATTAATATAGAGCCAAATCCTTTGCCTATTAGCTCACATGCTTCTGATGTGATTTGAGTATGTGCTTTTCCTCTTATGTCGTATGCACGAAAAATGTTTGGATCAACTGATGCCATTGTTTATTATCATACAGTGTTATGTTGCTATCGTGTAGTAATGTGTCGAATGTCACAGGTCAAAAGTTGAAAGTCTTTAAGATCTTTGACCTTTGACATTAAGACTTTCGACCTACACATCAATATGTGGTATAATATACATGAAATAAAAATTATATGTCTGATTTAAAAGTTGCATACTTTTCGATGGAAATCGGCCTAAGGTCCGATGTTCCAACATATGCAGGCGGACTTGGGATGTTAGCAGGGGATATGATGCGCTCATGTGCAGATATGGGTGTAAATGCTGCGTGTGTAACAATGTGTTGGCAGCATGGATATATGAAACAGACAATCCATGCAGATGGCTCACAAACATACGAAGATAGAAAATGGAATCCCATAGATGTAATGAAGAAAGTGGATAAAACAATTTCTGTAACAGTAGAGGGGAGAGAAATTAAAGTAGGCGCATGGATATACGATGTTGCAGGTATAGAAGAGAATATAGTCCCAGTTATATTTTTAGATACAAATTTAGAAGAGAACTCCCCACAAGATAGAGAGATAACAAAATATCTTTATGGAGGAGATGGATATATGAGACTAAAACAAGAGGTAGTACTTGGTATTGGTGGGGTTAGAATGCTAAGAGCCCTGAACTACAACAATATTGGGACATTCCATATGAACGAAGGACATGCAGCTTTTTTAACTTTAGAGTTACTAAAAGAAAGAGATTATAAAGATGAACTCGTAAGGCCTAATTGTGCTTTTACAACTCATACTCCAGTAAAAGCTGGTCATGATGTATTTTCATATGAAATAGCACATAGAGTAGTAGGAGACATGTTACCTTGGCATATAAAAGATCTAGCAGGTCAGGATTCATTATCTATGACTCTACTTGCTATGCACTTGAGTCATTACACGCATGGTGTTTCAGAAATTCATGGGGAAGTTTCTGCTTCTATGTTTCCAGACGAAGAAGTCGATTATATAACGAATGGAATACACCATAGAACATGGGCATGTGATGAGATGTCTAAAGTACTCGATAAATATGCATCTGGATGGAAAAAAGATCCATCGGTACTTACCGTTTTAGATTGTGATGATATCCCAGACAAAGAGATATGGAATGCACATCAATCTGCAAAGAAAAGATTAATAGAAGAGGTAAACAAACACACAGTGACTCCATTTGATTCAGATACACTAACAATAGCAAGCGCGCGCCGTGTTGTTCCGTATAAAAGACCAGAACTATTGTATCAGAATCTAGAAAGACTAAAAGAAGTAGCAGGAGGTAGAGTACAAATTATTCATGCTGGTAATGCACATCCTTCCGATAAGTTTTCTCAAGATGTAATACAAAGAATGGTGCAGAGGTCTAGTTCACTAAAAGATTTTGTAAAAATTGTTTTTTTAGAAAACTATAATCCTGATCTTGCAAAACTTATGGTAAGTGGTGCAGACGTTTGGCTTAATACTCCTATGCGTTTATTTGAGGCATCTGGAACATCTGGGATGAAAGCATGTGTGAATGGAGTATTAAATCTATCCACATTAGATGGTTGGTGGATAGAGGGGTACAGTAAAGATCCAGAAAGCGGATGGAGAATAGGGCCACTGGCTAGGGCTACGGATGGTGAGGCACACAGAAAAATAGATGCTGAGGATTTGTATACACAATTACAATTTGAGGTAATCCCAGAATATTATTACGAGAATAGAATTAGATGGATTAGGCGTATGAAACGAGCAATAGGGCTTGTTGGTTTCTTTAACACAAATAGATGTGTTAATGAGTACATAGAAAAGGCTTGGACAGCATAGAATACATATAAATTGTGTATGATTAATAAGATTATTAGATATAGAATGTCCTTATGGAAAAGGAATATAAAATAGTTGGAATATTAAATACAACTCCAGATTCATATTTTGATGGAGGAAAATATTTAGATGTAGATTCAGCATTAGTTAGAATTGAAGAAATGATAGAAGAAGGTGTAGATATTATTGATATTGGTGGAGAATCTACAGGACCAGGTTCAAAAGAAGTTTCTGCGAATGAAGAGAGCGATCGTGTGATTCCAATAATTAAAGCTTGTAAGGATAAATATCCTAATCTTGAAATTTCTATAGACACGTATAAATCATCAGTTGCGCAGGAGGCAATAGATGTAGGAGCAACAATAGTTAACGATGTAACAGCAGGCAGAGGTGATAAAAACATGTTTAACACTATTGCTAAAAATAAAGTCCCCATTGTTCTAATGTATTCAAAAGACAATTCACCAAGAACAACTATAAAAGAAAACGAATACGAAGATGTGATTAATACAATAATTGAGTTCTTAAAATCTAGAATAGATGTCGCACGTACTGCTGGGATTCCATATGATCAAATAATTATTGATCCGGGGATGGGGCATTTTGTTTCATCTAATCCCAAGTATTCATTTGAAATAATAGCAAGATTAAAAGAGTTGAAAGATGCTTTAAAATTACCAATATTAGTTAGTCCATCTAGAAAATCTTTCCTTTCTGGGAAAAATAATTTACCACCAAGCGAACGATTACCAGAGACAATTGCTGCCTCCTGTATATCCGTATTAAATGGTGCTGAGTTTATTAGAACGCATGATGTAAAAGAGGTAGGCAGAGGATGTGCAGTTGCATCAAATACAGCAGCCTAAATAATATTAAATTAAAACTACAGAAACTAATCCAGAGCTAACTAGTATTATAATTAAGCCAATAATTGTTCTGGCTATCATATTTCTAGATTTATCCATAACGTCTTGATCACCTCTATTTGCTACCAGCATTATTCCTGCAATTACAATAACTACTACAGCAGCAAGTGCCATAAAGCTAAGTATAATTTTTAATGCATCAGCAATTAGCAATACAAGTGGTTCGCTATCTGGTGATCCTTGTATTAATACATCGTGTTCGTTTGCTCCTATTGCTGTTGCTAGTACCATCTTTGCAGATATTATTAATATCCCAGAAAGAACAGCAATTACTGTTCTTCGCATATCTGCATTTCCTTGGTCTGTTCCAAACATTAACATTGCACGAATACCACTCAATAAGATCATAATAATGGCTATTGCTACTATTGGTACTTCTAGGAAATTGATTAATCCTATAATTTCTCTTGAAATAATGGATGCACCCTGCTGCGCACCAGTAGCGCCAAATAAACCAATAACAACACCTCCTGCAAATGCTTCTGCTAGATTCATAGAAATAATTGCAAATATTAATGCTATAAGTGTGTTTCTTGCTTTTGGAATTTGATTTTCATCTTGGGCTGTTACTAAAAACAAGCCTGTCCCAATAATAATTATTACGGCAATCAAATTGGCCAGTGGAAGGTATTGCGAAAATGAACCAGATAGAACTTGGCCTATATTTCCACCAACCAAGGTAGTATTTAAATTGCCACCTACTTGATTAATCGCAGAGCCGGGATCTATTACAAATTCAGCATGTGCAATTTGTAAGCACACTAATTTTATAATTGAAGCAATAGCCGATACAAAAGGAGAAATAATCATTTTTTAAGAGATAATTATATTTGAAACATTTATAAAAGCTGTAGAAAGTTGATCTGGTAAAAACATTTGCACCAAACCATACGATGTAAGTGCAACAACTAACGCAATTAAAGATGTAGCAATTAGCTTTCTGGCTTTATCTTTCATTCCTTCATCTACAGATATAACAAGGAATATTCCTGCAACTATTATTCCAGTTACAGAAAGGCTACCAAGAATTAGAGTGAAGTATCTACCAATACCAATTAATTCGATTATTAAAGACTGCGGACCGCCAGGATTTATAACACCATCTAATGTATTTACATTAGTAAATGTTCTAACGATTGGGATAGCTAGAATCGCAATTGCAGCTCCAATTATGCCCTGTTTAAATCCTTTTTTAGCTCTATCTATATCTCCATCTTCCATGGCTATAACCAAGCGAATACCTTGCAAAGTAATGTTAATGATTACCGCAGTTGCTATTAAAGCAGACATAAACTCAATGGTATTCATTGCGAGTATGTGAAACGGAGATGGTTCTACAATTCGTGGGGTGCTAGAGGCAAACGTATCTGCCAAAAACAACGCTCCACCAACTAATAGAGCTGCGCCCACTGCTTGTCCGTATGCGACTTTAACTTCTGAAATAATACTTTCTGATCTACTACCAATAATTAGCAAAACTCCATAAAACAGAGACATTCCAAATAGTATTCCTACAAATGCAATTTGAAGACCCTGTGGGCCAATAATAAGATTTCGAATATATGCTGTGCCACCTCCTGCACCAACACAAGATAGACCTGATCCCAATGGACATGGGTCTAGATTTCCATAGTTTATTTGCGCCAGTAGTGAACCGAGAATTTCGGGCATAAATCATAGTATTATAGCAGAAAACGTATTTATTTGATAGCAGCTATATTTTTAGATCGTAAGTATTTTGGAAAGCTTTAAGACTTAAGCCATAAGCTCAGAGCAGAATAAAAAATGGCAAGCGCACTTGTTTGAGAGAGGAGCAAGGAAGTAAAGCAGTAAAACAGTGAAACAGTGGCAAGCGCATTTGTTTGAGTGAGGAGCATTGCATTGCTTCGAATTTGGCACGAACAGATGACTTGTCTCTGTGAGTCAAACATATATCGAGCAAGTATGCGACGAACGAGTCTGCGCTTGTCTTGATCTTTTTTGGTTCGTTTTTTGTATCAAGACAAAAAATGAACATGTAATGAA
>Ga0008651_10002654_pt1 | contig 9781 bp, 13 predicted proteins | sample SaaInlV_200m_DNA_6_FD_59173 | JGI IMG/M metagenome (GOLD analysis project Ga0008651, IMG submission 59173) | Marine microbial communities from expanding oxygen minimum zones in the Saanich Inlet - SI037_S2LV_200m_DNA | ecosystem: Environmental > Aquatic > Marine > Intertidal zone ...
GCTTGGATGGAAGCCCGGTGCAGGGCGCCAAAGTCAAAGTAAATGATGAAGAGCTGGATGATGCAACCGATGAGCAGGGTCGAATATCATTTGTTATACCTGATGAGGACGAAATAGAGATAGAAGCGAAGTTGGGCGATCTGGAGGGGAGCATTTCCATTGATCTGGAGCCCGCAGGGTCATTAGAGTTTGAGATAGAAATCGATGATTTTGAGTTTAGTCCGGCAACTTTAACTGTATCTGTAGGGGCAACCGTTACCTGGACCAACATGGATGGAGTTGCTCATACTGTAACTGCCGATGATCAAACGTTTGACAGCGGCAACATGTCGGATGGTGCTACGTTTTCCTATACCTTTACTATTGCCGGGCAGTTTGATTACATCTGCAAAATTCATCCGTCCATGCAGGGTGAAATAACCGTAGAATAAAAACGTATTGCTACAAAACTTCAGGGAGGCCGATTTTCGGCCTCCTTTTTTGTGTCACATCGCTGATGGTATAATCGAATCCAGCAGGAGGTCAGATATGCGAGAAGTTTTACTGGTTGGCGTTGGCGGTGCTCTGGGGGCTATGAGCAGGTACGGAGTGAGCCGTGCCATGATTCGTCTTATCGGGGAGTCTTTCCCTTACGGCACACTGGTAGTTAACTGCCTTGGCTCCCTGCTCATAGGTTTGCTTATGCAGACGCTGCTGGGCAGCGACCTTGTGCCGTCCTCCCTGCGTCTGGCCTTAATAGTAGGCTTTTTGGGGGCGTTTACCACGTTTTCCGCCTTCAGCTATGAAACGGTAACCTATTTTAAAAACGGGAGCTGGCATCTGGGAGCGGCTAACATCGCTGCAAACGTAGTGCTGGGCATAGGTTTTGTACTGCTGGGCATGGCCATTGCGCGGTATGTATTTAAAGTGGCGTAACTGACGATTATCTCGCCGTCTTGATGTTTCGTGCAATGCCTGTGGAAGCTGAGGTAGACAAATAGAGGGAGTGAGTATTACTTTTCGGGCGTTTTGATAGTATCCTCAATCTTCCCCAGTTCTTCTAGTACTCTTTTGGTATCCTCTTTATTGAATTTAACGTCTGCGCCACATTTTGGGCATTTGATACTAGCGCCCGGATGTAGCTCCGATAGCTTTACGTTTATCTGCGTGTAGCATTTAGGACAATATACTTTTACTAAAAACTCTGCCATGTCGCACCTCCACCAATACGTGTGCTAACAGGTTGATAGTAATCCATACGCTAAATAAGTGATATAACTAAAATCACATTTGACGATGCGATGTGATCGTAGCAAGTGAATAGTAGAAACGGGGCTATAACTTAAGGTTGGTCATTATTTTGATTTAAGCAATTCTTCCAGAATCTGAACCGAATCGCGAACCAGGTCGGGGCATACGTTGGAGAAAAGCTGCTCATCACGTGCCTTGGCAAGTCCGTCCGGCGTGCTTAAATCGCATCCCAGCAGGTCTCGGCAGGCCAGTGCACCGTGCTTGGCCGTAAACTTTTCATTGAACTGCCTTACCAGATCGTATGTAATATCAACGCTCTCGCGCGGGTTTTCCGGCGAGATAGTTTGAGCCAATCCCAGCACTATATAGGCGCCGGTTACCGTTCCGCAGGTGTTCCCGCCACGAGCCATGCCCCCGCCAAAGGCCATCGCCGCCCTAAGCCCGACATCCAGATCGATGCCAAGCTGCTCGCAGAACACTGATACTACCGACTGTGCGCAGTTTATGCGGTGCTCCTTCATTAGGTCGTGTGCATCTGATGATTTGCTCATAGCCATAGATTATAAGCGCTTTTGGGACCTCCCCAAACATGATTTGCCGGCTCGGCCGTTCTTCGCGCAACTCCTTATTTATGAATATTATTGTTTGATTTAGCTTGTGTCGCAGAATACCGCTACTTAAGCCTAACCTGTTTCATCGGTATGGCGCAGCAGATCAGTTGATCGTAACCTTCCTTGGTTATCAGCACCTCGTGACCACAGCGTGTGCAGTAATACTTTTCGCCTTTTTTGGTAGTTGCCATATTTATCTTTCTCCCTTACGTATTTCATCTGTATTTCACACAGAAATTTTTACTAAGATTAAGGTGTCCCCAATTCAATGTCAAGTGTATTAAACAGTTTGGGAAGATCGCTACGTATTGATAAGTATAAATACCGATTGACACTGATCACTGTTTGGCATAAAATGTCATTGGCTAAATTTCTAGTTACATTATGGATTATTGAAAAGGAGTATATTGGAATGAAGAAAATAGTATTTATATCAGCAGCATTCATTTTATGCATAGCTCCAATCACGTTAGCTGGTTGTGGAACCACTACACCGGCCGAGTCAGTCACATACGATCTGAATAATATAGTATTTGACTATACGGATGATTACACTTTAAGCAATGTCGGAACTGTTACCGAAGCTGCCGGTGGAGTCCAGGTAACAAAAGATGGAGCAGACGGAGGATTGTTCCAGGTAGCATGGGCGGAACAGGATGACAAGGCAACACTGGATGCGTTCGCGATAAGTCTGGAATATGATGATCTCTATGATTACTACATAAATGCCAGCTATGATGTTATGAAAGTTTTGGGAACCGAGGAACACGTTGGAACTGTACAAACAGGCACACATTTGGGGCACACGTTTCAATACAAAACTTACACGCTGACAGCTGCGGAGGGTGATATGTATGGGGTCATTGGTGCTTTGTACTGTGATGATACCGAGAGAGGTATATCGCTGATCTATATGGATGCAATAGCCAGCGAGGCAGCAGCGCTAGCCGAGTTTAATACCTACAAAGACTCCTTTGAGTGTCACACTGTTTAACCAGCAACAACTAAAATATTAAATTAACGTCTTTGGCAGTGGTGTTGTACAGTACTGCGGGCTATGTAAAGCATCACTGCCTCTGTTTATTGTGCAGGTGACCATCTGGTAACCTGTCATGTGATAGTATGATGAATTCATGTTTGGCTTAGAAAGGAAACCCAATGAATCACATTAGTATTTTGAACCTCACATTATGTACAATAATACTGGCACTAGGTGTCATGGGATACTCTAGAAAAAAGAACATACTCCCTTTGTTTATAGGAATAGCCTTTGGATTATTTGGTATTTCGCACCTACTCACAATAATTGGCCTAAAAGAAACACTGGAAACCTTTTTGATTGTAATCAGAACAATAGCCTATCTTACGGTTGTATACACCGTGTTTCAAATAGTATTCAAGACCCGAAATATGAGCAATTTATAAGCGAAGATTAGCGAACCTTTAGATAGTTGTAATATGTATCGTGATGGTATAATGCAGGTGATTTGCATGAGGAGTGGAATAAAAATGAAAATTTGGACTCGGTACGTTTCAGTATTAATTATTGTTATATCCTTTCTATCATTTACTAGTAACGCTTGTGGAGTTCTTACTGCGAAACAAACAGTAACCAACTGGCTTAGTGAGTTACAAGCGCAAAATGTGGATAGAATGTTAAATTACGAGACAGATGATAGTATGGGCATGAGTTCTGAGCAACGTAGAGACGGTTACAATGAGAGTGTTGCGATAGTAGAATCCATAACACTATCCGATATTGAATTGACCATTCAGTCGGCAACTGGGACCACAACCCAGATTGAAGCTGTATATTACATTGAAGTAAAAATCGATGATGATCCGCCATCTGGTTATACAGAAACTGCCACTTATGACCTGCTGAAGATTGATGGAATTTGGTGGATTGATGATATTGCCTTTTCAGATGGTTTTTCTGCACAGGCACAGGCAAGGGCACTGGCAGCCGCCACACCGGCAGAGCTAACCTCGTATGACCTGAATAACATAGTATTCAGCTATATGGATGACTTTACCATCGGCAGTGTCGGAGATACACCAACATCGACCTCTGGCAGGGTCCAGGTAACAAAAGAAGGAGCAGATGGAGGGTTGTTTCAGGTGGCATGGGACGACCATACACCTATAGTAACCACAGAAGCATGGGCCATAAGTCAGGGATACGATGACCTATATGATTATTACATAAGTGTGAACTATGATATGGTACAAACCCTGGGAACCGAAAAACACGCCGGGAGTATACAAACCCGCACACATTTGGGCCACGAGTTTCAATACAGATCATTCACCCTAACATCGCCCGCGGGTGATATGTACGGGGTCATTGGCGTTTTATACTGTGATGATACTGGAAGAGGCATATCGCTGCTCTATATGAATGCCATATCAACCGAGGCAGCAGCGCTGGCTGAGTTTAATACCTACAAAGCTTCATTTGAGTGCCACACTGTTTAACCAATAACAACTAAATAATAAATATATGTCTTAGGGCAGCCGAGATCCACAGTGATTAAAGCTGCCTTAAAACGTTATCGGCCTGGTGCAATGCCGTCTTTTGTCCCAAACAACCCCATTCATAAAATGAACTTTTTCTGGATAAACAGCGTATATAGTATTAAGGGAGCATACGTATGAGAGACAAATCCATAGCACTTATTGCCGCAAGTGTGATCATGTTTATTCTGCTGTTCTTGCTGGCCTTCTACAGGGACGGCGCAGGTTACGTCTGGCTGCTGTTCCTGGCAGCAGGTGTGGGGTTCGCCGCAGTAGCAACCTATAGCATTGTGCAGGATACGGCTAAGGATAAAGAGTAGTAATTATTTAACCTTGCCGCCAATTGCCTCAGGAATTCGCCTCTGAGCCTGCTTTGGGCAGCAGAATGATGTGCGGAGTATTGGAAGTTGGGTGTTTGGCAACATGCACCTTTGTTGAATATACCGCCTCGATGGTTTCTTCTGTAAGCACCTCGGTTGGGGAGCCATCGGCGTAGATGTCCCCGTCCTTAAGCATGATAAGCCTGTCAAAGTACAGTGCCGCCAGGTTAAGATCGTGCATCACCGCAGATATAGTGATGCCCTGCTCCCTGTTTAGCCTGCGCACCAGTTGCAGCAGCTCTATCTGATGGTTGATGTCCAGATGTGCAGTTGGCTCATCCAGCAGCAGCAGTTTTGGTTCCTGCGCCATTGCCAGCGCTATTATTGCTCTTTGCCGCTCGCCGCCGCTGAGCTCATTGAATATCCGATCTTTAAAATCGCCGATACCAGCCATTTCTATAGAATCATCAACCGCGTTGTGATCGTGCTCTTTCTCTCCCGCCAGCATTTTTATAAACGGGGTTCTGCCCAGCATTACTACTTCTTGTACGGTAAACGAGAAGGGCATATAGAAGTACTGGGGCACCATTGCCACCTTGCGGGCGATTTTGTTTTTACTCAAGTCTGCCAGTTTCGCATTATCCAAAAGGATTTGCCCGGAAGTAGGTTTCAGTTCTCCGCTGGCCAGTTTCAGCAGCGTGGTTTTGCCCGAGCCGTTGGGACCGAGCAGTCCCACCATCTCCCCGTTTTGAATTTTAAGGTCGATGTTATTTACGGCAAAGCTACTTCCCCCGTATGAAAAGGAGCCCTGATCTATGTAGATGCTGCTCAAAACGTGTACTCCTTTTTGCTACGACGCAGCAGGTAGATGAAAAACGGTGCGCCGATAATAGCGGTCAGGGCACCCACTGGTAGTTCCGATGGCGAAAGTATTGTGCGGGCGGCCAGATCGGCAATTATCAGAAAAATTGCGCCGCCAAGTGCAGAGGCCGGTAGCAGTAGTCGGTTGTCCGGACCGATTACCAAACGCATTGCGTGTGGCGTGATCAGCCCTACAAACCCGACCAGTCCGCTTATAGATACGGCGGTGGCCGTAAGCAGTGAGCCCAGTCCCAAAAATATCAGTTTTTCTTTTTCCGTGTTAATACCCAGATGTCCGGCCCCTTCCTCTCCTAAAGAGAGGGCGTTAAGGTGGCGTGCAAATAACTGCGCGATCAGAACACCGACAATTACCAATGGAAACACAATTGCCAGCTTTTCCCAGGTTACGTTTGATATGCTGCCCATGAGGAATTTGAATACCTGTTGCAGCTGTAGCTGCAGTCGTTCGTTAATGGACATAAGCAGCGTCATAGTGGCCGCCAGTAGCGAACTTATGGCAAATCCGGCCAGCAGCATGCTGATTACCGGCGTTCTGCTGCCTACACGTGCCACGTTATAAACGATAAGCACCGTAACCAGTGCCCCAAAGAAAGCAAATATGGGCACTAACCCAAAGCTGAAGAAAGTGATTGTTATTGGGAGTATCATGGCTATGGTAGCTCCCAGCGCCGCTCCCGCCGATGTTCCTATGATGTATGGATCGGCCATGGGATTGCGCAGCAGGCCCTGAAAAAGGACGCCGGTGGTGGACAATGCCGCTCCCACCAGCGCCCCTGCCAGTACTCTGGGTAGCCTTATGGTGAAAATTATAGTTTCATGTGTTTCCGTCCATGTAGGCTCAAAGTGAAAAAGAGCGGTCTTGTTCAGAGACATTTTTAGTATATCCAGCGCCGGTACATGTATGGTCCCGAACGTTGAAGCTATAACTACGCAGCACAGTAGTGCTATTGTAAGCACAACCAGTGTTAACGTAAAGCGTTTTTTGTTTCTCAAATCAGCCCTCTTTTATTTCATAATGAGTGTTTTAAATCGCTACTGCCTGTTTTAATTCTGTAACTCGGCATATATATCTGGGTGGATGATTTCCAGCATTGCCATTATTCCTTCCACCACACGTGGTCCGTTGCGGCTGATTATATCGGCATCAATATCGTATATTTTGTCGTTTTGCACTGCCGCAAGGTTGTCCCATGCACCGCCGCGGGCTTTAACATCGCTTGCCGTTACCCATGGTGCGTCTGCCAGAATGATCATCTCCGAGTCTGCGGCAACCAGATATTCCAGACTGACGTTGGGGTTGTTCTTGGATACCCCCACACCGACATCTGTGCCTCCAGCCAGCATGATTAGATTGCTGACGAATGATCCCGATCCAGTGGTCCATATCCCACCGCCATAGCCTGTTTCGCAAAACACCGTAGGCCTGGATACAAGCGCTGTTTTAGCGGTGATCGTTGCCAGATCAGCTCTAAGCTGCGCAGTAAGTTCTTCGGCGGTTTTGGTCACATCCATGATTGTACCGACCAGCTCAATATCGGCCATTATGTCATCGATGCTCTCCGGTCCAAGCACCATAACTGTCAGACCGAGGCCCTCCAGCTGTTCCACGTAGGCAGGCAAATTGTAGCCAAAGGCTATTACCAGGTCTGGCTCAAGTGCCGTAATAGCTTCAATGTTGACGGCAAAGGCATTACCAACCCTGGCTATTTTGCCATCGGCGCCGTCTTCCAGTGCGCTTCTGGTATTAACCTCTTCCGGGTAGTTGCAAAAGTCGCTGACTCCAACAACGTTATCGCCCAGCCCCAGCGCGAACAGTATCTCGGTATTGCTTGGTGCCAGAGACACTATCTTTTCCGGGACGGTATCGAAGGTAAGTGTTCTGCCGAGATCATCGTTTATATCGCCCGCAACCGCAACTGGCGTTGCACAGGCAGTAATGGATACAACCAGTAAGATTATGGGCAGCATTAGCCCAAGTAGCTTTTTGAAGTTCATTGTTTCTCCTAAAATTTGATATATTTATAGGCATCAAAAAACCCCTTGCTCCATGTAAAACAAGGGGATATATTTATGGTGATCCGCTCATGCCCAACCCCTTTCCGCGGAGGTCCTTCAGGACAAAGTCAAAGGCGGGCGTTCTGGCTTCCATGACTATTGCATGGTTACAGCAGCGGGACTGCGCCGGACTTTCACCGGACTTGCTATCCGCATTAAGCCCCTCTAGCGGGGCGCCTTTGCTTTCGCTATATGGTTTGAAAATATCTTAGCACTGCACCGCCAAAAAGGCAAATGAAGTTATGTTTTTTTATCACTGGCACCGGTAGTACCGCATGGTGTTTTAACCGTCTAATATTCCTCAGATATCAGCCATTCACCATCAACTTTTATCAAATCTACAGTCAGGCTTTCATCAACCTCAGTACTATCGCCATGTTGTACTACTATTAAACGGAAATCAATAGCAATTGTAGCAGAACTTTCAGTCTCGGACTCTATGGTAAGGACGCGATTGGTAATAGAGAATGAAGGCGCTGTCTCAAAGGCCATTTCATATGTTTCAATACGCTCGGCAGTGGTCATCTCCATAAAGTTTTCCGTTTCGTAGCTAACTGTTGCCTGTGCATTTTCAGCAACCGTTGCATCAAGCCATGCGTTTACAGTTCCCTTTGGGGTGGCTGTAGCGGGAGAGCAGGACAATACTGAGATAGGGATGATCATTATCATAGCAATTAGAACCAGCTTCAGTAGTTTCATAATTTGTCTCCATCTAAACGAAAAATCAGTGTTCGTATATGATACTCTCAATCAGGGAGTATATCAATGCTGCAAGATACTTGCCAGCTGTCCTTGTGACGATGTAATTCTGGCACAGATAGCTGCCCATATCATAGTTTTAGGACTGACATAATCGCCTTGGCTAAATTCTGCGACACCAAACGTAAATCTACATGTGACAGGGCTTTTAGCGTATCTGGTTCCGGTAAAGAGTGCCCGCTTACCCACACTTCGTATCTTTCATGGTAGCAGTGGTCGTGTATAGCATTGGCTATTGCAACTTCACTGGATGATTTGGCTGTTTGTTTCCTTGTTCTTGCCTCCACGTCTTCATCTGTCTCTGCCAAATCTGGAAATGCATGATCAAGTGAACTGTGTATGCCATAGTACTCTATTTCTTCCTTCTCCTCGCGCAGGGTGTAACATTTGGGGTGTTCATAATGTCTGTAGTGGCAATCGCTGTTAAACTCACATGGCTGGCATTCCTTCTTGTTCTCTCGCGTCATCACCACCTCCTTCTTAATCAATTTGCAGCTTATTCCATATGGATCAGAGGCGGACAGTCTATGACTTCAGGCCCATTGCTGTCAACCCCTGGCAAGCACATTTGATGGTTGTTACCAAAAACTTCATCTGGATACTGCTTGTAATTATTGACTGTGGTGATATAATGTGGCATCCACCGTATCTCGGAGGTGTCAACTGTGCCATCACAGAACTCCAAACGTGAAGAAAACTTCAGGATCATCCTTGAACAGACAAGCGAGGGAGTGATTACTACTGATGTTGATGGGAAGATAACGTTTGCCAACAAAGCAGCTGCCACGATATTGGGCTATGCTGATCCCGGTGCACTGATTGGTATGCCTATGGTAGATAGATATCCACATCTAGAAAATAGGGAGTTGTTAATTCAGGAATTAAAGAGCAAAGGGCAAATCCCGGATCATGAAACAACTCTTAAGAAAAAGGATGGAGCCCTGGTTGAAGTGCTGGGGCATGTCGCTGTTAAAAATGATGATAATGGTAATTTTACCGGATCGATCGGCCTTTTCTCCGACATTACCGAACGCAAGCGAATTGAAGAGGAACTCAGACTTCAGAGTGAGGTAACCTCTCACCTCTCCGAGGGCATATACCTTATAAGGGCCAGCGACGTTGCAATCGTTTACACCAACCCCAGATTCGAGCAGATGTTTGGCTACGGCCTCGGTGAAATGATCGGCAAGCATGCCTCCATAGTCAATGCCCCAACCGACATGGACCCACAAAAAACTGCCGTTGAAATCACAAAAGTCATACGCAAAACCGGCGCATGGCGGGGGGAAATCGAAAACATCAAAAAGGACGGCACTCCGTTTTGGTGCTATGCCAGCGTCTCCCTGTTCGATCATCCCCAGTATGGACAGGTCATGGTTGCAGCACATACCGATATCACCGAGCGCA